>Ga0209084_1002279_pt1 | contig 15068 bp, 28 predicted proteins | sample C_130820_MF_Meta_FD_187309 | JGI IMG/M metagenome (GOLD analysis project Ga0209084, IMG submission 187309) | Freshwater microbial communities from Lake Croche, Canada to study carbon cycling - C_130820_MF_MetaG (SPAdes) (version 2) | ecosystem: Environmental > Aquatic > Freshwater > Lake... | reverse complement strand
CGATGGGTGGGGAAGAGCGCTGTAGAAAAATCAAAATACCCCCAAAGCAATGGGTTTTGGCTACTTTTGACCTTTTCGACCTGAATTGCAGCCTCGGCAGCAAGCTTTCAGGTTGGTCGGTTCTAGCCTGAGCGCTGGATTGGCTGAGATTGGCACAAGATGGTCAACTGTTGCGTCTGACCCAATGAGTTTCTTGTTGCACAGGTAGCAGATCCAAGCGTCACGGTTCAGGATTTGTAGGCGAACTTTGCGCCATGCATCGTCGTAGCCTCTAGCCTCACGCGATGGCCTACCAACTCGAGCAGGTCGGCGTGGATTCTTCATCATCCAGACAGCCTTGCAGTTGTCGCATCGGCTTGGGTTCGGCGTTGGTGTGCCACAGTCTAGGCAGATAGTCCTAGGCATCGTCTTCGCTTGAGCCATCAAAGTCAGGCTTGAACAGGATGTCTTCTGAATCTTCCTGAACTGGCAGGTCGCAGGTGTCGCGGTACATGGCAACAGCTGTGCCGGCGATACGGGCAAGGATGGACTCAAACGCCTCGAGGCTGTTGCTTGGGGTGTGATCGTCAACCTCAACAGCAACATCTTGGATTTCGCAACGGATTAACACTTGGTCATCTCCAGTCGCTTGTCTAGTAGCTCGTCAACTATTCCCATGAATTGGGTTTGGTTTGGCACTCGATGAAGTGTGTCACATAGGTGACCAAGAGCCTCGTCTAGTTCGGCAATGGTGACTGGCTCGTCAGTGTTGACGGCCATAAGTTCTCCATGAATGACAAAAGACCCTGACGGATTGTCAAGGTCTGTTTCTTTTCGGGCGCTCTGAGTGAATACACTCAGTGTAGCACACGGTTTGGAAGTCGTGTCAAACTGAGTAATTGGCTCGAACACGGTTGAATGCTTGCAGGTCGATGAGTTGACCCTTGCGCTTCAGTTTGTGTTGGTTCACTACGTTGCGAACCTGTCGCTCGGTGATACCTGTCCAGTTGGCGACGGCTTCAGTGTCGAGCCAAATCTCTATGCCAGGTGTTGTTGTTGCGACGGCAATGAGTCTGGCAGGTGTCCATTGACTGTCACACTTGCGACAGGTTACTGGTTCGAGTAGGTCATCACCTTTGACAGCAATCAGGCTGTTGCAGGTTGAGCCGTCATCATTGGTGGCAGGGCATGGGATGCGCTTGACAGGATCAAGGAAGCGTCGTGCAGCGGTCATACCGGTCGAATGAATGTCGGCTATCTCTCGGGCGAACTCGTCAACCCATTCCTGCTCAAGTGTCCACTCAAGGTGTGACAGGTGGAACTTGACGGTGTAGGCAACTTCAGCCTCGACTGTGGGTTGCTTTGGCACTAGGGCAACAGGTGACAGGTTTCGGTCTGCCCGAATAACTTTCTCCCATTCGTGCAGGGTGTTGAGGATGACTTGACCTGCAACGAAGTCTAGAGCCGCCAGATTGACCCCGATGGTCATTTCGCCGGTGTTTGTGCCATGTCCACCTCGTTGAGGTTGTAGGCAGTAGTGAGCCTCTTTGTGTAGGGCTGGCAGGTCGGCTATCCGTTGGCGTAACCGTATGGAGCAACCTTGACAAAGAACTGGCAGGTCTTTGTTGTCACGGTTGCACAGTGGACACTTCACTAGAATGGTGGCCTTTCGGTTGTCACTAGCTCGTAACGGCTGGCGAAGTAGTTTGGGTGACCTTCTGCAATCATGCCTGTCGGCTCGCATTCGTGCAAAGCCAGAATGGTCTTTTGGTTGTGATCGTCGGGTTGGATGTTGAACTTGCTTCTGACGCTGGCTCGGAATCCTTGGTCGTGTCGTCGTATCTGGTAGGTGCGCCTCCCTGTCATCCTCGCCTGAATCTCACCGAGCAGGTCGAGTGGGTCAACGTCGAGGTTGGTCAGGATTCCGTCGACCCACATCGTCCAGGTTGGCGCATGACACTTGTGGCATGAATCTGGTTTGGCGGTCGTACTGACCAGATGTTCGAAATAGGTAAGGCGGCTGTTCATTTATCCCCTTTCCCCCTTTCCTAGACCGCTTACCTCCTTTATAGGAGAGGTAAGGCGTTCCTGTTTTTTATAGGTAAGGGGAGGTAAGGGCAGGTAAGGCGGCAATTTTCAGGCCAATTTTGCGTCGATTGCGAACGGATGTGAGGGGTCATAATGCTGTTTTGTGGAGGTGTTGCCGACCTGTTTTGCCACAATTTTGCCAGCGTCGACGACGTACTTATATGCCTTTTCACGGTACTCGGTACTCTTGCCCAGCTTCTTCTTGAGGTCGCCAGTGGTGATTCCTGGGTTCAGTTGAACTATCTCAACTATCTGGGTCATGATGTTTTCGATGGTCTGGTCTGTCCTTGTGATGGCCTTCTCAACGGTCAGGTGACGGCTGTGCTGGTCGTAACTGAGGACGTGCTGTTCCATGTCCACATCTCGCCCGTGAGCCTTCAGGAAGCGTTGTCCTTCGTCATTTCGGGTAAGTAGCCACCTGACATCTGCCCAGTCGTCGAATCGGGATGCACCTCTGGCTCGTTCGATGCCTGATTCTGACGCTCGACCGGTGTGTGCTGCGACGATGAGGTTGTCGACTCCTGCCTCGTATTTGATGACATCGAGGGTGTCGAGGAATGTTCCCATGTCGCTGTTGCTGTTCTCGTCACCTGATCCGACGAAGGCTCGGGCCAGTGGGTCGACAATCCATGTCTGGGCGTTGAAGCCTTTGAGGATGTCAATAACCCTTTCTTGCACGAAGTTGCTTGTCATTGGCATTCTGAGGCCTCGCAGATGGACTAGCTTGACTCGGTCGGTGTTGATGATTCCGACTTCTCGCATCCACTGGCGGTATTGCCTAGGCTCAACCTCGTAGTTGAAGATGACCACATTGCCGTCATGGTCGTTGACCCCGTATTTGCCCAAGAATGGGTGGTCGTCAACTAGCGCCTTGACCACGTTGTTGATGAGTGTGGTCTTTCCTGACTTGTATTCAGCAGTGAGGGTGATGTTGCCACCGGTCGGGAACACTTCGTTGATGAGGTATTTGGCTTCTTTATCTGGCTGTTCGAGTTCGATGGTGAGGTTGTCGAAGATGTCTGGCAGTTTGAACTTGGCGAGGTTGTCTTCATCTCGCAGGTGTTCCTTGGCTTGCTTGCGTATCCGTTGACTCTGGATTTCAGCTGCAAGCATCAGGTCATAGCCTCGGTTGTCATTCTCAATCACTTCGCCCGTGTCTGGGTCGACGTTGTCGGGCATTTGGAACGCTGGCAGGGAGTAGTCAGGAACAATGGCAATACTTCCATACCCTTGACCTCTGAGCGCCTTAGTGGACTGTTTGAAGGCATCTTCTGATAGTGAACCGAAGGTGAACAGCGTGAACACAGCCCACTTTGAATAGGGCTTCTCTTGCTCGAACTGGGTTGAGGTGCTGAACACATAAAGGTTGTCAGATTCGGTGCGACCGGTCGTGGCGCTAATGCCGTGATCCTTGCCCGGTCTAGTCCATTGGGTTTCACCTGAGCGCATGGTCATGATTTTCTTCCAGCCAGCAGGAATGAGCAGTTCATCCCAAGTGGTTCGGGCGTTGTAGTCATCACCTGGGCTGAGGTTGCCATCTGTCACCTTGGTGGTGATGGATCGCACGATTTCTTCTTGCACTGGCATCTCGTCAAACAGCATGAATAGCAGGTGCAGTTCTTGGCGCTCGGCTTCAGTGAACGTCACAATGTCTTTCGGGGTCTTTCCCTCGATCCTGACCCAAGGTTTGCCTGACGGGTGAACTGTGCCACCTGACGGTGCGACGATGACGAACCCACCTTCGCCTCGGGTTTCAATCCAGCATTCGGGGTTGTCGTTCGCGCCTGGTCGCTGGGCAAGTTTGGTGTTGCCTGGCACTGTCCCGTCAATACGGTAGAGCCAATGGATGCCACCTGACGGGGTCATCTCAATGTAGGTGGATTGCAGCTTGTCCCAGATGTCGCCAATCTCGGCCTTGTGGGCGAGTTCTCGGGCCTCGTCGAGGATTCCAGCGGCGACTGCCCTGCCTTCAAGTTCGAGCATTTCGAGGTTGCCACTGACAGCTCCTGTGATGATGCCAAACCCTTGAGCAGTTGTTGCCCAAGTGACAAGTTGTTCTGGCGTTGTCATCTGGCTCTGTGCTTGTTTCCATGCGCCTGAAGGTGCTTTCGAGCCGTCTTCTCGAACTGGCACGACGTTGACACCTGCGAGCAGGAACTCTAGGGCGGCATGGAGTGGTGAGGTTGTCGGTTGTGGGTCTGGGTTTGTGGTCACAAAGCACTGTCCAATGCCAACCTGATGCGGTAGGCGGCGGTCTTGTAACTCATGATAGGTGCATCGCCAGTTGGGTCGGCTTCAAGTCTGGCAACTAAGTCGAGGATTGCGTCAACCTGATCCTTGCATTTGAGCAGCTCGATGTATTCGCCATCTGTCAGGTAGATGTCACGTTCAGTGTCGGCGTTGTGCTTTCGGATTGTGTCGATGGCCTTGGCTACCTCGTCACGTGTCGGGGTTTCTAGGTCGGCAGTTGCCTCTGCCATCTGAGCCAGAATTGCCCGTCGCATTGCCCGAACACTTTCAAGGGCGGTGTCCACCTCTCGGGTGGCGGTGGCTAGTGCTTGCTGCACCTTGTCGTGGGTTGTGGAGTTGTCACACATGGTCTAGTCCTCTTTTCTTTTGGTTTATGTCCAGCAATAGCCGGAGTCGCAGCGATCCATGTCGGCTGTGTTGTCGAATAGCATTTCTTGGGCTGGCTGAATTGCTTCCCGAAGTGGAATGCTCCTGCCAGTCAAGAAGACTTTGTCACGGCCAAGCATCGCCCGAACACCGTTGATGTGGTCTTCAAGTTGTGCTGACTTCTCAAACAGTTCAGGTTCATCTCGACGCATTTCTGCCCACGCTTGAGGTCGATGAAATGGGCAGAAGAAGCAACTTGATTTGGGTGGAACTGGCAGACCTGCATCAGCAATGACGCTCATGCAATCTGACCTATTCATGCCAAGGTCAATGAGTGGGTAAGTGGCAATCTGATTGTTGACTGGTAGGCGATTGCTGACACGTTGAATCTCGTCTGTGCTGATGCCAATACCAATAATGGCTGGGTTGTCTTTTGATGCGCCATTCTCACGAAGCCATCGGGACACAACCCGAATCTTGTAGTCCGAAGTGCAGGAACGGTTGCCTGGAGCGCCAGTCTTATTCATGCGAACTGGAATCTTGATTGACCGTGATCCTTCACGAGTGATGTCTTCCCACAATGTTCGGGTTGTCCCGTCACGCATGACCCTTTGCAGCTCATGAATTGGAAAGTTGTGTTGTGCTGCCCAAGGAATGAAGATGTCCCGAACGTAGGTCAGTGTCGCTGGGTGTTCGCTGTCGTCACCCACATTGCTGAACAGAGCGACATCAAAGTCAATCTTTCCTTGAATCGCCAGAACAACCATTGCGGTCGACTGAACACCGCCACCAAATGAGATGGCCTTGATTTGTGGCTTGACCTCTTTGGGTGCTTTCGCCTTTGCCATTTCTAGTCCTCATCTCGGTGGTTGATGTTGTCGCAGAATCGGTCATGCTTGATGCGACCGTTCACGACCTTGCAGAAGTCGCCGTCAGCGCAGGGTGAGGCTGTCACCGCTGACGTGAATGTCAGGCTCGTGCCGGTCTGGGTGGTGTTGTCAATCGTGAAGTTTGGAAGGCTGACACAGTGAGCGTGAACATCGAGGTGTTCAAGAACTGCGGTGATGGCCTTTCGGGTGCAGTCGTAGCAGTAGGCGAGACCGCCATCTGGGCATCCTTGCCGAACCAAAGCCATCAAGGCTTCACAGGCTTTTTCAGGTATTTCAATGGTCATGGTTTGTCCTAGTTGTGAGGTGTTGAAAGGCTCGGCGCGACCTTCCCCTGCCGACACCGAGCCTTCCAAGTTCGTGGTTATTTCTTGGCAGCCGTCAGCTGTTCAATGAGTGCCGCAATGGCAGGATCATTCACATCGGCCACTGGCGTGGTTGCAGGTGTTGCCGTTGGCGCAGGTGTAGCGATGTTGCCAGTTGCTTTTGCCTGAACATAGGCGACAGCCTTGGCGGTGTCACCGTCGTTGGCGGCTTCAAGCACCCAAGGTGCAGATTGACCGGGGCGAGCGATGCCCTGACTCATGCGACCTAGTACCTGAGCGCCAATGTTTGACTTCAGGTTGGCGATGAGTCCACGCCCGAAGAACAACACGTCGTGGTATTCCTCGTTAGTGTCTAGGTCGACTACGTCAACAGCGATGGCTGATGACTCGCCGAATGCGGTCGTGATGGATTCCTTGAACTCAAGTGGAGTCACAAGGAGCAGGTGGCCGAGCAGGTCTGCTGGCTTGACCGAGTCTGACCCGGTCGATGGTGCTGCGAACATAACTTGTCCTTCTGTTTGGTTGATCCGTTGACGGTTGCCAGCGGAAATCTAGTTGGTGAGGTTGTCATCTTTGAACTTGTCGTAATCGTCAGGCATGACATCCCAAGGGTCACGGTCGAAGTATTTCTGACGAGCTTCATCTTCGGCTGACATCTGACCAAGTGCTTGCAGGAATAAGGCAGCGCCGAAGCCTGTCAAGATTCCTACTGATCCTGCGACGATGAACGTGAAGAGTGTTCTCATGCTTTCCCTCCTGGGCATCCGATAGCGAGGTTGTCTGACCCTGGCATGAACCAAGGGCAGTAGGTGCAAAGTCGTGAACTTGAGGCTGGCACGAGTTCCCAGCGCTCAGGATGTTCTTCAGGGTCAAGCATAGCCAGTAGTTCGACAGTTGAGTCTAGGCGCAGCATCGCCTCGATTGCCACATCCTTGTCATAGTCACCGACCCAAGTGTGCATTCCGGTGAGCATTCCCCCGAGTGGGTAGAACGCCAGCGCAATATTGTTGACCTCGTATCCTTGCTGTTCCAACCCATAACCGTAGACATTCAACTGGATCACTTGCTGTTCAGTTGGGCCGTCAGCCTTTCGGGTTTTCATGCTGGTTGCGCCGACACATTTGTGGTCGATGACTGTGCCAGTCTTTCGGTCGAACAGGTCAAGTGTTCCTGCAAGTCCAGGTCGAGCCTCAACCCGATGTTCGACCAGCCAGTCAGCTTCACCGTTGTCAGCTTCGAATGCTTCAGCGAGCCACGCATGAATCGCTGTTCCGCTGATGGACGGCCAAGGGTCAGAGTGGTCGTTGACCTTGGCAACTTGCACCATCTTGTAAGCCAACTTCCGCAGACACGGGTCACCGATTTCCGACGGCCCAATGTTGACCACTTTAGATCGTGGACTGTTCGCCGACTTGGCACGAATCACATTGGTGATGGTGTCCTTGAGTGCCTGTTCAGGTGTCACTGGCGAGGCAAAGGTTGGGACTGTCATCAGTAGGACTCATTGCCGGTGAGGATGGTGAAGCGCTTGGCAACTGACTTCTTGGTCACCAGTTCCAACACTTGCGGTGGCAACACTTCACGAAGTTTCTTCACGTCGATGCGCTCAGATTCGACCGTTGCCCAGCGGACAACAGGTTGACCTGCCACAGTGCCAATCTCATGATCACCAAGTGCAGCCTCAATGTGGCTTCGTGCGATGTCGATTTGCTCGGCAATCTGTGCAGCCTCCAACTTGAGGCGCTTGTATTCGTCGACCCAGCGAGCAATGCTCTGGTCGAAATCAATTTCTAGTGGGTTGATTTCGAGGCTCACAGTTCGATTCCCATCTCTCGGGCAAGACCTGCACCAATAGGTGCGCCAGTTTCATTGTCGTGATGCAGTTGTTTCATCAGGTCTTCAGCTGCAATCTTGAGATTGCGAAGGGTGATGAACTTGCCTAGGTAGTAAGCCATGTAGGCGGTGACGGCTAGTGACAGCCAGAATAACGGGTTCATGATTTGTCCTTGTCCTTTGTGTGTTGTTTCTTGCCTTGGTTCTTCCACTTCATGAACGATGCCAGCAGAATGCCAACCTCGTCACAAGCGTCTTCGAGTGTCCAACCCAACTCCATGAGTCGAATCACTTCTTTGCTATTGCCACGCCTGACTCTACTTCTGTCGGCTGACATTATTCGACGTTCCTTGGGCGACACGCCGCCGAAGTATCCGTTGAAGTCTTTGTTGTCTAATGCCAACTGGAGGCATTCTTGCTTCATTGGGCAGTCTTGACAGGTTTCCTTGATGACTGGTTCGGCTGCCTCAATCTCTTCAGCTGACGACGGGTAGAAGAGGTTTGGAAAGATGGTGTTGGCGCAATGGGCAGTTTCCCATCTGGTCGCATTGCCAAAGGCAAAGTTGAAGGATTGAGGTTTCATAACCCTGCCCTCTTCAACAGTTCAATGGCCTCGCTCAGTGGCATGATTGCCCACCAGTTCCCGGTGTTCGCTGATCCAACCCCGACAGGTTTCACCACAAGGATTCCGACCTCAGCCTTCGAGTTGACTTTCTCAGCTGCCAACTCTTTGAGCCATGCAGGGATGGAGTAGGACTTGTGAGCCTTCACCTCGATGCACACGCCTGGCAGACCGGCAACGTCACCTTTGTCGTTGACACCTGCCAGCGCCCTGCGCTCGGCGTGAACGTAACCGCTGGCGATGAGGTAGTTGACAACAGCGGTTTCGGCTGACGTGCCTTTGGCTTTGTTCTTGCTCATCGACTGAACCCTGAGCATCTTGGGCAGAGCCAAATCTTTGCTTTCTCGTACCACCGAAGTTCTCGGCAGCAATCTCCACACAATGGGCTATTCATGCGACATTCTCCTGTTCGGCTTTCTGCCTTGCCCGTTTCTTTCGGGCTGAGATGGCAGCATTGGTCTGACTCATCATCATCGCCTCGGTCGTGTATTGGGTGTGAATCTTTATGGCCTTGATCCCTAAATCTCGGCGCAACTTTTGACGGGTGACAACTCCTGTGCCAGCCCAGATGCCTTCTACCTCAACGTGCAAAGCGTACTCGAGGCAAGCTTTGGCGACCGGACAGTTGGCACACATCTTCTTGATTGTCGCAGAGGCATTCACGCCAGTTTCAGGGAAGAACAGTTCGGTGCTTAGACCGACACATGAACCTTCGCTAAGATCTGGGAACTCGTAGGGGTTCATGCGACACCGCCAGAAGGTAGGTGGCGCTCAACCTCGTAGGACAAGTGCAAGGGAGCGCCACCAGTGTGAGCGTTCGAACTCTCATGTCCAATCATAGTGGAATTGGTAGACATCACTTGTTGCCCTCCAATGCACGTTCTAGGCGCTCGGTGATGTAGTCAAGTGCAACAGCGCCATCGGGTGACACGTTCAGATTGTGCTTGAGTTCACGAAGCACGTCATTGACCTGTAGCAACTTCTCCAGCATGGTGATTGTTTCGGATGCCATCACTTCCACCAACTTGGTTCAGACATGAGAAGGATTGTCGCCACGAGCATCAGCACAGCCTCAACTGCGTTCTTAAACTTGCGACCTCGAGGAGTCCAAGGGGCATTGTTCCAAGCGTCAAACATTAGGCCACCACAATTTCAATAGTTTCAGACAATCTTGCCCAAGTGCCATCTGCAAACTCAATGCGAGTGTAAGCGCCACCTTTTGCATTCTTGACAACAGTTCCAACTAGACGCTCGTTGTCCCAAGTTGTGAAGACTGCCTTCTTGCCAATCACTGGCGCATAAGGGTTTGAGCTATTCCAGTTCAGTGTAATCATTTCAGTTTTCATGTTCTTTGTCCTTTGTCCTTGTCGGTTGTCCTGCCGACAGTTAGAACATTACTCCCGTGAAATCCCATGTCAAGCATTTTGGCAAACTATTTTCAGAAAGTTTTCGGGCATAAAGAAACGACCCCTGTCCGGGCTCAAAGGGTGTGAAATCGAGCGCCGCAACAAGGGTCGTCTTGAGCCATAAGCCCTATTCAGTTATGTGTCACAGTCGGTCTGCGTTGACCAGTTCCCCTGCAATAGCCAAGTACGCTGCACCGTCAATGTATGAATCCATGTTATCGGGGTTACCTGACAGACGTGCAAGTTTCAGCCCTGCCATGCACAGCGCCACCTGAAAGGGTTCGACCCTGTAGCCAAGGATCACTGACCAGATTCGGGCGATGTTGTCGTGGTTGATGTACGGCTCGCCATGCTGAAGATTGCGGTCGTTAGTTGTGAGGCTGGTCGCAGCCTCGAGGATGTCCTTACGGTTGAGGTCTTTCATCAGTCATCTGCTTTCAAATAACGTCGGGTGACATCGTCAGTTCTCAGCTGGTCAATCTGGTGTTGTATTCGTGCGGTGGCTATCGCTACATAGTCAGGGTCTAACTCAATGCCGATGAAGTTGAAACCCTCGATGACAGCGCCCTTGCCGGTCGAGCCTGAACCTGTGAACGGATCGAGGACAGTTCCATTCGGTGGTGTGATGAGTTTGACGAGGTAGCGCATCAGGTCTGTGGGCTTGACTGTCGGGTGGAAGTTTTTTGCTGGTGCTTTGATAGAGCCATATGCACCGCCCGCTTCAGTCAATCCGCCACCGCCCGTTGTCTGTTTGGTTTCAAACCCATCAAGCCCTTCATTCCTGTCACGCTTGCTGGCTTTGGCACAGTAGAAGAATCGGGCAGGGTCACCTAGCAGTTCAGCAACTTCGTCACTGCCATCGTGAATGAGATTGGCAGGGAAACGGCCTGCGGGTACATCACCAGTTGCTTGATTTTTACCCTTGCCACCTGGTTGTAATTGTCCAGGTGCGTAACTTCTTGATGCAGGCCAAGTTTCTACTGTTTCACCAACCCGTGACCCGTCAATGTTCAATCCGCCAGTGCCATACTCCAACACATTCGCCGCGACAGTGCCTATGAGTGGCTTTCGGGCTAGCACGATTGGTTCGTGTGCTGGTTTCAGTGCCGTTCCCCAGCCTGCCCACTGTTGGGCTTCGGGTGTAACTGGCGTGCCTTTGTTAATTGGTCTAATAGTTGTTTGAAATGTGTTCACTTCAAATGGTTCTGATGTTGTTCTGTCAGCCCCTTTGCTTCCAGCCTTGTTATCTATCGCCTTTGACACATCCAGCGACTTGGGAAACCCTGACCCGTAAATCCACATGATCTGATCACGAATCTGAAACCCAGCATCTTCAATGGCAACCGCCATGCGGTGATAGGTGCGAGAACCACTGAACGCCAACAAGTGACCGCCGGGCTTTAGCACTCGCAGTGCTTCAGTCCACACCTCGACATTGAACGCGATGCCGGTGGAATCCCACGACTTACCCATGAAGCCGAGTTCATAAGGTGGGTCGGTGACGATTGAGTCCACCGAGTTGTCGGGCATGGAACGCATCACGTCGATGCAGTTTCCGTTGTGAATTGTGAAGGTCATTTGTTTTCCCCTAGTGCCATCAGGATTCCCTGCTCCAAACTAATCTTTGGCTCATAGTAACTGAGCATGAACTCGGGATTACCTACCCGATACTGAACCCCGACAGGTTCGGCGGTGAGGTGTTCGATTGACGCATGATAGCCAGAAGCCAGCATGACCAGTTCGGCCAGTTGGTTGAATGAGGTTGCTCGACCGCTGCACAAGTTTGACACTTCGATGCCAGCGTCAACTCCAGCCATCACTGCACCCACAATGTCGTCAATGTGGATGAAGTCCCGAACTTGTTTCCCGTCACCCCACACTTGGAATGGTTTCTGGCGGTTCAGTCCTCGCTCAATAAACTTCGGGAATGGGTAGTTCAAGTCTTGATCCGCGCCATAACCTGAGAACGGTCGGAACACCGACACCTTCAAGCCTTGTTCCCTAGCATGACTTGCCAGCATCTCGCCGGTTAACTTTGCCCAACCATAGGTGAGGTCAGGATTGCTGACGCTGCTCAGGTCGATGTGGTTCTCTGTCAGTTGAGTTCGCCAGCCATTTTCCTGATACACAATCGGGTATGCGGCAGAGCTGCTGAAGTAGACGATGCGTTCAGGTTTCGTGCGTAAAGCCCAGCCGAACATTTCAGCGTCGATGGACAGGTCAACCGCCAGCGCCAGCGGTGAGCCTTCAATCATTCGTCGACCACCAACAACAGCCGCCAAGTGAATGACTAGGTCAAACTTGGTGCTATCGGTTCGGAAGAAGTCACGGGCATCTGTCCCGTTGACAATGTCCACGCCAACAATGACATGATTACTTGAAGCAAAGTGTCGATGGAATGCTCGACCTACGAAGCCAGCGTCACCTGTGATGAGTATTTTCATGCGCTGAGTCTTTCTACTAGCTGACGGTAGCCATCGCTTTGAATGTAGGTGTGGAACATCTGGGAGTCGGCGTTGTTGATTTCGGCAGAGTTCACTTCTTGATAGCCAGCATCCCAGTCACCTTTGCCGGCGATTGGGTGAAGATGCTCGATGACAGTTTCGGGCAGGTAACGAATGGCGTTCAGGTCTTGACCTAGGCGAAGCCAGAAGTTGTCCAGGTACAGGTGAGCGAACCCTTCAGGGATCATGCCGTTCAGTTCTTCCACAATGCTTCTGGTCATTCCAATGGCGGTTGGAAGTTGTTCTTGCTGGAATAGGTCGTCACCGTAGACAAGCCCTGTCGCAAGGTCGTCAAGATTTGTGCGCCACACTTTGTCCCATTGCAAGGTTCGAGGTCGATGGTCATCACCAACGAAGATGAAATACTCCCAGCGTTCATCTGTGACCAGTTGCCTTGCAGCGTTGTTGAGTGGGTCGGCCATACCTTTGCGATCACGCTCGAAGGTCAGCACCTCGGTGAAGTTGTTTTCGAGTGACAGGTATTGGTCAAGTGTTTCGTCATCCTCGTCGACTACAACAAACAGGCGTGACATTGTTTCGGTGTCAATGAGTGACTGTTGTAACTCTTTGATGTTGTGCGGTCGGTGTCGACTTGGCACGATGATGGCGGTGTTCATCTTTGCTCCCCTGCTAGAACTGACAAATCTCGGCGTGGGTCGTAACCCTCACCCATAACAAATGACACGATGCCGGTCGGTGATTCCAACCCTGCACGATCACGCCACCAAGGCGAGCCGCCATCCATCGCAGGGAGTTGCACCCATAGGCGAGGCCCAACTTGAGCCACCTTGTAATGGTGATAGTGGGCAGTGAGTAGCACGTCAGCGTCACCCACTGGCGTTCGCCCTGTCGCCTGTCCTTGCCACCACTTGACCGCATCACGGGACTGGTGACCATGCGCCAGCCCAAGGATTGACTCCGACACTTTCAGCGCCAAGGTCTGATGGTCACGGTCTGGATACCTGAATTGGACATGAGCAAGGGCAGGGTTTTCGGCACAAGCATCCTGCACAGCTGAGGCAACCTCAACCTGCCACGAGTCAATGGCATCACCGATGACATACCGTTGCGCTTCGTCGTGGTTGCCTGGGACAACTGGCACGATAAGTTCTTCGGTGAGTGGTGCAAACGCCTTGATCCATGCAAGGAGCATTCGACGGCCAACCCGAACCTGTTGGGTGACCGATAGGTCTGAGCGACCCAGCACCTTGCCATTCTGTGACACTGAGCCTTCAATGCAATCGCCCATCTGAGGCAGGATGACAGTTCCCACTGGTCGACCAATTCGGATGAGGTCTTTGTGACGCTGAACTGATTCCTCGATACCGAGCAGCACACGCCTCACAGTGCCCTCTGTACCGTCGCCAGCATCCTTACCCCACTGAGTATCGCCGATGGCGTAGACGGCGCTCAGATTGCCTGTGTGAGCCTTTATTCGGGCGTGTGGTCGCCACCTTTCCACATGGTCAATGAGCGCCTGAAGGTCGGTGTCGTCAGCTGACGAATGAACCTGCTCGGCAGGGACAATGCTGACCTTGGCAGACTCCAACCACTCGCCGTCATACTTCTGCCACATCGAGCGCCGAACGCCAGTGACACGCCACACAGATGGGTCAAGGTCGAAGTCGCCCAGCAGGTCAACGGCATCTGGCAGGTCACCGGCGGTTCTAGGTGTGGACACAAAGAAACCGCCCGAAGCAGGGTCAACCTCAAGTCGAGGTCGCCATGCTTCGGGCGTATTGGTAGAGCGAGTGTCAGAGCCAGATTGACCGGCGCTGGCAAGTTTGGATAGATCGTCAGACAATGTCATCGAGGACACCGACAACCGTTCGACTCGCCACGATTACGGTGACGGCTCACGGTGACAGCGCTCACGTTGAAACCTCGGTCGGAAAGAACCCGAGCAAGGTCAGTGTGGCGAATCTGTCGGTTATCTAAGGCAGCCAATAAGGCTTCACGTTCATCGTCGTCAAGACTGACAAGAGCATTGTGAAGAGAACACAAAGGGCGAGCGACAGTCTTGACGACGTGCAGTTCTTTCAGTTCGGCTATGAAGTCCATGAAGCCAGACTAAAGGCGATTAGTCTTTCGTGACAATTCCGAACGCCGAGTCCTTTGGGTTCATCGCCCGGACGAGGACAGGCACGAATGAAGCCCAGACTGCGTTGCCAATCTTCACCCAATCAGACTTGGTCATGGTGAACGGTGTCAAGTTCAGCGACATCATGACAGTGATGACACAAGCCAGCAAGGACTGAGCGTAGGTTGCTAGGACTGATTGAAGTTTCGGGTTCATGATTACGCCTTCGAAGGTAGTTTGCCGAGTTGTAGGTCTACATCGTTGTATTGGGAAGCCCAGCCAAGAAGTTCCTTGCCCCAGACTCGCGTGAAATACTCGACACGTTCTTCGCCAATGAAGCCAGCACTTGGAGCGTCAGTTGAAATGATCACGCCTACACGATCAGACTGAAGTGCCACATGACCATAAAGACCGCCAGCCCAAAACACAGGAGCGCCAACAGGTGCTTTGCTCATGTCAGTGTGACGGTGCTTCTTAGGGATGTGATTCCATGCGTCAATAGCGCTGGCATACTTCACAGGAAGTCCCCAGGCATTCTGACAAGTAGCATGGCAATGACCCACTGGAATGCTCTTGTGCTGAAGTAGCCACTGATGCATATGGGCAAAAGCCTGAGAACCTGTGATTTTCGATAGTGCCATAGTGACTCCTAGTTTTCAATGACGTGCTGGTTGAACTCGCCCTGAAGTTGGGCAACCTTGTCGCCGATAGCGATTTGGCGTTCTTC
>Ga0209084_1002278_pt1 | contig 15069 bp, 24 predicted proteins | sample C_130820_MF_Meta_FD_187309 | JGI IMG/M metagenome (GOLD analysis project Ga0209084, IMG submission 187309) | Freshwater microbial communities from Lake Croche, Canada to study carbon cycling - C_130820_MF_MetaG (SPAdes) (version 2) | ecosystem: Environmental > Aquatic > Freshwater > Lake... | reverse complement strand
TGATGGAAGCTAAAATTATAGCAGTAAATCCAAATGCTGAACAATACAAAACATTATTAGGAATTGAATTAGCAGAAGATAGTAAAGCTACAGAGTATTTAGGAGAGAGTAAAGATGGAAATACAACATTAAGAATTGATTTCTGGATGGAAGATAATAAATTTAATAATAAATTTAAGACAACATTCTTCCTAGAAGACAAAGTTAGACAGAATAAAGATGAAACAAAGACACAATACATTAATGAAAGTGGTGCTACATCTTGGGCAGAAAATGAAGAATCATTAAAGCCTTGGTTTGTAAAAAGAGAATTTAGAGAATGTCATAGTGGAGAAGGAGATTTATATGATTTTATTAGAGTGTGGTTAGGAGGAATTGATTATATGGATGCAGATAATTGTGTGTTAATAGATTGGAAGAAATTAATGAAAGGAAATGTTAAAGATTTAAAAGAACAAATTGATGGAACATTTAGTAATAGTTTTTTAGCTTTAGCTACAATTAAATCTGTAATTAAAGATAATGATGGAACACCAGAAACTAAACAATATCAATCTGTATATAAGCAAATTCTTCCTACATATGTAATGAAACAATTTAGACTTAATGATTACAGTAAACAATCTGTAATTGATGCTTTAAAAGCAAAAGCCTCTAAAGATTTAAAAATTCAAGAGAGATTTGTTATAAGTCTTTATGGTGATTACCCTTGTAAAGATTTCTTCATTCTTAAAGATATGAAAGAATATGACCCATCAGAAAATGTAATGTCTTCTGACAGTCCTGTTCTTGAAGGAGTTAGTGAAGATGCTGATTATTAATTTTTAATCATTTAAACAAAAGCCTTGTTAGAAATAGCAAGGCTTTTTCTTTTTTATATTATGAGAATAATTAATGTTATAGAACAAGAATCAGGAGTAATTACGAATGTTACATCCTTTGGAATATTTGAAGAACAACTAAGTGATGAAGTGGTGGAAAAAGCAGAAACATTTTTTAAAGAACAATTGTTAAAAAATGTAAAATTTGAGGATGAAGAAGATGAAGATCAAAGTGTTTATGATGCTATAGAAAATGGGCATTATGAAGAAGCAAACAATAATTTTTACACAATAGATATAATCTGGAGTGATATATGAAACTTAATGGAAGAAAAAAACAAGAATTAACAATTGAAACAGTTCTTTCTAAAATAAGTGAGTATGATGTATTTATGAAATATATGCCTGGAAGATGGAAATTGAATGAGGTTACTAATTCTCCCTTTAGAAGAGATAGGAATCCTTCATTTGTTGTTGGCAATAAAAAAGGAAATATCTATTTCATTGATTATGGAGATACAAGCTATAGAGGAGATTGTTTTGATTTTGTTAGCAAACTATTTAACACTAATGGAATATATGACACTTTGAAGATAATTGATAATGATTTTGGTTTAGGGATACTAGGGAAAGAGACTGGAGAATATAGGAGATTAATAAAAGAATATAAACAACCTGAAGAAGTGAAGAGATATTCTTTTATTCAGGTGTCTACTAGAAAATTCACTAAAGAAGAATTGGCATATTGGAATGAATATCATATAGACATAGAAGACCTTAGAAAAAATAATGTCTTTAGTGTTAGTAAGGTGTATTTAAATAAACAATTATTCCCTTTAAAAGATAGTGAATTGAGATTTGGTTATTTGTATGGCACTAATTGGAAAATCTATTCTCCTTTTGCTGATAGAAAGTCTAAATGGGTTCCTAATAATGTTCCAATAACTTCAATGGATGGTCTTACTAATATTAAAAATTGTGACGCAGCTTTTATTCAAAAATCGAAAAAGGATTTTATGGTGATGTCTAAAATATTTCCTTGTAGTTGTGCTGTTCAAAATGAAGGAATTGCTTGTTTTTCTGAAGAGAATGTTAATTACTTAAAATCTAATAGTAAAAAGCAAATACTTTCGTTTGATGCAGATGATGTAGGTGTTAAGAACTCACAGCAAATCACTAAACTATTTGATTTTGATTATTGTAATGTTCCAAAACATCTAGTGGCTAAAGGAATTAAAGATTGGGCTGATTGGTGTAAACTAGATGGACTAGCTCCAATTGAAGAATTTTTAAAGAAAAAACAATTAATATGAAACAATTTAAAACAGATGAGGAAAAATTTAGAAAATTTCTAACAAAAACAGAAAGACTTGTTAATTTATTAAATAAAACATTATTGGAATTTGAAATAAAACAAAGAATGAGTGCTGATTATGCCGTTTGTAAATGGGATTGTGCCACTTCTTTAGTAGATATTGATAACTATAAGTTTGAATTAGGAATATTAAAACATCCTGATTCTGTTATAAGTGATAAATATATAGAACAAGAAATACCTTTTGAACATGAATAAAGAACTATTTAAAGATAAAATGACAGAACAATGGTGGAGAAAACTTTCACCATTTTTTATGTCAAAAGAGTGTGATGAAATATATAAACAATTAAAAGAATTTAGTAAAGCTGGTAAGAAGATAGCTCCTAATTCTGCTAAAACATTTCGTGTATTTCAAGAATGTGAATTAAGTAATGTTAATTGTATAATGTTATTTATGGATCCTTATTTTAAATTTATAGATGGAAACCCTATAGCTGATGGTGTAGCTTTAAGCTGTAAATCAACAGGAAAACTACAACCAACATTACAACATTTCTATAATGGAATAGAAAAAGAATTGTATAATGGTATAGGTTTAGAATTAGATTTTAATGCAGACATAGATTATTTATGTCATCAAGGAATATTAATGTTAAATGCTGCTTTGACAGTTGAAGAAGGAAAAGCAGGAAGTCATATAGAACTATGGAAACCCTTTACAACATATTTGTTTGAGAATGTCATTAATTATATGAATGTTCCTGTAATTTTTGTGGGAAATGATGCACAGAAATATATGTCTTTATGTAAATCTCCTCATCAATTTAAACTTTCTCATCCAGCTTCAGCATCATATACAGGAAAAGAATGGAATACAAATGGTGTATTTACAGAAGTCAATGATATAGTGCTAAAAAACAACGGAAAAACATTACAATGGATGATATTACAAGAATGTCCCTTTTAAATTAAACAATTATGACGAGATATGAAGCAAATATGCAAATAATACTTTTATTAAGTAATTATTTAGAAATGAATAAAGACATCAGGTTCCACCAAGCCTTATTTAACCTTGGTATAAATGAATTTTCAGAAGGAACTAAAAATGAAATGGCTAAAATGAGCTATGACCATAGAAATACAACATTAAAAGATAAATATCAAGAAGAAAGTTCAACCACTTATCTAAAATTACAGAAAATATGATAATAGAACAACAAAAACAAGCAACAATAGTACAACATGGAATAGTAGAAGATGATACAATTAAAATGTCATTAGATATAGAAAGCTCATCATTCCTGATGCAAATGCTGAGTAAGAATTTATATTCTGATGCTATAGGAAGTATATGTAGAGAGATTTGTAGCAATGCTTTGGATAGTCATAGAAATGCTAAAACAAATAAACCTATTATAGTTAATTTTGGTAGTGTAGATGGAAAATATGAATTTTCAGTGGAAGATTTTGGATTAGGCTTAGATGATGAAGATGTAAAAAACATCATTAGTAAGTATGGTAAATCTACAAAAAGAGCTGATAATCAAGCTATAGGTATGTTTGGACTCGGATTCAAGGTAGGACTTGCTTACAATTCATCTTTTTTCTTTATATGTAGAAAAAATGGAATTGAAAGAAAATATATGATGTATGAAAATCAATCTGAAAACTCTATTGATTTATTGTATGAATCTAAAACTACAGAACCTAATGGTGTAAAAGTAATTATACCTGTAGAATATTATGATAGATATAGTTTTGTTAGTAAAATTAAGGAGCAGCTCTGTTATTTTGAAACAGTACATTTTAATGTAGCTGATGTTCCAAATGATTTTACTATTTTAAGAGAAAAAGATTTTCAAATATCTTCTTTATCCCAAGATAGTAAACTTCACATCAGTCTTGATAATGTGTATTACAGTATTGACTGGAAAGCTTTAGGTGTTAGTAGCATTAGTATTCCTGTAGCTCTTAGATTTTCTCTGACAGATGGTATTTATCCTCTTCCTAATAGAGAACAATTAAAATACACTAAAGAAACTATAGAAATAATTAAAGCTAAAATTAAAACTGTAGCTAATTATTTTGTCACTTTATATAATAAAAATGTAAAGAATAGTAATAGTCCATTAGATTTATATAAATCTATGAGAGATGACAAATTAACAATAACACTAAATGATAAATTTTATGTTATTAACGATTTAGCTGTATACAGTGATGTAGAGGTTTTAAAACCTTCATTAACAGGATTTTCTTTATTACCTGTAGATACATTGTTAGGAAGAAGCTTTAATAATGATTTAATTTTACAAGAATATGAGATTGTAAATAAAATTGATAATGGGAAATGGAAAACTTGTTCTAGACATTATGATAGAGAAATTAATTTTTGTAATTTATCTAGAAAAGTAATTCTTGTGTCTGATAATATAAAAGGAATTAAAAAAGAATATCTTAAAGAAAAATATGATGGAACAGGACATTACAATAGTACATTAATAGTTAAAAAAACTGATAATTTACCATTAATAGTAAAAGGGTCTTTAAGTAGAAAAAATTATTTTAATTTATTAGATTTGCACACTCATCCAAAAGACAAATGGAGAACAATTATTAAAGAATTTCAACAATTTGTTAAACTCATTACTAATAATTGGATAGATGGTGATAAAATTGTAGTGCCACAAGAGTTTATTGATGCTAGAAAGAAGCCTAAAGCTAGTGTAACATATACATCTACAAGAAGTGTTAAATTATCTGGGGAAGTGACAGTTAAAAAAGCTGAAAAACTAGAAAGATATGTTAGTGGTAAAAGTTGTAAATGGGTTAATTATAATTGGGATTTAGCTAAAATCTGTAAACACAAATCTTTAATTGTCTATGGGCAAGAAAAAGATTTAAGAATGATGGATAAATTGTTTGATGTATTGGATAAATATCAATTAAAAACAAAAATCACACTATTGCAGATTACAGATAGAGAGATGAAAATAGTAAAAGATTTAAACATTCACAATTTAATTAGCTTTGATAAATTTATGGAAGGAAAAAATAAACCATTTAAAAGACTTGTAACAGCATATTTAATTAACAAATTAAATAAACAAAATCCACATGTATTTGAAAAATCAAAATACATTAAAGCTTTAAACACTGATTTAGGAGAAAAAATAGAAGCCTTAGAGCAATATGAAGATAAGCATTTTAATAGAGCAAATGATGAAATGTGGAATGCAATGTTAGAAGTGGCTACAACACATAATCTATGGGATGAAACTGTTTATTCTACATATCTGGAAGTAAAAGGAATATTAGATAGACTAACATTCTTAGAAGCCATAACTTATCATATTTCTTATGGTAGAGAAAATGAAATAAAAGAGAATAAATTATTTCAAGCAATGGTGGATTTATGTAAATATCACAAGTTTAAAATAAATAGTGAGTATTATGCTCCTATTATTACACCTGTAGAAGAATTAACAGAAGAAACAATATTAGAAACAATATGACAAATAGAGAAAAATTAAGAAAATCCATGTATTATATTTATAACATGGATTTTCTTCCTCTTGATACAGAGGAATATATGTGTATGTTTAGAGCTTTAGCTGAAGAATTACAAACTCCTCAAAATCCTTGGGATTGGGATAATTTTGCAGAAGAAATAAATTGTTTAAAAGCTTCAGATGAAAAATGGTTTACAGAAGTATTTGATAAATATTTTTAATTATGACACCAAAACAAAAAGCAGAAGAATTATTTAAAAAATATCGAATAATAATGTTCCCGATTATTTGTAATAAAAATATTTATCACGGGGAGTCTTTATTTAGTGATGATATGGCTAAAAAATGTGCATTAATAGCAGTAGATGAAATAATATCAATAAATATTAGCACACCGACTGATTATGGAGCAAGTTGGACATATTGGAATCAAGTTAAAAGAGAAATTGAAAAATTATGAGCACATCATTAAATGACATACTAAGAAAAATAATAAATAGCCAGACAGTATTTAAAAGTGCTAAATTAGTAAATGATACATTAATAGTGGTGTTAAATGATGGACAAATTCTTAGTAAAAAAGGAGCTACACAAAAAGATTATGATGCTATAATTAATGCTAAAAGTACAATAGGCATAAAAGAAGTTGTAAATGTTAATAATAAAGAATCAGATCATTATGAAACTGAAACAACTTTAATAAGTGCTAGCGGTATGAAAAAGACTATTAAAAGTAGAATAGTAAAAATTAAATAGTTAATTCGGAATATTTCCGAGTTAATGATGTAAATTTGTAAAAAAAATATGGCTGTAAAAAAGAAAATAGCAAAACCAAGAAAAAAAGCTGTTGTTAAAAAACCTAAAAAAGTAATTGAAAAACCTTTTGCAGATGGTACAATGAGCAACAGTCAGTTTTTTGGAATGATAAGAAGCTGTTTAAGACAGAAATCTAGGTGGTGGCATAGTATAAAAGTGTGTAGAGATAAATGTAAAATTCCTTATAAAGGTGTTAATAAAAGAAGAAAGTTTTCTTATATTTGTGAACTATGTAAAGGAGAATTTGATGCTAAAAATATTAATATACATCACACAATAGAATGTGGCACTCTAACTTGTTTTGAAGACATTGCTGGTTTTGCAGAAAGATTATTTTGTGACAGTAATTTGTTACAATGTATTTGTACAAAATGCCATGATGGTATTCACAATAAAAATAAATAACAATGGTAAATAATTATCCCCATTTAATAATTGAACAAACACCTATAGAAGGGAAAGCAGAAATTTTTGTCCAAATTAGTTTTAAATTAGATAAACCTTACAACAGAAAAATAAAAAATGGAACAGTTGAAGTATCAAACATAGGTTTTGAACATACTATAGATAACAATAAATTAGAAGAGATGTTACCTTTAATATTACAACATGTAGAAGAATTTAGAATTAAAAAATTAGAAAATGGCAATACACATAAATAATATTAAAAAAGTAAGAGAAGAATTAAAAAAGATTTGCACAAGATTTAAAAAGATGTTTAACAGATAATTTAAATTAAAAAAAGAAAAATTATGGGAAGATATTATACAGGAGATATAGAAGGTAAATTTTGGTTTGCAGTGCAATCAAGTGATGCAGCAGATAGATTTGGTGTAATTGGTGAACAACCATCAACACTTAATTATTATTTTGAAGAAGAAAATTTACAGGATGTTGAAGATGAAATTAAAGTTATAGAAGAGTTATTAGGAGATAAAAAAAGAATATTAGATGAATTTTTTAATACTAATAATGGATACACTGATGAAATGATTGAAAGTTTAGGAATTACTCCACAAGAATTAGAAGAGTATGCTGATCTAGGTTTAGGAATTAAAATTAGAGATTGTATTAAAGAAGAAGGTTCTTGTTCATTTGAAGCAGAATATTAGAAAATGCTGTTAATAACCAACAAATATTAAATATATACTAATGAGATTAATTAAATGGAAATATAAACCAAATGGCTGGTTTCCTGTACAAGCAGAAGGATGGTTTTTAGGAACTTATTTTTATTTTAGATCTAGATGGGATCAAGCAACAATAGAATTTTGTTCTACAGAAGAAGATTGGGATAAAAATAATATTGATTCTTTCTATGTCTTATATAAAACAGCTCCTTACAAAGCAGGTTGGTTAAGTAAATGGCTTTGTAGATTATTAATTTACAAAGGATGCTTTATGTATTATTTTAAAATTAAACAAAAATGAAAAAGTTTACAGTATGAGTGGGAGGTGTAAAAGTAAATGACTACTATCTCACAAAACAAGAAGCTAAAATAGTAAATTATGAATAAAGTAATATTAAAACCAAGAAGATTTTGGTATCACTACAATAAATCAAAACACAAAATGTCTGTACATTTTATGGGAGTTTGTAGCATTGTAGATGATGTAGAGTGTAAAGTGAAATGTGAAAGTAAATGGAACAAAACACAACCTCAATTAGTAATGAGAGGATTTGCTAATAATGTACATATTTATAATAATAAAGCAATAATATCATAATGGAAAATAAAGTAGAACTTTTAGGGTGGTATGGAGGTGATAAAGGAATTGCAAGAGCAGCTTGGCAATCAACACAGATAGATATAGACAGTAAAACAGATAGTGAAATAGGAGATTTAATAGTAAATAAATTATGGAATAATGGTAGTGGAAAACCACATAAAACTCCTTTTGAAAGAGGTATTGTAGAATTTGAAATTACTTGTGATCAAGCATCTCACATACATTTGCTCAAGCACAGATTAGCTAATATAAATGGTGAAAGTGCTAGATATAAAGAATTAAAAGAAGATAAGTTTTATTTACCTGAAGACTGGAAAGGTATTTATAGAGATGAAGTTAAAACTCAAGATTGGTTTAGTAAATTAAGTATTTACACTGCTAGAGGTAATGAGTTGTATCATGAGTGTCTTAAAGATTTAACACCAGTATTAGGTAGAAAAAGAGCTAAAGAATCTGCTAGATTTTTTAAAACAATGAATAGTCAAATTACATTAAGTGTTATGATGAATATGAGTTGTTTTAATAATTTTTACAGTTTAAGAGCTGATAGTGCAGCTCAATTAGAAATTCAAGGCATAGCAAATCAAATGTTAGAATGTATTAAGAATATAGAAGGAAATCCTTTTAAATGGACATTAAAAACTTTTGGATATGAGTGTAATTGAAGAATCTATTGTTAAGGGGCATAAATGGATAGATGATTATGCTTTTAGTTTAAAATCATATGTTAGAATAATAAATGACAAGCCTGTAAGATTTCCTGATTATTACACTATGATCAATTATCGTTCTGATATGGAAATAAGTCATTTAAAATGGAATGAATGCCCTAATAAAGGATGGAGTAAGCCTGATAAAATAATAGGTGATGTGGAAATATTTTATTTATGGAAACAATTTAAAGAAAATGAATAACATAGAAATACAATTAAAGAAAACTCCTATTTTTGTAGAACATTGGTTTGAAGGAAGTTTAACACATGAGGGTAAAGAATATAAATTCTGGCTAATAGATCCTAGGGGAAAAGACGAAGAAGGAAGAGAATATGAAGAAGAAATAAGATGGTGGTTTAAACAGGTTCCTATGGAAGTGAGAAGAATGAATGGAGAAATTATTAATATGTATAAAGAAAGAAAATGAAAAAACCAATTAATAGATTTAACATTGATTTTATAGAATTTAGCTTTCTTGTAACAGCTTGTATACCTCCTACACCAATTGCTAGAGCAATGTTTTGGGAAAATGTATGTGGAAAATATTATAATGTTCTTACACAAGAAGAAAGAAATAATCTTTATGAATGGGTGAATAGAGAATATTCTATGCAAAGAGGAATAGAGAGTAATAATGAAGATTGTTTATTATTTAATGCAAGATATGATAAAAATAATCAATATATAGTTTCTACTGACTTTAAAGGAAAATTAGAAGATATAGAATGTTTTAAGTGGAAAGAATCTTATCATACATCTAAAAATACATCTATTCAAGAAAAATATATAACTAAAATTACAAAAATGTATGAGTAATTATATTGTTACAGAAAGAAAAGAATATTTTCAAGCAATAGGAGATTATAGCTATTGTAGTCTTGAAGAAATGATATTGCCAGAAAAGATAGCAGTGGATAGTGAGACTACAGGCTTGTTGTTTTATGAAAGTGATATGTTTTGTTTACAATTAGGTACAGGAATTAATAATTATATTATTGATTTAGAAACTATTGATTTTAAATTAGTGATTCCTTATTTGAAAGACAAAACATTAGTGTTTGTTAATGCTGTGTTTGATTTAAAGTTCTTTTATAAAAATGGATTCTTTCCTGATAAAATAAGAGATGCTATGATAGCTTCTCAGATTTTATATAATGGAGATGAAAAAATATTCACTCATGGCTTTAAAGACATGATGAAGAGAGAACTAGGAATCGAATATGATAAGACAGAGCAAAAGAATATTCATAAACTAAAGCTTAGTACAAAAGAAGCTATTCAATATTCCTTTAATGATGTCGATAGACTATTGGAATTAGAAGAATTATTATATAATAAGCTTGTAGACTATAGTGCAGAAAAAGCCTATTTATTTAATTGTAATTTTCTTAAAGCCCAGACATACATAGAAATGTGTGGACTTCCTATTTCTAAAGAAAAATGGGATGAAAAATCTAAACAAGATGAAATAAACAGTGCTAAAGCTCAAAGACAGATACAAGATTATATTTATGATAAGCTTCCTGAGTTTAGAGATATTCAAATAGATTTGTTTGATACTTCTAAGAAATTATCTTGTATGTTAAGTAGTCCTAGTCAAATGATTAAAGTGTTTAAAAAACTTAAAATCAACACTTGGGATGAAAAAGAAGAGAAAGATAGTATATCAGAAGCCATTATATCAAAGACAAAACATGAGTTTGTGGATATGTGGCTTAAATACAAAGAAGCTGAGCATAGAGTGACAACATTTGGACAATCCATTAGTAATAATATTATTATAGAAGGATATTTATATTCTAATTTTAGAACTATTGCTGACACTGGTAGAATGATTAGTAGAGCTGGTAATATTAACTTTCTTAACTTCCCTAGAGATAAAGAAACAAGGATTTGTTTTGAGGCTCATAAAGGATATAAAATGTTAGGATGTGATTATGACAGCCAAGAGAGTAGAGTGTTAGCTTATAAAACCCAGGATATAAATAGTAAATTAAATGTATTACAAGATAGGGATGCTCATAGTTTGTTAGCAAGAGAAGCTTTTCCAGAATTAAAAGAATTGTCAGACAGTGAGATTAAAAAGAATCATGGAGACAAAAGACAAATAGGTAAGGTAATAAACTTTGCAGCTTCTTTTGGTGCTACAGGATATACAATAGCAACACAATTAGGACTTCCTTTAGAAGAAGGTGATAGATTATACAATGTATATAAAGAATTATATGCAGATATTTTTGAATGGGGTAAGAAAATTCTAGAGCAAGGAGTGAAAAAAGGATGGATTGAAAGTGAAGAAGGATTTAAAATTAAGCTTCCTAATTATAGAAGATTTAAAGAACTAGAAATCTTGAACAAAGACATAGATTGGACTAGTTATAGAAAAGGTAAGATAGAGTTTAAAGCAAAACAAGAAGCAGATAAAACAAAAGAATCTTATAGTGTTATTGATGTAAAAAGCTATGAGTATTATAAAAAACATTACAAAAATGTAAGTAGATTTTTTCAAATCAAATCTTCTTGGACAAACTTGTGCCTTAATTTCCCAGTTCAGAGCTGTGCAAGTTTCCAATCTAAGAAAGCTTGTATAGATTTATTTAACACAATTTTAAAAAACAATCATCAATGGCAGGTAAGAATGTCTAATTTTATTTATGATGAGATAATAGTGGAATGCAAAGATGAACTGTCAGACCAATATAGAGTTATATTGGAAGATTGTATGAAAAATGCAGCTAACTATTATGTAAATTATGATGAAGAAATAGTGATGTCATGCCAAGCTCATATAGGAGACAATTGGTGGGCTACAAAATAAAATAAACAATATGAAATTAAAAACAACAGAAAAAGACTACAGAGCTCTGCTCGCTGATTCTTCCTCCTCATTAAAGATGTTTGCAGAGGATAGAAAAAAATATTTTAAAAGATATGTAGATTTAACTCCTGTAACAGAAGAAAGAAATCAATCTGTTATTGTAGGAAATCTTGTTGATTGTCTATTACTAGAGCCAGAAGAGTTTGAGAATAAGTTTCACATGTCTACAGTGGTAAAAGTACCAGAAGGACTAATGGGAGCTTTTGTAAACAGTTTGTTTAAACAAACATTAGAATATACAAATAGTGAGGGAGAATTAGTGAAAGATTTTTCTGAGATGTGTAAAGATGCATATACAGAGAGTGGATTTAAGATTAAGCTAGAAGCTGTTTTAAATAAGTTTGTTGGTACAGATGCTGAGATTTATTATAGAGAGTTAGTGGAAGTGGAGAGTAAAGGATTGACAGTGGTTACATTACAAGATGTAACAAATGCTGAGAATATTGTGGCAGAGTTAAAATCTAATTTTGCTACAGCAGAAATAGTAAACCAAGAAACAAATGATAGATGGGAAGTGTTTAATCAGCTTAAAGTAGAAGGAGTTGAGATTGATGGACTAAAGGTGAAAGCAATGATGGATAAACAAAAATTATAATTAAAAATGTTAATAAATATTTTTAATAATGTGATTATTATTGGTTAACTACCAATATATTTGCACATATATTAAATTTAAAAAACATTTTATCATGAATAAGAAAAAAGGCATAAAAATAGAAGAAATTCTTAGTTTACACAACAAAGGATTATCACCAGGAGAAATTGCAGAAAAATTAAATTGTAGTATTTCAAATACATCCAGAAGATTAAAAAAACTTAATATAAAATGCAATGTTAAACAGAATAAAAATTCTGAAAGAACTAATAGATATAAAGTAAACTTGAATTATTTTGAAAAAATTGATACAGAAGAAAAAGCCTATTTTTTAGGATTACTATATGCTGATGGAAGTGTTTGTAAAAATGGATTTTATATAAAAATGAAAGATGAAGAAATTCTTTTAAAATTAAAAAAAAATCTAGAAGCTGAGCAATATATTAAAAAATATTATTATAATGATAATAAATATTCAGCTTATGTTTTTACAGTATCTTCTCAAAAAATGGCTCAAGATTTAATAAATCAAGGATGTTTTATTAATAAAACATACACATTAACTTTTCCAACTATTAACACACTATTATATTCTCATTTTATTAGAGGATTTTTTGATGGGGATGGTAGTATTTCTATTAGTGAGAAATTTAGTCAATCAAGAATAGATTTTACATCTGCATCTACTAAATTTTTAGAACAGTTAAGAGAAATTTTGTCTCAATTAACTAATACAAAAGGTTCTTTATTAAAAGAAAGTGGAAAAAGTAATGCGTGGCATTTAAAATTTGGGGGGAAACATGCGTATATAATTTTTAATTGGATGTATAAAGACGCCTCTATTTTTATGAAAAGAAAACATGATAAATATTTAATATATAAAAATGTCCATGTAAAACAAGGTGAATTGCTGGAAAACCCTGAAGTGAATCAGGATAATCAGCAGCCAAGCTTAGGTAGTAATACCTTTGAAGGTTCAACGACTAACAGTCAAATCCAAACAGGTAATGCTGAGGATGGTAATACTGACACGAGTGCCTTGCCCTTTAAAATAGATCCTAATGGTTTTGTAACTACTATACTAGAAAATGGTATTAAGGTTGAATGGATACCCATAAAAGGAGTTGACTATTAAAGGTGATGATATAGTCTGAGCTATATGGTAACATATAGAATTATAGGATAAAGAGCCTATAAGATAACACAACTGAAAGTTATTGTTGACCATGATTTAAAAACCATCCAGATATATGATTTAAAATGCACATTTTCTGTAGAGAATTTCTTTGATGAATATTACATTAAAAGAAAAGCCTATATACAAGCATATATTTATCATAAAGCATTATTTAATTCTGATGTAAATTTACTTGGATTTGATAATGGTGAATATGAAATACTATTGCCTAAATACATAGTGTGTGATAGCATTAACTATATGAATCCATTGGTGTATACATTATCTGTTAAAGATATGAATGAAGCTTATTTTGGCTTCTTATATAAAGAGAAATGGTATAGAGGTGTAAAGCATATAATAGAAGATTTAAAATGGGCAAAGGAGACAGGAATTTGGAATATTAGTAGAGAAAATTATATGAACAATGGACAAGTAAAACTAAGAAAATAGATGCAGAAACAAAAGACAATAACAAATATTTTTATGGTTCCTACATTACAGATAGGAAGAGATAGATTGTTAGGAAATAATTTTCTAAATGCTTTTTGTAAAGACGAAGATAGTGAAATACAATATGAAGATTGTATATTTTTAGTATTTCATTTAAAACATTTAGACAAATTTAAAGAATTCCTTGATGAAGAATATGAAAGAACAAAATCTTTAATTACAGATTACAATTATAAAGATGATTATATTGTATTGGTGTATCAACTAAATGATGTATTTAAAAAAGATTTTGCTAAGATTAGAATAGGAGCTTATTCTAAAACTTCTAAAGAGTTTCAAGCATTATTTCCTGAAAAAATAACTATTAGTGGCTCTCAAAGTTATTCTACACAATACAAAGTGTTTAATCAAACAGAAGATTTAATTAAATTTTGGGAAAAAAAATTAGATGTAGAATTAGAGTCTGGACAAGAATTATGGGAAATGTATGATGAAAAAGAAGAGATATTAAATGAAAAAAACTTTAAAAAGTATGTATAACAATCAATTAGCAGACAAAATAGAACAAGAGTTTGGAATAGCAGGTTTATTACAATTTTCTAAAATAGAAGCTTTTAAATATGAACAATTAGCTGAACACTATTTCAGTGAAAATGAGGCTGATTTATATCAAGAAGCTTTGTATGAAAAAGAATGGTGGGCTACAAAACATCACACTCTTAAACAATCAATTAAAAAAATGTTATAATGAATAGTATAGAATTATTACAAGAATATCCTAAAGCAGCTACAGTTGTTAAACAATGGATGCTTAATCAATTATTAGAAAGTCTTAAAGATGAGACCCTTCCTGAAGACTTTAAAGAGAATGTAAGACAGATGGGTATAGATGATGAAAGGATAGCAGCTTTAATAGATGTTAATCCTAGAGGATTATTTGATTGTTTTGATGAACAAAAAGTTTATATAAACATGGCTCCTATTTGTATTGGAATGAATACAGAAAACAAAAAAGTAGAATATTTATATGGTATAAATATATTTGAATCAG
>Ga0209084_1002274_pt1 | contig 15080 bp, 12 predicted proteins | sample C_130820_MF_Meta_FD_187309 | JGI IMG/M metagenome (GOLD analysis project Ga0209084, IMG submission 187309) | Freshwater microbial communities from Lake Croche, Canada to study carbon cycling - C_130820_MF_MetaG (SPAdes) (version 2) | ecosystem: Environmental > Aquatic > Freshwater > Lake... | reverse complement strand
TATCACAATTCATGTAACAACTTTCCTCAGAATCATCTGAATAATTAACTCTTATACTTAATTCTTTACCTATCTGTTCATAATGTACTGGTTGCATAACATTATCTTCACTCATACCTAATGTATGAAAAGCTAAAGAATGTAGTGTTTGAAAAAACTTAGTATCTGCCTTAGTTAAATTTTTATTTAATTGTAAAAATCTTTCTCTAGCTTCATTTGCTGCTTTTCTTGTAAAAGCAAAATAACCTATATTATTTAAAGGAACTCCTTTCTTTAGATAGTTATCTACTTCATTTAACAATCTCCTTGTCTTACCTGTTCCTGGTGGCCCTAATACTTTTCTAATCATTAGAATATATCTTTTTTAGATTTAATAGACATTATTTCAGGCTTAGATTGATTAATTTTAAATCTATCAATTGGTATTCTTATTACATCAATTGGATCATGTGATTCTTTTTCTCCTTGTTTTTTAGGGAATCTTTTAGGTACATTAATTTCTGTTTTTTCTTTACCACCACCTATTTGTATTATTTTCATTGCAGTTTTAGATTTGTTTTCTCTCCAATCTTTAGTTTTTAAAGAGTTGTAGAAACTTTGATATTTAAAATAAGCATGGTCTCCTTCTATTAATACTGCACCCGTCTTAAATGCAGCATTAGATTTAGCCTGGGGTCCATTTACATAATCTTTTAAATACTCTTCTAATTGTTCATCTGGAGTAGTTCCCTTAGGTGGTAATAACTCTTCCTTAGGAGGAAATAAATTATCTAATACTTCTTGGAAATCATTAGATTTTACTTTTGGAGGAACAAAATCAGCAGCTGCTGCAATAATAGATCTAATCTCTTCTTGTAATACTATTTGTTTAATATGCTTTGCCTTAACATTTTTAGATTCGCCATTTGGTAACTCAACATTAAAAGTATATTCTGGTTCTGGATATTTTATTTTAACTAAACTAGACAACTTAGGAAACAATACTTTTCTGTCTGATAAAAATCCATATTTTCTTTTTGCACATTCAGATTTCATACAAAAGTTTGCAATAGGTTCTTGAGTACAAGTATAACCCTTAGTTGAATCTTTTTTCCAAGACCTAATCTTATCTCTTACTTTCTTTTCTCCCCAATCATCAACAACCAATCCATTAGAGTCTTTTAAGAAATACTTCTTAGGGGCATCTATAACCATTTCTTCCCACTTGTCTTGGTATCTTTTCTTAGCAAATACCATATAGTTATATAACCATCTATCTCTACCATCATCTAATGGAAGTTTAGTCATAATCTGTAGACAAGGAGGACCATCATCAAACTCAGATGGGCCTCCCTGTAGTACAGTTTTCACATGGGCTAATGAAAACTCTTCTAATTCATTTGCTGTCTTTAAATTTGCTTCTATAACCTTAATAAATTGTTCAAATGTAAATGCTTTACCATCAAAATTGATAGCAACTCTGTCGGATTTATTGTAATATGGCAGGTTTATAAAATTACCATCTATAAACTTTCCTTCAGAATCTTTTCCAAGTTCTGTTTGTTTAGGATAGATTTCTGTTCTCAATGGAAGTTTTAATGTAAACAATAAACCTTCTAAAAATTTCTTAATAATTATTGCCTTAGCTGGTTCTTTTAAAAATAAATAAAGATGTAATCCACCGCTTTTTGATTTAACTGGTATTAATGGAAGATCATATTGTTTTATAGTATCTAAATATTTTTTAATTGAAAAATCTTTATAATCCTTAGAATCAATATCTATAGCACCAAACCTAACCATTCCCTCATCATCACAAGGTTGTATACCTATAGATTTATTTCCATTTAAATGATCTAAATAATATTGATCTGTTATGGGTTGTTTAGACCAACCATACTCTGGTTTTAATTTTCCTGTGATCGGATCTTTTATATTCTTAGTTAAATCTGCAAGACCAAAATTTCTTTGTAATCCAGTAAAATACTCTATAAACTTTCTTTCCATTTAGCCCTCTGTAATATTATTAATGTGGGCAATTGCTTGCCCACACATCAACGAAAGGAATTAGAAATGACCTTCAGATCCTTTTTCAGATCCAGCAGATTCACCGTGTTTCACTTTTACGTCTCCTTTTGAAACACTTTCAGCAAATGACTTAGCTTGTTGATACAAAGTAGCATCCTCTACAGGACCCACTTTAGTAACTTCCCAACCAAACCATGTACCTTTATCATTAGATTGTTGAACAGTTCTTAATTTATAAGCATGACTAAAAGATGCTGGAGTAAACAAACCATTTTTACCCTTCATCTTAATACTAGCCATCATACTATTCCATTTTCTACTAATCTTTAATTGCGTAGATTTCATAGCAAGTAAAGCTGTAGTTGGAGTCTGACCACAAACAATTAAGAAATGACTTGCAGTTTTTTCAATATAATTACCATTAGGTAATCTATCTTTAAAAGAACCATCTCTTTTTGTTTTAGTCATTATATCACTTGATGAAGAGTGTATTCCAACTGGAGCACCAGAACCTTCGCCTCTATCTTGCCATTCAATGTATTCTAATTTGTAATGACATGGTAGAACGTTAATTCCTTTCTCACCATCAAATAATTCTCCAGTTACTGAGTTGTAAATCATTCCAGGCTCTGCACCTTGAACGTATTTACCATCTCTTTTATTAACTTCTGGAGATAGTTGTCCTAGTATTTTAAGAAACGGTAATGCTAAGTCTTCGTGACCTATATTACCAAGACCTTTATCTGCGTCATCTTCAAAGATGCTAACAGCTAAAGCTCCTGCAGATACTTTCTCAGCTACTGCATTGGACTTTTTTGTTTCTTGGTCCATTGTGCTTTGTGCTTTGTTCATGTTTTTATTTCCTTATTATTTTGGTTCTGTTTCCTGCGAACACATTAAATAGATCAGAGGGCATATCTTTCCCAGCTTCGATACGCTCTCTGACCAATGCTTTGAGAGTCATGGGCTCAACCTTTAATTTCTGGGCGGGTTGATATCCATTCTCTGCCGCAAGGTTTGCATAAGCAATTGCCTTGTTATCTTCGTTGCGACCAAAAGAAACGGTAACCTCATTTTTAATAAGATCACCTAAGCCGTTTGTACGAAGCCAGTTAAATGCCTCTTCTTTCCTTTCAGCGGAAATAGAAGCACCGTAGATGGGTTTCACTTCTACAGCGGAACCATCTGCTAATTTCAATGTTGAGATATTCATTTCTTGCATCATTGTAGGAATGACATCACCTGAAAGAATATCTGCTTCTTCTTGTAACTTTTTTAAATTTGCTTCTGCCAAAGCAATTTTATCTTCTAAGTTTCTTAATTTAACAACTTGATCAGATAAAGACTTTGCATCATTAGCCTGTGTAATAGACTCTGTCTGGTCTTGTTCAAAGTTTATATTCATATTTTTTCTTTCTGTTTATTGTTAGCTTTCTTTCTAATTTACTCATAAAACTTAATATAACACCTATTTATCTATATGTCAACATATAAGATAAATTATTTTTCATCCACCAAACCTTTCTCAAATAAATTAATTTCTATAGGGTAATAAACCTGTTCTTGTCTATCCCATTTTAATAAATTATATTTACCATTTGTAATATCAGAAGCAATAGAACAAGCTACTCCAATAATTGCAGGATCACCCGTAAGTAGTAAATAATCTTTTTCTGTGTATTCTTTTAATAATGATCTTAGTTTAATAATAAGAGGCCCTGGACTTAATACCATTTGAGAATATTCTGGTAACAATACTTTTAATTTACCATACTTAGCTGCACCCATAATATTAAATTTGGGTTGACCTGATCTAGTACCTGGTAATTCTTGTATTACGTATACTGTTGTTTCCATACTTTCTTTACTTGACATATAAATTATTGTTATGATATAATGTATTTTTATAGAAAGATAAAGTTAAATATTATGAATTATAAGTTTAAAACTAAACCCTATGCGCATCAAATAACTGCATTGGAAAAATCATGGAATAAGGTTGCTTTTGCATACTTTATGGAAATGGGAACAGGTAAATCTAAGGTTCTTATTGATAATATAGCTATGTTATATGATAAAGGTAAGATTAATGGAGCTATTATTGTAGCCCCTAAAGGTGTTTATCAAAACTGGCATGACATAGAAATTCCAAACCATATACCAACTCATATAGAAAAAAAGATGGTGTTATGGAAATCAAATATCAATCAATCACAAAAAGTATTATTAGATTCTTTATTTGAATCTGGAACTGATCTTCATATTTTACTTATGAATGTAGAAGCATTCTCAACTAAGAAAGGTTTAGAGTTTGCACAAAAATTTATAAGTTGTCATGAAACATTAATGGCAATAGATGAATCTACTACTATTAAAAACCCAGATGCTATTAGAACCAAATCTATTGTCTCTTTAGGTAGAGAAACTAAATATAGAAGGATATTAACAGGGTCTCCAGTAACTAAATCTCCTTTAGATTTATATAAACAATGTGAATTTTTAAGTGAAGGTTTATTAGACTATACTTCTTATTATGCATTTAAAACTAGATATGCAATTTTAAAAACTGCAAACTTTGGGGGTAGGTCTGTCCAGGTGATAGTTGGTTATAAAAATTTAGGAGAGCTTTCAGAAAGACTAGAACCTTTTTCTTTTAGAATTTTAAAAGAAGATTGTTTAGATCTTCCTGATTATACTTATACAAAAAGAATTATTCAATTAAGTCCAGAGCAAAAGAAAATATATGAATCTATGAAAGAAATAGCTTTAGCTCAATTAGAAGGTAAACTTATGACTACTGCTACTGCTTTAGTTCAATTAATGAGATTACATCAAATTACTTGTGGACATTTTAAAGCAGATGATGGGACCGTCAAAGAAATTAAAAATGAAAGATTAGATGCTTTAATGGAGATTTTAAGTGAAGTTGAAAACAAAGCAATTATATGGGCTCATTATAAACACGATATTCAATCTATTGTTAAAGCCATAACAAAAGAATATGGACCTGATTCTTTTGTAACTTATTATGGAGATACTCCAAGTGAAGAAAGACAAAACAATATTAAACTACTACAGGATCCAAATAGTAAGGTTAGATTTTTAATAGGAACTCCTCAAACGGGTGGATATGGAATTACATTAACTGCAGCCAATGTAATGATCTATTATTCCAATGGATATGATTTAGAAAAAAGAACTCAATCTGAAGCTAGGATTAATAGAGCAGGACAAACTAGAAAAATGACTTATATTGATATTATAGCAGAGGGCACAGTAGATGAAAAAATCGTAAAGGCCCTCCGCAAAAAAATAGATATTGCCTCAAAAGTTATGGGCGAAGATCTAAAGGATTGGATTTAACCAATCGTTTTCTTCAGAATTATAAGGCATCATTACTTTACCTTAATTTTCTTACCTTCGTGAAGCTCAGGGTTTTTAACACCTAATTTTATTTTTAAAAGTCCATCAACCATTTCAGCTTCATCAATTATTACATCAGATGCTAACTCAAATTGTTTAATGAATTTTCTAAAAGCTAAACCTTTTTGAACATAGTCTATATTTTTATCTTCAACTTTACCTTCTACAGTTAAGATACCGTCTTTTACTTCTACAAGAACGTTTTCTTTATTGTATCCAGCAAGTCCTATTTCTAGACCATATTTTCCTTTTCCATATTTTACTACGTTGTAAAAAGGGAATGAAGGTATTTTAGACCAACTATCAAATATATTATCAAATATATCTGCAGTTTGTTTTACGAAATGATCATGAAATTCATCCATTTTGATCAAACCGTTATTTGGGAATAATGAATTGAAAGTCATTATTATCTCCTTTGTTAAGCAAGTTAATAGGTCCACCCACATGATGCAACCTAGAAGATATATAACTATTTATTTTAAAATTTCAAGGTTATATTCTCTATCTAAAAACTTATATTCTATTTTGGTAGTATTAAAATCTTTCTTTATTTTTTCGCATATCTTTATAGGGTCAAATTCTCCGCATGAATATACATCAAATTGTAATAAGGCTGGGTCAGGTTCGTCCCAGACGTGCATTACAATATGTGAAGTTTCAATAATAGCAGCACCAGTAATACCACGATTACCAACCATATGAGAATATTTAACATAAGGACCCATCATTACTTTCATTCCAATATCTAGAATGAATTGTTCAAACCATTGCCTAAGCAAACTTTCTTCCATAGGAGGATTCTTTGCCTCCGCTCGGATAATTAAATGTTTATGTACAAGTACTTCCATAAACGCGTAATACAACTTTTTGAAGTTAATGCAATGATTTATTTTAATAAATGTAAAGCTATTGCAACTAAGATTGCTATAGTAGATCCAAGTCCACCTACAATCCACAGAGTCAATTGTTCAAATTTTTTATCAAATTTAGAATGATTACGACAAGATTCTTCTTTTAGTTGTCTCATGTCTCTTTTTATACCAGTAATATGCCCATAGAGAGCTATAATATGTTCACCAGTTGTTTTAGGTTCTTTTCCGTTTGCCATAATCAAAACGCTTTATCATATCTTATACCTATATCAAATGGATAAGATGAGTTAGTATAGTTTTGAGAAGCATAATCTTTGTATTGTTGATTTTCATTAGTTCTGGATTTTCCATATACACCTTGAAGTGAAAGACCAGTATCTCCAAATGGATAACTAACATTTCCACCAAGATAACTATTCATTATTCTAGATTTTAATCCAGGTATTCCATAAGAACCTTCTGTCATTGAATAATTAGCATTAGGAGTAAATTGTAAATTACCTACTTGTATAGGTGGAACTTGAGTTCTCATTGGCTCTAATTGATTAGCCATATAATCTTTTCTAAAATATTCTTCTCTAGCATCTGGATATCTATATCCTGGTGGTAATTCTTGTGCAGATCCCTCTAAAAGAATGTTTAAAGGTGCTTGTTCCATGGGCATGGGTCCATATATATTTGGTTGTTGAACTCCAGCATTCATTACTCCATATTGATCCATTTTAAATGGATCTTGAGAATGTATACTTGTTCCAAGTTGTCTTACTAATAAACTATTTAAAAGTGATCCAAGTCCTTCCATAATTATCTCCTAAAAAAAGCATCATATTCTGCTTGTTTCTGTGGTGTTATTTTTGTTGATAGATTTTGATTTCCTGCATTAACTACAGCAGGTGAAATATTAGTTGATGGTGGTGTATTAGACTGTAAGTAATTATTTGGTGGTATAAAAGTAGAAGATAAATCTATTTTTGGAGTAGGGCTTGTTGGTCTAAATCTTCTAACACTTGGTGTTAAAAATTTATCTATTTGTCTTTCAAAATCACCACGAGATAAACCCAAATCTGTTCCTATAAAATTACCTCTTAAATCTCTAAATACATCTTTTGTATTTTCAATTTGAGTTTCTACTTTAGAAGCTTGCATTGGACTTTCTTCGCTTAATCTATTAATTAAAGATCTAAATCTATCTTCACTATAAACTGGTGTTTTATATATACCGTTCATTAAATTACTAACATCTGTTTTATTTTTTAAACGTTGCATTAATGTATTTCTTAATTCACCTTCATCTATTCCTAATTTTTTAGCACTTTGTAAAGTTTGATACATTTTATTTTGATTATCATAAGATTCTATAAAATAATCTCTGAATGAATGTATTCTTTCTTCTTGTGTAGCTGTTGGTGAATAAGCTACTGAAGAAAATTTAGAACCAATATTTTGTCTGTCATTACTATAAGAAGATAAAATAAAAGGCATACTTGCCATTGGCTTTGCTTCTTGTATTCTAACACCAGACATTAAAGCTAATGCTTCTGTAGCACCATCTCTTACTGTTCCGGCATCTGTAAATCTACCAGTTGCTCCATCCCAAATTTTTCTCGCTGAAGTAACTGCTCCGGGTTCCAAAGTTGAAAATATATGACCAATACTTTTAGATAATTTAGTTAATGAATCATCTTGTGGGTAATAAATATATTTACCATTTTTAGTTTTTCCATCTCTATATTGAATATCGGCCATAGTCTCTATACCAATAGATTCACTTATAAATGGAGATAGAAATTCACGTATAGCTCCAGGTCTATCTTTGGTACCAAATAAAGCATTTTTAACTATAGTATCCGCACCATCTTTATTTAAAGAGCCATCACCATAAGCTTTTAATACAGCATTGATGGGCTGTAAAATTGTATTATACGGATTAGTATAAGAAAAATTAACATATTTAAAATTACCTTTGCTATCTGGAGCAGTCATTGGAATCAATGTTGAATTTCTTTCATAGTCTGGAGCAAAATGTCTTTGAAAAGCATCTAAAGTTTCTGAATTCATACCAGTTATATATTGTGCACTATGTTGAACTGCTTGTTCTATTCCACCCAATGTAGTTGCAGCACCAATTAATCTTCTAGCACCCATTTGTCTAATATAAGGATTTTCACTAGTAAGTTCTCTTGCACCCATTGTTAATATATTAGAAGTAGTTCTTATTATTTCAGCTGGATATGCAATGAAGTTACCAAATGGTAAATATCTTAAATTTTTTACAATTTCAGGAACCTTACTATAAGTAGGCATAGTATTAGTAGTTAAATGAGCAGATATTTCTCTTATACCTTGTTCTAGATCTTTGTTTGATCCAGTGGCTAAATCTCTAGGATTAAATTCTTGTTTTGCTACAGTTTTAAACCAATCTTTAACATCTTCTATACTTTTAATTGCAGGTTTTAATGCAGCAGTATAATATTTATCTGCATAAATTTTCCAAAAGTTATCGCTACCTTGATATATATCTCCTAATTTTTTAACAACTGGATTATTTACAAAATTATTCCAATCCATTTTTCCTTGTGATGCTTTATTTAATACATATTTTAATTCACTTACTTCTATATTTTGATCTAATACACCATATTTTCTAGCTTCATTTAAATAAGTGCTTACCCCATCTTCTCCACCTTTTGAAACTGTATTAAATATATCTTGTGCAATAGCTTTATAAGAATCTTTAAGACCAACATTTCCACCAATTAAACCATTCATAGTTATAACCAATCCATTTGAACTAAAATTTCTTACTTGTCCCATTGGAGAAAATAAAGTTTTAGCAATTTGAGTCCCTGATTTCATAGCCATCATTCCTCTATAAAATGGATTATCAAATAATTTATTTTGTGTATTGGCAGTATCTAATAAAGCATTTTTAATTTCAGGTGTTGCCCAAAATTGTTCTTCTTTTACATCGCTAAACAATTTACTTTCTTTAAAAGCAAATGAAGATCTTTCTTGTCCAGGGACAACTATACTTCTTAATTCATTAGCAAAAGCTTGTCCTCTACCTTTTGCTAAAGCATCTTCTGGACTTTTATATATAAAACCATTTTTTAGTCCAAAATCTGCAATATAATCATAAAATCTTTTTGCATTTATAGATTTGGCTTGTTGCGTAATAGTATCTATTAAAGCAGCTTTATAATTTGTAACAGGTATTATTTCCTTACCTTTAGATATTGTTTGTGGCGCATCAAATAAATTTTTTATAACGTCATCAAATTGTTTTAATTGTTGAGGTTTTTCTTTATATATTTCACCCACTCGTCTAGCAAAATAATCACCGGGTCTTAATTCTGTGGCTAATTCTTTAGGATCAAAATAAAATTTATTAGCAATAGAATTAAAATAATATTCTGGTGTTGCACCAGATTTAATAACTTGATTTTTTAACAATTCTACTTTTTCTTTAGCCAATTCTGTTTGTGCTTCTTGTAAAGTTATATTTTTTCTATCTGCTAATGTTTTAGCATTAGCTAAAAAATTTTCTTTATCATTAGCTAACGCTTGTTGTTTCATAAATTGAACAGCTTTTTCATTAGCTTCTGCAGGATATTGATATTTTGCATTATTAAATGCAGCATATCTTTGTTTTAAATACCCATCCGCATCTTCAGTTATTAATTGAGCTAATTTACCATAACTATCACCACCTTCTTGTTCTAAAGCTGATGCAAATTTAAGATTAGATTCTTTTAAAATATCTTTTAATTTTTTAGCAAGAGGTTTTACATCTTGATCTAACATTCCATAAAAAGTTTTAATTTTAGTGGGATCTGTTTCTTTTATATAATTGTATAAATCATTATTTTTACTTTGAAGAGACCATATGGTATCTTCTTCTTTAAAAAATTTCTTTTGTCCGTCAGTTACTATATCTTCAAATATATTTTGAATTTTTTTATCAGCATCCAATACATATTTTTGAACTGCTCCAATTTTAGCATCAATTGCAGATTTTTCAGCATTAAGTTCTGGTCCCAATAATCCATCTGATGTAAATTTATTTTTTACATTATCTAATGATTTAAAAAAATATTCTTTCATTGTTCCTTGTTTAGAAAAATATTTCCATTCTTCAGCTGGAGGTATTCCTAAAGTATCTGCTATTTTACCAGTACCTTTTTCAATTAAATCACTAGTAGTAGTCATAAGTTTAGGTATCAATCCTTTACTTTCAACACCAGCTATTGCTTTAGATAATGGATTAATTACTGCATAATCTAGTGGTCTTAATATAGCACCACCCACTAATGATATTCCTTCAGCAGCAGGAACTATTCCATATTTATATCCTAAACTAAGACCAGCTGGTAATAATGGAAGAGAACCAGCAACAACAGTTCCTTCAGCTCCAAATTTAAATTTTTCTTTTAATGTTTCAGCAGCTCTTTCAGAACCCTCTAAATCCTTTACATCTCTTCTTTCAGTTAAACCTAATGATTCTGTAAGAGTTTGATCTTTTTCTGGGACTGAACCAATAATATCAGAAGCACCTCCCAATGCTCCATAGTAAGCTCCTCTTCTAACTAATTCACCTGCTTTATCTCCAACAGAAGTTAAAGTAGAAAGTTTTCTTACTTGAGTTGCATTATTTAAAAATTTTATTCCACCCGCTAGTTTTGTAACAGCACCAAGAGGTAAACCAAATTGAGTTAAAGTAGCAGCAATTTCTCCTATTCCAGTACGTGTTTCAGGTGTAAATTTATCAAATGTTTCATCAATATGTTTTATTAAATTTGTATTTGCTAAATAATCTATTGGTAATGCACCTAATTCCAATAAACCCTGGACAGCTCTGCTTACTCCTTTTACAGGTGCCCTAACTATATCTCCTGCATAATCAATAGCTGTTGGTGCTGCACGAGATTGTTCTATATCATCAGAAGATGATTCTGATCCTTGTTTACTTAAATTTACTAAATCTTCAAAAGATAATGAAGCCATTTTATCCTCTATCTGTTAGAGGGTAATACTAGATTTACTCCGTATTTAACATTAAAGTTATTTACATCTTGTTGTGTTTTAATATATGCAAAATCTTGTAAGGCTTCTTCACTACTTGCAAGCATACCAACAATATCATTAGTTATTTCTTTTGGTAATCTGGATCTTAATTCTTGAAAACTTAATTTAACCACTGGTTTTAATTGAGTTTGTGGTGTTCCAGCATCTTCTGAAGTAGTTGTAGATTCAACTGTATCATCTGTAGTTGTACCATCTTCGGTTGTAATATCTGGATCTTCAGTTCCATCTGCTAATTTTACTCTTCCACCCGTAGCTAATTTATTTCCATAAATACCAGTATATTCAGGAAACCTTTTTTTCATATATTGGATATAATTTTTATTATCTTCGTGTGTTTCCAACTCACTTTTTGATAATTTTTTACCTGCAGCTATATCTGCTTCTGTTTTTCTTACTGCATTATTTTTTGATTCTAATGTTGGTTGTATTCCAGTAAAAGCAGCAGCTTTTACTTTTTCAGATAATTTACTTTCACCAGATGCTAAACCACCTATTATATCATTATATACTTCAGCATATGTTCTTTTTTCATTTTTATTTGCTGCCATATGAGCATCCGTCATAGCTTTTGCATTTTTTGCTAATATTGCATCTTTACCTGCCATAATTTCAGCTTTTTCTCTCTCCCTATAAGCTTTATAAGCTTCAAGAACAGCTTCCTTATCTTCTCCCTTTTTAGCTTTAATAAGAGGAATAGATAATTCACTTGCAACTTTTAATTTATTTCCAATAGGACCTGGCTCAGCTAAAGCTCTAGCTAACACTAAAGCAACTTCTCCTTTTGACATATCTTGATAATCTTCTCCGTGTAATAATTCTTTTATAAGGGCCGATTCTTTTCTTATTGAATCTCTTGCTGATTCTTTTGGATCTGTTTTTGTAGTGTCTGTATATTCTGGTTCTTTTTTTTCAATAGTAGCTGGTCTATCTGGACCTTCCATAGTATTAATACCTGAATCATATAGTTTACTTTGGCTTCTAGCTGTATCTAAACCTTTTCCATATTTCATTTTTTCTAAAATTCCAGATTGTATTCCTTTAGGATTTAATTTTATATTTTGAAATGGATTGTAAAGTCTTTCTTTCAATCTATCAAATTGACTACTACCCGTTGGTGTATATGTACTCTCTCCAGTATCTTCAGTATTAGTTGTATCTCTTCTTAAAGAATTTAAACCAGATTGTTGTATATCTAAATTATTAGCACCATAATTTCTTAATAAAATATCTAAACCACTTTCATCTTGCGGAGTTACAACTTGATTTTGAAATCCAGGAATAGTACCAATTGCAAAACCTATTCTTCCACCTGTTGCACGATGAACTCTTCTTGGTTCAACATGAGACATGATCCCTGATCCTTGATTAACAGGACCACCTATTCTGAACATGGGTCTTTTTAAAGTTCTATTCATACTTATTTACCGCCAAATAAGTTTCCTAATCCATAGATAGTGGCAGCACCAGAAAGAGCCGAGGCTAACGGGCTAGCTACAGCTGGTTGTGGACCCGTCACACTACTTGTTTGAGGATATCCAGATGTTAATGCACCAATAGAGTTTTGTAAGAATTGAGCTCTTTGATATGGTTCGTAAGCAGCAGTTTGTGCAGCTTGTCTTTGAGCATCTAGAATTGCTTGTTGGTATGAAAGGTTTGTAGTTCCTATTCCACCTAATTGTTGTATTGAAGATTGTGCTAATGAAGGTTGTAACGAAGCTAAACCTTGTTGTTGAGTGAACGCAGTATTGGCTTGTTGTTGAGCTTGACCAAAACCTTGATTTTGTAATTGTGCTTGTAATAAAGCTCTATTTAAATCAGACTGTGATTGATAAGAAGCTTGTTCAATTCCTTGTCTTGCTCCACCAAATGCTCCTGCAGCAACAGCATTAGCTTGTAATGGTTGTAATCCTTTTTGTGCTTGAATATCGAATTGTTGTAAAGTTGTATTAATAACATCATTTTGATAAGGAGACATAAATTGTTGATATGCCTGTGGACCTGAATAAGCTTGTGCTTGATTTAAGAAAGGTTGATAACCAGCAATACCAGTTCCTTGACCCACTCCTGTAGCAGCTCCTGTAGTTGGATCAAATGTTAATGAACCAAGACCTGCTTGACTTGCAGCTTGTTGTTGAGCTTGTTGTGAAAATATATTTTGTCCAGCTATTTGTGGAGCAAATTTTGATGTATCTATTGGTTGACCCGCTAAACCTGTAGTGATGTCTAATAAATTTTGACCCGCTGCTTCTAAGTACGGGGCTGGACGTGCTATCGAGGTTGTTGTTGTATCTGCCATTTAATTTGCTTTTCTGTTAACTTTTTTATTTTCCAAAGACTTCATTAACTTATACATCTTTTGGGCACCTTTGTTAATACTTCCTCCGCCTGCATTTCTAACAGCATCTGCAGTAAATACGAACTCATTTTTACTCAACATAGCAGGTACATCATCTGCTTTTTCTTTAACTCCCATAGGAATAAAACCACCTTTTGCTCTTAAATCTAATTCAGAAATACCACCCGCTAATCTTCTAATAGGATGATTTATCATTCCACCATGTGCTTTTTGTTGAGCAGGTGTTAATCTAATACTTAATACACCTTCTGGAGGTGTTGGTTCTGGCATAGGAGAATATCCTTCTTCTGGAGCCATATCATATAGTATTTTTAAATCTTTTAAAGATTCATAAGGTGCTATTCTTTTATAATTTTCATCCATTAATTTATCTTGAGTTTTCATATCAGCATATCTCTTTTGTGCTTCTCTTGCTGCTTTTTCCATTTGTAATCTTGTAGCTTTATTTGCAGGTCCTTCATCTAATACTAATTTACCATCCTTATGACCTATTCTTCCACCAGTAGCTTTTCTAGTCTCTCTATATAAATCTAATTTTATTTGATCCACCATATCTTGATCCCCTTTTGCATCAGCATCTCTTAGTAATTGTATTAATTGAGAAATCCTGTTGTCACTCATTCCACCAGTTCCAAATTTAATTCTTCCACCATTAGCTGCTGTTGTTATTCCAAAAGCAGATTTAGGAGCCATTGTAGCGTATTTTTGTCTACTAGGTGCAATTTTACCAGCTTGATAATCTGATTCACTAAAAGGAACACCTATTTGACCTGCTTTTGCTTTTGCTGCAGCATAAGTTGGATATAAAGATAATGCCGCTAATGTATTAGGTATATTTAAATCTCCAGTACTTTTATTAATAAATAACGTATCAAATGCTTTAGAGCCAACATTTTTTAAAGCCTCTAATCTTTGAGACGCACCAGCACTATCAAAAGGATTTAATGCTGTATTTAAATTATCTACAAATCCAGGTTGAAGATTAATATAATCTGGTCTTATGCCTACTTGTCCAAGATCATCTATTCCCGTTAAATTTGGAGTATTTAATGAAGTAGGAGTAACTGCAGATTTTTCATATCCAACAAATTCACCTGCATCATTATATGTACGTACACCTTCATTAACTGGAACCTCTAAACTTGCTGGTTTAAATTCAAAACCATTAGGGACTTCATAATTAACAGGAGTAAAATTTGGAGTACCTGCTGATAGTAATTCTTGTGTTGGAGTTATTACATTTCCTACACCAGTTAAATTACCTACGCTTTGAATACCTGTTAAAGATTGTCCTGGTGCATTAGCAAAAATTCCAGATGGATTTAAGGATTGAG
>Ga0209084_1002271_pt1 | contig 15097 bp, 10 predicted proteins | sample C_130820_MF_Meta_FD_187309 | JGI IMG/M metagenome (GOLD analysis project Ga0209084, IMG submission 187309) | Freshwater microbial communities from Lake Croche, Canada to study carbon cycling - C_130820_MF_MetaG (SPAdes) (version 2) | ecosystem: Environmental > Aquatic > Freshwater > Lake... | reverse complement strand
AAGAATATTCCTTTCCCCTCAAGCTTACCCATAATAATAGGCTTATTTATGGGATTTATTGTTCTTGCTTGTAGTGAAAATGAGTTCATCAATCAAACGCAATCGATGGGCGAAATTGGCTGGATTCAAAAAAACAAATTCGAAATTCCCTTCGAAATTACCGATACTACCACTTTGTATGACATGCAAGTAGCCATCAGACAAACGAACACGTACTCGTTCTATAATTTGTATTTCATTTCTGAAATTTTGAACGGGGACGGGACGCACATAAAAAAAGCGCAGGCGGAAGCCATTTTTTATGATGCAAAATCTGGGAAACCAAAGGGTTCAGGATTAGGAGATATGTATAGTCATTCATATACAATTTTCAAAAATTTGAAATTTCACAGATCGGGAAAATACCGAATGCGATTACAACAAAATATGAGAATTGATACCTTAGAAGGGATCGTGTCCATAGGCGCCTCCCTGGTAAAACATAAATAAAGGATGGCCAAATTAGATGAGATAGATAAACAAATCCTTGCCTTTTTGCATGAAGATGCATTTTTGTCTAATAAAGAAATGGCGAGCCGTTTAGGCATGAGCGCCACACCGATCCATGAGCGGATCAAGCGAATGGAAAAAGATGGGGTGATTACTGGGTACAAGGCTATTATTAATCCCAATAAATTAGGCAAATCCTTGACGGTGTTCTGTGATATTTCATTAAAAGAACACGCGGCGGAATATTTAAACCAATTTGAAAAAGATGTGATGGAATTACTCGAAGTACAAGAGTGCTATTGCGTTTCCGGACAAAGCGATTTTTTGCTAAAAATAGTGGTCGCCGACATGGATGAGTACCGACATTTCATATTGCATAAATTGGCCAGTTTGAAAAACATCGGAAATGCCCAAAGCCATTTTGTCATGAATCAAACACAAAATGAGCATATTTTACCCTGGTTAAGTAATTAAAATTAAATTTGCCTATAATTGAGGACACAAGAATGTTTGAATTTCCTTATCTTAGAAAATTAATAAACCTTTGACTTCGCATACATGAATAAGTTTACAAAAACAATCATCACTTTAATCGCTATTATTTTAATTTTAGGATTAGCATTTTATCCTAAAATCGAAAAAACTTTTTTCGCTTCAGAATCAAAAGATAACATGAAGGGCAAGGAAAAAGAGAAAGGCGGGCCAGGAGCAAAAGGCGGAAAAACGGCTGTCATTGTAACGGTAGTCAAGTCAACTAAGTTAGACGATATTTTAAGTTCTACAGGAAGTATTTTACCTAATGAGGAAGTCGAAATTCGTTCTGAAATAGCCGGTAGAATTATTTTATTAAATATCAAAGAAGGTGATAATATCCAAAAAGGTACGGTATTATTGCGGATCAATGATGATGAATTACAGGCTAGATTAAAAAAACTTGGCTTCAATAAAAAGCTAGCTGAAGATAATGAAGGTAGACAAAAAGTGCTTTTACAGAAAGAAGCTATTTCACAAAGAGAGTATGATATTGCTGTAAACTCGGTGAATACGATCTCCGCAGATATCGAGGATCTAAAATCACAAATTCTAAAAACGACTTTAAAGGCTCCTTTTGCTGGGAAAGTTGGCTTTAGGTATGTGAGTATGGGTAGTTATATTTCTCCGGCAACTAAGATTGCCACCTTAACCAATACCAATCCTGCCAAAATAGAATTTTCTATTCCTGCTAAATATGCCACGGCTATCCGCCAAGGAAGCACGATCGAGTTTACCACTGAAAATGAACAAAAAACCTTTACCGGAAAAGTTTATGCCATAGATCCTAAAATTGATCCATTGACTCGAACCTTACAAATTAGAGCATTATCGGCCAATCCAGCTAACTTACTTGTTCCTGGGGCTTATGCTAAAGTTAATTTGATCTTAAAAAGTAAAGGATCTGCCATTCTAATTCCTACGGAATCGGTTATACCCGAGGCGAAAGGCAATAAGGTTTTTCTTATCAGAAATGGAAAATCAGTTCCTCAGAAAGTTGAGTTAGGAACACGTGGTGAACGTACCGTTGAGATATTATCGGGCCTTTCGATTGGCGATACTTTAATCACCAATGGAATTATTCAGGTTAAACCAGATGGTGACGTTGAAATAAAAGAAGTGGTTCAATAATCTCAAATGCCAAGTATCTATTTGACAAAATCTTTATGGTCCTATAAATTCCACAAATTAACTTATTTAATTCGTGCAATAGGAGCTTATGGATTTTTAAATTTGACCCTTTTTTTAAAGCGATTAATAAATCCAAATAAAAAGTTTGTCGGCATTTTGCTGGCAGAACATTTGGGGGATATTGTGGCTTCAGAACCCATAATAGATGCGCTACATACGAAATTCCAAGATGCTCAAATTTATTGGATCGTAAAGCCCGTCTTTGCTCCTATTTTAATCAATCATCCTGGACTTTCCAAAGTAATACTTGAGACCAACCTGCTTTTTAGTATTTTTATATCCAGAAAAAATGCCTTCACCCACTTCTATAATTTACATTTAAATGAATTACGGAAGGATCCATATTTTGGAACAAAATTAGTGAATCCATATGCTGAAGAGATTGATTTAACGATCCATAATTATTATAAATCAAGTAATCTACTTGGTAATTTCTCGAGGTTATGCCACTTGAATTTAGATCGTACGGCACCTTCCATTTTTATAGGACAGTCTCACATAAATCTTCCTTTTGAAGGAAATTATTGGGTTTTACATCGAAAGTCAACGGATATAAATAGAGAGTGGCCAGATGAAAATTGGATCCAATTACTCGATTTGTTAACCCAAGAGTATGGAATTAATGTAGTTGAAATTGGCACCAATGACCCCTTAAATTATTCGAGTAAACGTTTTTTGAATTTAGTGGGAAAAACAAGTATCGAGGAAACGTGCAGGCTTATTAAATCGGCGCGCTTTTTTCTAGGAATCGATTCTGGGCCAACACATATTGCTAATGCGTTTAAAATTCCTGCTTTAATTTTGTGCGGTCATTTTGCAAATTTCAAGAAGTACATGTCTTATTCGGGTGCATACCAGGAAAAGGGAGGCATTGCTCATATTTATTTTAATGCGAGTGGAAGTACACGTGAACTCCCATTTTTGGAAGTTTGGGAAGAATTACAAAAAAACAATTTTAACATTAAATCATTAGCCTTAAAGGCGGTATAAACCTATAAAACGATGGCATCATTATCAGAAATCAGTATTAAACGCCCAGTCTTGGCCATTGTCATGTCCATTACGATTATTGTATTTGGACTTATTGGCTATAATTATTTAGGGGTTAGGGAATATCCATCCGTGGACCCACCGGTCGTTAATGTGCAAACGAGTTATACCGGGGCTAATGCTGATATTATCGAATCCCAAATTACGGAACCCTTGGAAGAATCCATTAATGGAATTGCAGGTATTCGAACATTAACAAGTTCAAGCAGAGACGGACGGTCAAGCATCACGGTTGAGTTTGACCTTGCAGTCAATATTGAAGATGCAGCAAATGATGTACGTGACCGAGTTTCTAGGTCTATGGCTGTGTTGCCAAAAGATGTGGATCCACCTGTAATTTCAAAATCAGACGCCGATTCAGGGCCTATTTATAATTTAAATTTGTCTTCCAAAACAAGAAATATTTTAAATTTAAATGAGATTGCCACTCGAAATGTAAAAGAGAAATTACAAACCATTCCAGGCGTAAGTTCGGTTCAAATGTGGGGGGAGAAAAAATATGCGATGCGTTTGAATATTGATCCTGATCGTTTAGCCTCTTTCCGATTAACGGCTCCCGATATTGTTGCGGCTTTGACCAAACAAAATATCGAATTGCCATCAGGAAGTATTGAGGGAGCGAATACGGAACTAACGGTTAGGACTCAAGGTAGATTAACAACCGTTGAGGATTTTAAAAATTTAATTATTAAAGAGGAAGGGGATCGATCTGTGAAATTTTCGGATGTGGGGGATGTCGTTTTAGCGTCTGAGAATGAAAAGACGATGTTTAAACGAGATAATGTCCCGATGATTTCGATTGCGGTAATCCCTCAGCCAGGTTCAAATCAAATTGAAATTGTCAATTCGATTAGAAAGAAATTAGTTCAGATTCAAACCACGATGCCTGATGATGTCTTGCTAAAAGAAGGCTTTGACAATACACGTTATGTAAGGCGATCTATAGTCGAAGTAGAAGAAACTATTTTAACGGCTATTTTACTAGTAACGCTGATCATATTTTTATTCTTGAGAGACTGGCGCTCTACAATCATCCCTTTGACAGCAATTCCAGTAAGTTTAATTGGGGTTTTCTTTTTTATGTATTTAGTGGGCTTTTCGATCAACGTACTTACTTTACTAGGCATTGTATTGTCCATTGGATTAGTGGTAGATGACGCGATTGTTGTTTTGGAGAATATTTACTCTAAAATTGAAGAAGGTTTAAGTCCATGGAAAGCCGCTCAAGAGGGATCCAAGGAAATTTACTTTGCTGTTATTTCGACCACCGTTACTTTGGTCGCTGTATTCCTGCCTGTGATATTTTTACAAGGAATTACGGGCCGATTATTTCGCGAGTTTGGAATCGTTGTTGCAGGATCTGTGATTATATCCGCCTTTGTATCGTTGACATTAACCCCGATGTTAGGTTCTCGGTTATTAAAGGGGGGACACTCAAAACCATGGTTTTATCGTGTGACCGAACCATTTTTTGTTTGGTTAAACCGAGCTTACGAAAACTCATTAAATTCATTTTTGCAGGCTCGTTGGCTTGCATGGGTCATCATGGTTTCACTCTTTGGCATTATTTATGCGCTATTCAAAACGGGTGCGATCCCATCAGAGTTAGCTCCATTAGAAGACCGAGGTATGTTGAGGGTAAATGCAACGGCACCTGAAGGGGTTACCTTTGAATATATGCTTAATTATACCGACGAAATGTCCAATTTCTTGATGAAGGCTATTCCTGATAATGAAAGAAAAAATATCTATGCCTATACATCACCGCCATTTGGTAATGGGGGTTCTAACACGGGAAGCATGCGTATTATGTTGACAGATCCAGAAAACAGGAGGTCCCAACAAGCAATCGCGGAAGAGTTGCAACCTAAGATTAAAAAGTTCACAGGGGCAAAAGCTGTTTTAATTCAAGATCCTACTCTTTCGACTGGACAACGAGGAGGCGGTGGTTTGCCTATTGCGTTTGTGGTTCAGGCACCCAATTTTGAAAAACTAAAAAAGATGATGCCTTTGTTTTTAGCTAAGGTAAGGGAATCTCCTAAGTTTGAGAATTCGGATGTCAACTTGAAGTTTACGAAACCTGAATTGCGTTTAGAAATTGATCGTGCCAAAGCACAAAATCTAGGAATATCGATTCAAGATGTAGCACAAACACTTCAATTAGGCCTTTCTGGAAGAAGATTTGGCTATTTTGTGATGGATGGCAAGCAATATCAAATCATTGGTCAAATCAATCGTGACCTAAGAAATGATGTCAAAGACTTGAAATCCTTGTACGTTAAAAACAATCGCGGGGATTTAATTCAGTTAGACAACTTAGTTAAAATAACGGAACAAAGTACCCCACCCCAACTCTATCGATACAATCGATATGTTGCAGCTACCGTTCAGGCACAAATGGCGAAGGGTGTGACTATGGGAGAAGCGTTAAATGAGATGGATAAGTTAGCCAAAGAGACGTTTGATGTGTCCTTTTCTACCGCATATGATGGCCAAAGTAAGGAATTTAAAGAATCAAGTTCCTCATTATTATTTGCATTCGCACTTGCCATCTTATTGATTTATTTGATACTATCCGCGCAGTTTGAAAGTTTCATTGACCCACTTATTATTTTATTTACGGTTCCCTTAGCAGTTGCCGGAGCATTATTAACACTATGGGATTTTAGCCAAACACTTAATATTTTCTCTCAAATTGGAATAATTGTGTTAATTGGCCTAGTGACCAAAAATGGAATATTAATTGTGGAATTTGCCAATCAGAAAAAAGAAACGGGTCTATCCAAATTAGAAGCGGTAAAAGTAGCGGCAGCGGCTAGATTCAGACCTATCGTTATGACATCTCTATGTACTATTTTGGGAATTTTACCTATTGCACTCGCTTTAGGCTCTGGAGCAAAAAGCAGGGTGTCAATGGGTATAGCGGTTGTGGGTGGTATGATATTTTCAACTACCTTAACCTTGTATATTATACCAGCGATCTACAGTTTTATGTCGAGTAATTTCAAGAAATCAAAAGAAGAGGTTACGGAAGAAGCCACTCATGTCGTTGGATAAGGACGTACTTTGGATGCAACGAGCTCTAGACCTGGCCATCATGGGTTCCGGGCTCGTTGCTCCTAACCCATTAGTGGGTTGTGTCATCGTAAAAAATAACACCATCATCGGTGAAGGTTTTCATCAAATATATGGCGAGGCACACGCTGAAGTAAATGCGATAATTTCGCTGGTTAATCCTTTAGATAGCGTAGGTTCTACCGTCTATGTGAATTTAGAACCCTGCTCACATCATGGGAAAACCCCTCCATGCGTAGATTTACTAATTAAAAATAGGGTGAAACGCGTGGTCATTTGTAATTTAGACCCGAATCCTTTAGTTGCTGGTGAAGGAATAGCTAAGTTGAAAAAGGCTGGAATTGACGTATCTGTAGGTTTGCTAGAGGAAAAAGGGGAAGAATTAAATCGAAAATTTTTCCATTTTCATCGGGCGAAAAAACCCTATATCACGCTAAAATTTGCTTGTTCACAAGATCATTTTATTGCCACAACGCAGGGCGAGCCTGTTGCGTTTTCGAATTCAGAAAGCCAACAACTAGTCCACAAAATGCGGGCTGAAAATCAAGCTATTTTAATTGGCGTTCAAACGGCTATAGCTGATAATCCTTCACTTAACGTACGATATTGGCAAGGAAAATCCCCCTTAAGAATTATTATAGATCCTTCAAATCGATTACCCAAAGAATTAAAATTAGTTCAAGATCATGAGCCGTTGATCGTATTTACCAAATACCATAGTGAGACGATCAGGAAAAAAGAATGGATTGCAATTGGTGATAAAAATTCTGCTGAATTCCTTGACGCGATCCTAGTTTATAGTATTAAAAATAATATTCAATCGATTATGGTGGAAGGAGGCCCACGAACGGCTAATCTTTTTTACGATGCTGGATTAATTGATGAAATTTGGAAAATTGAAAAACAGATAACATTAGGAGTAGGGATACTTGCGCCCATATTAACGGACGCAGTATTTGAAAAAAAGTTTATGGTAGGCCAAGACAATGTCTGGTCAAAAGCCGTAATGCCAAAATTATTTTACATAAATTGAGCAATTAAATATACATTAAGACTCAAAATTATGGCTGAAGTTACCCAAGCCAACCATTTAATCCAGGCAGGATTGACAAATTTCCCCATTCTTTTTTTGTCACTTGTAAACCAAATGAGCGGAATTACAGCGAAGGACAATTGCATAGAAAGTATGACTTGAGAAAAAATTAATAGTTCTCCAATTTTAGTATCTCCCCACCACCAAGTGATAAAAAATGCAGGTAGAATGGCTATAGATCTTGTGATCAAACGCCGAAGCCAAGGAGTAATTCGTAAATCCAGGAACCCTTCCATTACAATTTGTCCTGCTAATGTTCCCGTTAAGGTAGCATTTTGACCAGAAGCTAATAAGGCAATGGCAAATACAATACTAGCCCAATGACTCCCTAAAACGGGGTTTAAAAGTTTATGAGCATCTTGGATCTCGGCAACTCCTCGGTTGCCATTAAAATAAAAAGCGGATGCCGCTAAAATTAAAATGCCCGCGTTAATAAAAAAAGCAAGTCCTAGAGATATTGTGGAATCGATGGTTGCAAATTTGATTGCTTTCTTTCTATCAGCATCAGTTTTTGCAAAGGCCCTTGTTTGAACGATGCTCGAGTGTAAATACAAATTATGAGGCATAACCGTAGCGCCTAAAATACCAATAGCGACATATAATTGACGCTCATCGGAAAAAATAGATTTTTGTGGAATTAGCCCATTGACAATACTATAAAAATCTGGCTTTGCTAATATGAGTTCAAAAGCAAAGCATAAAACGATCACAATCAATAAGGCCAAAACAATTGATTCTAAAACCCTAAATCCCTTTTTTTGTAAGAATAAAATCAAAAATACGTCAGTGATGGTTATGAGAATCCCCATCAAAATAGGTATGTCAAAAAGTAAATGTAAGGCAAGAGCTGAACCAATAACTTCCGCCAAGTCGCAAGCGGTGATGGCCACTTCACATAGAATCCACAAAAAAAATGCGACGGGTTTAGAAAAATAATCACCACAAGCCTGAGCAAGATCACGCCCCGTGGCCACCCCCAATTTTAGGGCTAGGTGTTGAAGTAAAATAGCAAACAAACTAGAGATTAGAATAACAAAGAGTAACGTATAGCCAAATTGGGCTCCCCCTGATAAGTCAGTAGCCCAATTACCTGGATCCATATATCCAACAGCCACCATAAATCCCGGACCCAAAAAAGCCCGTAAATTTTGCCAAAATCCATTTCCTTTAGGGATTTGAATACTGCCATAAACTTCAGAAAGGGAATTTGATTTTTTTCTGCTTTCCAAGACTTTTGAGTTACGTCAACATATATAATTCAAATATACAGAATTTTACGATGCTTCAAAATTAATTTTTAGCCTAGACTAAAAATTAATTTGTCGTAATTTCTTTTTAAATTGCCCGTCAACTAAGACATCAATGGCGACATCATTAGCAGAAGAAAATTATCTGAAGATTATTTATAGGCTTTGTGAAGGTACAACAGAAGGTATATCAACAAACTCCATCGCAGAATTAATAAATAATAAGGCAGCTTCTGTAACGGACATGTTACAAAAAATGGCCGAAAAAGGCTGGGTTACCTATCAAAAATACCAAGGGGTTCGTTTAACCAAAATAGGCCAAAATATTGCGCTTAGTATTATAAGGAAGCACCGACTTTGGGAAGTCTTTTTAGTAGAAAAACTTGGGTATAATTGGGATGAGGTCCATGAAATAGCGGAACAATTAGAGCATATAGAGTCGGAAACATTAATCAATAAATTGGATTCTTTTTTAGATTTCCCAAAAATTGATCCTCATGGAGACCCTATTCCAAGCCAAGAAGGAGAAATTCCAGAACTTGGGTACCTGCATTTATCAGATGTGAAATTAAATGAAAAATGTACCCTGATGGGGGTAGCTAAAGATTCTGCCGTATTTCTTCAATTGCTCACAAAACTAAATTTAAGTTTAGGAGCTAGGCTAGAGGTCGTTGAGACTAACACATTTGACAGATCTGTGTCATTGAAAATAGCTGAAGAAAAGCCAATATTTATTAGCCATGAAGTGGCAAAAAACATTTTAGTAAAAACACAAATTATCAGCTAGTTGATCAGATATACACAGACAGTTCCAATTCTTTAGCCTAGCTTTACTAACTTTTTAAAAGTTAGTAAAGCTGGGGCTAAAGGGTATTTTTTAGCTTAATAAATCAAGGACCTCATCTTCACTTAAGGCACGAAGAATACTTTCATCAGAGGTTACTAACTCATTTGCTAAATCAAGCTTGCGTTGTTGCAAAGCCAATATTTTCTCTTCAACCGTTTCTTTTGTAATAAACTTATAGGTAAAGACTGTTTTTTCTTGGCCGATTCGATGAGCTCTGTCAATAGCTTGAGCTTCTGCAGCAGGATTCCACCAAGGGTCTAAAAGAAATACATAATCGGCGGCGGTTAAATTTAACCCTACGCCTCCCGCCTTAAGTGAGATTAAAAACACAGATTGGCCATCCGATTTTTGGAAACTTTCCACTTGGCCTTTTCGGTCAGTGGTACTTCCATCAAGATAGGCATATGCCACGCCCTGATCATCTAAAGCCCGCTTAATAATTTGCAGATGCTGAACAAATTGGCTAAAAATTAATACTTTATGATGTTGCTCTAACACTGTTTCCAATTTTTCTAACACCGCTTCCATTTTTCCCGACTCGCCTACATAGCCATCTTCACATAACAAAGGGTGGTTAGCTAGTTGGCGCAGTTTCGTTAACCCTTGAAGCACAGAAAAACGAGATTTTTGTAAGCCTTCATCCTTAATTTGCTTCAATAACACATCGCGATAAAAGGATTTCGTTTTATCGTATAAACGTTCCTGCTCCTCAGACATTCCACAGTAGGTTATAGATTCCATTTTCGCCGGCAAATCGGCCGCTACTTGGCGCTTTTCTCTTCGAAGCAAATACGGTTTAATCAGAAAATAAAGCCTCTTTTTCATGTCTCCATCCGCCTTTTTTTCGATGGGAACTTGGAAATGATCTTTAAAGTATTTTTGAGTGCCAAGCAATCCGGAATTAACAAAATTCATTTGTGACCATAAATCCATCGTCGAATTTTCAAGAGGAGTGCCCGTCATGACTAAGCGATATTTGGCATTCAATTTTTGGACGGCCTTTGTTATATTCGCTTGTGGATTTTTTATAGCTTGGGACTCATCCAAAATCACATAGCTAAATTCTTGTTTTTCAAACCAATCAATATCTGATCGAACTATGCCAAAGGAACATAAGATCAAGTCCGTTTTTTTTACTTGGGCTTGTAATTTTTCTCTTTGGGGACCGCTATATACTAAAACACGTAATTGGGGCGTAAATTTCTTAGCCTCCATCTCCCAATTATACAATAGAGATGTTGGCATGACTAATAAAGTAGGCAATACCTCACCTTGCTCCTTCAAGCTTTGCAATAAACAGAGGGTCTGAATCGTTTTTCCCAAACCCATATCATCCGCTAGGCAAGCCCCCAAACCAGCATTCTGCCTTGTCCTCATCCACCTATATCCATCTAATTGGTAGGGCCGCAAAGTACCTTTAAAGTTTTTAGGAACAGGGAAATCCTTTGATTGAAGACTTAAATCGGCCACAGTCTTACTTCTAAGCGATGTTTTGATTAAATCTTGATCTTCCCATTCTTGCACCAACTGAAAATGCTGGCGTTTTAAATATACTCCTTCTTCTCCCGGCCTTGTTTCTGAAAAATAGAATAGGTCCTGATAGTCATGAAACCAATTATCAGGTATAATAGCAATGGCCCCATCAGGCAAATGAAATTCTTTCTTCTTTGCGAGGATGAGTTGGCGTATTTTTAAAAATGGAATTTGAAATGTCCCAAAAGAAATAATAGCCTGAATATCAAACCAATCTAATTTTTCTCCAATCCTAATCTTGATTTCTGGTTTGCCTAAAAAATAACGGGGTGCCTGACCGTCACCTCTAAATTGGACTAAATAACCTGACTGATCCAAATCTTGCTTATGCTCAGTGAGCCATAAAACGGCATCGGAGCGCGAAATTGACGTCCGACCATCCTGCTCCAAAGGCAGTCCAATCGACTTCAGATATTGGAATGCTCTCTTTTCTTTAGTCAGAGATCGCATGATTTTTTGAAAAGCATAACTTTCTCCCTTTTTCTCAAATAACACATTTGCCTCCGCAGATAAGCCATCCCATGGAAATCGATTATTCCCATACTGAAATGATAAAACAAAGTTCCAGCGATCTGCAGCCACTAATGCAGCTGCTTTTTTGTTGGCCAACTTTTCATCTTCATCTAATTTTGACGGGGTGATTGGACCATAAGTCAGTAAAAATTGACAATTTTTCTCCGTATTAATTACCTCAAAACCTTTCGCATAAATGGGATAACGAGCAACCATCGCCTTCACAAATTTGCGGAAATAGTCTTCTTCCATGTTTTTAGGAATAACGACAAATTTTTTATTCAAAAAAGCACGAAGCTTTTTGCCTTCCAACAATGGTTTAAAATGATAAAGTTTTTGGTTTAGGAGCATCCAAGCAGGCTCATCACATAAAATCATGGCGTCCTTATATTGAAAATCCAACTTAGCCCCTAAATATTTCAAGGTGGGGAAATAGTGCGTATTTTCCTCATTACGCATGAAATGGAATAATACTTCAACGGGCTCGGATTGAATTTCAATAGCTTGGCGCATTGGATTTCCATCATTCCCCATGATAAACAATGTCTTATCTGGGCATATAAGGTCAAATACATGAGCTCTACGCTTTTCAATCACCGATTGAACCGCTTCTTGAATTTCCTTTTCCCCCTTCTCTAAATCAAAGGTTTTTAAATAAAATTCTTCTATGGTCTTCCGCTTCGATGTATTAAATTTTTCGAAAATAGCCGCAGGCTTCATCCCCTCAATCCATTTAACTGCCGCCTCATCGCGCTCATCAAGTCCATGCGCAAATTCATGAAAATTACGCACAGTTAAAGTTTGGTATTCCCAGGTCAATTGGCCTTTTTCACTCAATTGCACGACAAATACCTCAAATAAATATCCGAGGAATTCATGAGACAAAATCGAATAAACTACCCGAAAGGGTTTAATGGGAGAGATCTTCATGTATTCATTTACAACTCAAATTCTTGAGTTTTATGAGTAAAACCTTCAAAAATAAGGGTTTTAATTCAAATACTAGAAAAAATAGTGTAAAATATCAAAAAATCACAATATAGACTTTTTGAGTTTGAGGCAGGTCCAACGATTTTTCTCTGTCTGAGCCATAAAAACAAGTCCATTTTCACGAGCCGATTTAACAATAATAGGTACATCTTCCGTATAAAATCCACTTAAAAGTAGCATGCCGCCGTCAACAATCCGTTCTGTATATTGATGCATTTCAGATAGTAAAATATTTCGGTTGATATTGGCCAACAACACGTCATATTCTTTCAATGATTCGTTGGCTATCGTACCCTCGACAAAAATAATATGGTCACAGAGGTTTAATGCTGCGTTTTCGATTGAATTTTCGATGGACCAAGGATCTATATCAAAGCCTTTTACATCATTTGCGCCCAACTTCGTAGCAACTAAGGCAAGAATTCCCGTTCCAGTTCCGGCATCTAAAACCGATTTTCCTTGTAATTCAATCTCAAATAAAGCTTGGGTCATCAAAAAAGTGGTCTCATGGTGACCGGTCCCAAATGACATTTTGGGATTTATGATAATTTCGAAAGCATATCCAGGCTCAGATTCATGAAAATTGGCCCTAATAAATACTTGATTTGAAATTCGAATAGGATCGTAATTTGACTCCCAAACCGCATTCCAATTCTGCTTTTCTATTTCATTTATTTGAAAAGAAATAGGACCTAAGACTTCATACCTTTTAATGACTTCAGAAAAAAGAGGTAAATCAAATAAATCTGTTTGACAATAGGCGATTACACCCGAATCCGAATCTTCAAAAATATCAAAATATATTTCGCCCAATTCTGCCAACAAAATATCCACCTGTTCCGGCGAAGCCGAAATTATTACTTGTTGGGTTGTCATATATGAATTGTTATTTATCTGGCGTGGGCCCCGGATCCTTTTTACTAAAAACAGAAATATTGACATAACGCTTTGGCTGAAGCCTTACATCGATTAGTAATTTATCTAAGTCCAAAAGTGCCTTATTTAAACCCACATATAAACTATCATTGGTCAATAATTTACCTGCGGTCCCCTGCCCTTTTTCTAATTTAGATACAATCCTTTGAAGTGAGCCGACTGCCTTATTAGCTAGATTCAAGGTTTCCCCGATTTTAACTGCTTGCAAGGAATCGGCGATGGTGTTGAACTTGGTCAACAATGGCTTTAATTGCTTTTCAGTTTCCATTAAACTGCTCGACAGAGCACGCATATTACCAGTAATTTGAATGATATTAGCCTTATTCTCAGCCACTAAATCGGTAACAGAACCATTGATATTAACGACCGCCTTGTTTGAATTTTTCAATAAGGCATCTAAATAGGTACCTGTGTTGTCAAACTTTTTACTGATTTGTCGGAATGAAATCAACAACGAATCCGCATTAGAAATTACGGGAAGTGCGCGTTCTTTCAATAAGGAGGTTAAACCTTTTTCGTTCATAGCCGTAATAAATGCCCCTTCAGACAAAGTGCCGCTACCCAATAATTCAAGTCTAATTATTTTTCCACCCAGCAAAGCTCCATCAGAAAGAATGGCAATGGACTTATCAGGAACCAAAAGTGATTTGTTTAATCGCAATTCAACCAAAATTTTATTGCCCTTTTCTGGAACCAAAGATACCTTTTTAACCTTTCCCACCTCTACGCCATTCACCAATACTTGGTTTGATGGCATCAAGCCATCTACATTATCGTATTGAACGAAATAGGTTTTCGAAGCCGAGAAGATATCGTTCCCTTTCAAAAAATTAAATCCAAAATAGAGGATTAAAAACGCCATAAGCGCCAAAAACCCTACCTTAAGTTCGTTGCTCTTCAACATATATCTCTATCGTTCGATTTCTTCTTTATACTGTTTAAATGCTTTCGCAATTCCTTCGGCAATTTCTTTTTGACCTTTTTCAGAAGCTAAATAGTTTTCTTCCTCTGGATTAGTTAAAAACCCCGTTTCAATCAAAACACTAGGCATCGCCGTTCTCCATATTACCAAAAATCCAGCTTGTTTAACCCCAAAACTTTTTCTTTGATAATTTTTCAAAAATTGCTCCTCTACTTTTGAAGCAAATTTGACCGAGCTGGCCATGAACGCACTTTGATAATTTGCCATCATAATATGCGCTAAAGGAGAATTAGGATCAAAACCACTATAGGCTGTTTGATAATCTTTTTCTTGTAGAATTACCGAGTTTTCACGCTTGGCCACGTTCAAGTTACCATCCGTTTTGTGCAAGCCCATCGTGTACGTTTCTGTTCCATACAATGATTTATTGACCGCCGCGTTACAATGTATAGAAATAAAAAGATCCGCTTTATTCCGATTAGCGATATTCGCTCGCTCATTTAATTCGATAAAATCATCCGTGTCTCGGGTGTAAATCACCTTTAAGTCAGGAAATTCTTCTTTTAGTTGGCGCCCCAATTCCAAAATGATTTTTAACGTCACTTTACCCTCATGCGATCCCTTAGGGCCCATGCAACCAGGATCTTTCCCTCCATGCCCAGCATCTAAACAAACCATTT
>Ga0209084_1002269_pt1 | contig 15103 bp, 11 predicted proteins | sample C_130820_MF_Meta_FD_187309 | JGI IMG/M metagenome (GOLD analysis project Ga0209084, IMG submission 187309) | Freshwater microbial communities from Lake Croche, Canada to study carbon cycling - C_130820_MF_MetaG (SPAdes) (version 2) | ecosystem: Environmental > Aquatic > Freshwater > Lake... | reverse complement strand
CCTTGGGGCGGGGTCTTACTTATCTGCGGAGACGAGAGGAACCGTCGCTTACTTGCGCAAGCTCCTCCCAAATCCTCACGAGTTTCCAGAGCGCAATAAAAAATCCCGCCGGACAGGCGGGATTCTTCATTGCGCGGAGACGAGAGGATTTGAACCTCCGAAGGATTTAACTCCTTACCTCATTAGCAGTGAGGCGCACTCGACCGGACTATGCGACGTCTCCTCGTGCACCTTGAGATTATCGGAAAACCGCTGATATTGGAAAATCTGCATAGTCATTACATGTTGCAGGCGTTGGGCCGACAAATATTAACGTTTGCTTGCTCCCCACCGGTTAGAGCAAGCTGTCGCAATTCCGAGTCCAGCAATCGCCAGCGATTGCGGACGTCGGCTCCCAAATCCCGCCACGCTTACCAGAACAAAAATAGCCACCCCCAAAAAGGGGATGACTATTTTTCTGCGGCGAGGGAGGGAACCGTCAGTCGTGCTATTCGCACGACTTCCTCCTCAAATCCCTCATCACAAAGCAGTAAATGAAAAACCCCCACTTTAGGTGGGGGTTTTTCATTTACGCGGCGAGGGAGGGAACCGTCGTCCGCTCCGAGGGAGCGAACTCCTCCCAAATCCCCCTGCGTTTGACGCAAAGAAAAAACGATAGCCCTCACGGGGCTATCGTTCTTTTCTGCGGCGAGGGAGGGATTTGAACCCCCGGAGGCTTTAACACCTCAGACGCTTTCAAGGCGCCCGCATTAGGCCGCTCTGCCACCTCGCCAGGTCAACAAAAGTTGACCAAGGGAAACTTTACGGGACAAATGCGCATCAGTGAAATGCGGGCTTGCCGTAGGCTTAAAAACGTTGATATCGCTAGGAGCACACATGACCACCAAACTTGTTAAACAGGTCACGCCTCCATTGCGCCGAGTTGCACTTAGCGGCATTGGTGCAACCATCGTGGCAGCGGGCCTCAATGCAGGGTGGCTCTGGCTCACTCAAAATAGACTGCATGTAATACTCAACATCCCCCAGTCCATGGGATCCGATGTTTATGTTGCAGCGCAGCAGTGGCAGATCTTGTCCGCCACAGGAGTCGCTGGTCTAGTCGGCACGATTGGCGCATTGGCGCTCGCAAAACTCGTTATTGGTCCGCGCATTTGGTGCCTCGTTATTGGTTTTGGCATTGGCTTGGCGTCTATCTACGGCGCTCTCACTCTGCCGAATCAGTCGCTGACCCAGCACCTATCCCTCGCGGCTTTCCATGCTGTTGCCACCTTCTGCATCGTTCCTGCCTTGGCTTGGGCGCTCGATATTCGTCACCACGACCTAGTGCAAGCTGACCTGCGGTACCACGAGCATGTTGATGCATCCGTGGAAACCTCCACAGATATGGGCGCACAACCTACTGCCTCTGAGCGTCCTGCCCCGCTCAATGACACATTGATTGTTGATCCGACGAACTATCTAGCCACTGAGGGCGACGATACGGCGAGCTAGATATGGAGAGAAGTGCCCTGCATATTTCTCCTGTAATTCAGGCCGCTGCCAGTCCTTGCCCGTCACCTTGCCACGGCATATGGCACTGCCACATAGACAATCGAATTCGTCGTAGTCCGAATCGTCACACGTCGCGTAATCAAAAGTAAGTTCTTCGCCGACTGAGATGTCACGCCAAGCGATTACGACTATGCCGCCAAGGAGAACACAGTTGGGTTCACATGAATGATTAATCATGTCTCCAGGCTCGGGTTCGGGGGACGGTGCCATGTACAAGTCGTCACTGATTTGAATTGAGCGATGCTGTTCATCAGCGGACAAGGAATCTAGGCCATCACGGGTCATAACGCGACCACCAAAACCAGCCACGGACTCGCCAGCACTTATTGGTGCAAGGGCAAAACTGCCAGAGCCTTTGCCAGGAGTGACGAGCGCCTCAGCTTTTGGCGACAACCATTGCGTATTCATCAAACCTCAAATCAGCATGCCATTGACCACTTTGGTGGTGAATCTTGCCGATACTCTACTGAGTTTTAGTGAACTACAGGTAAGGCCCGTGTTCAGTGGAACCACTGGACAGACCATCGTCCAGAGTGGCGCCTTCGCCGGCTGAAATGGCTTGACGTCGCATCTCTTCAAATTGAGCGCGTGCTGACATCTGCTGAGCGAATAGCGTTGTCTGAATTCCGTGGAACAAGCCCTCTAGCCAGCCAACAAGTTGGGCTTGCGCGATTCGCAGTTCGGCATCGGATGGAATTGCTCCAGAGTCAAAAGGGAGAGCCAAACGCTCAAGCTCTTCAACAAGCTCCGGCGCTAGACCATCTTCAAGTTCCTTAATGGAACGCATATGGATTTCGCTCAATCGTTGGCGGGATGCATCATCAAGCGGGGCGGTACGAACCTCTTCAAGGAGCTGCTTAATCATGCTGCCAATGCGCATTACTTTTGCTGGTGCTGGCACTTGGTCGACCAAGTTGCTGGCCTTTTCATCGAGATCTGTATGCCCAATCGGTTGGCCATCTGAACCTAGAACTACCACTTGGGACACTTCTGAAGTGTTGGTATCGCTTTGCATAGTTACATTCTTACGACATTTAACCGAGCATGCAGGTAAACGTGGTGCACTTGCCAGAACTGTGAACGTCTAGGCTTATGGTCATGATCGATTTAGCCATAATCCGCCAAGACCCCGATGCTATCAAGCGTTCACAGAAAGTTCGTGGCGAGTCAGAGTCCCTTGTGGATGATGTACTCTCTGCTGACGTTTCACGGCGTGCTGCTGTCGGAGCTTTCGAAGTGCTGCGCACAGAGCAGAAGGCTCTCGGAGCTCAGGTTGCTAAGGCATCTGGTGATGAAAAACAGGAAATTCTTGCACGTACCAAGGACTTATCAGATCAGGTAAAAGTTGCTGAAGCGCAACTGCGTGAGATGGATGCAGCACTTGAGCAACTCGTGCAGCGCCTTTCAAATGTTGTTGCTGCTGATGTCCCAGTGGGTGGCGAAGATGATTTTGTTGTTTTGCGCGAAGTTGGTACTCGACGTGATTTTGCTGCAGAGGGTATCGCAGTACGCGATCATGTTGAACTGGGTGAACTGATTGGCGCAATTGATATTGAGCGTGGAGCAAAAGTTAGCGGTAGCCGTTTTTATTATCTAACTGGCCCAGGTGCGATGCTCGAGTTCGCACTTATCCAGTTAGCGATGAATCAAGCACAGGCTCATGGTTTCATCCCGATGATTCCTCCAGCACTTGTTAAGCCAGCTGCGATGGAAGGAACTGGTTTCCTAGGTCAAGCTGCTGAAAATGTCTACCGCCTTGAAGCCGACGACATGTATCTCGTGGGCACTGCTGAAGTTCCACTGGCGGCATATCACATGGACGAGATTCTGGAATCAAGCACCTTGCCACGTCGCTATGCAGGCTTCTCTCCTTGCTATCGTCGCGAGGCTGGTAGCCACGGAAAGGATACGCGCGGCATCTTCCGTGTGCACTGGTTCGACAAAGTTGAAATGTTCTCATTTTGCCCAGTTGAAGAAGCTGAAGCAGAGCACGCTCGCCTTCTAGCTTTTGAAGAAGAGTTCCTGCAGGCACTTGAGATCCCTTACCGAGTGATCGATGTTGCATCTGGGGATCTTGGTTCCAGTGCATCACGTAAGTTCGATTGTGAAGCTTGGGTTCCATCGCAGGAGCGCTACCGCGAAGTGACCTCAACATCTAACTGCACCACATTCCAGTCGCGACGCTTGCGCATTCGTGCGCGCGGTGAAAATGGTGTCGGACCAATTGCAACATTGAACGGAACTCTATGTGCAATCACCCGCACCATCGTTGCCATCTTGGAAAATCATCAACAGGCTGATGGCTCAATTCGAGTGCCAGAAGCGCTACGCCCATACCTTGGTGGCGTTGATACTTTCAACCTCAAGTAGCAAGCGTTCAATGAACTTGCCCACATTCAGTTACCCAGTTGCGCCACGAACCGAGAGTAACCAGTGATACGACTCTTAGCGACCGACTTGGACGGAACACTGTTACAAAGCGGTGGGACAGCATCTGAAGAAAGTGTGATGGCCCTTGCTCGTGCCGCCCAGGAGGGCCTGGACGTAGTTTTTGTCACTGGTCGACCACCGAGGTGGATGCGTGAAATACCAACCATGACTGGGTATCGCGGATTAGCAATCTGCGCTAACGGTGCGTTAACCATGGACCTTGCATCAGGTGAAATTCTCTCCGCAACGCACATTGACCCAACGGTCGGGCTTGGAGTGTGTGCACTTTTGCGCGAGGTAGATCCCGGAATTACATTCGCTGCTGAACTTAGTTTGGCGCAAGACAACTTTGTGATTGACCCCAATTATCAAACCCGTTGGGAGCGTGACATTGAGTTCCCGCGCATGCCAGTTGAGCAAATGTTTGAAACTGAGGCAGTAATCAAACTCATGGCTCGGCCAAGTCAGAATGCGAAGGTTGACGCGGACTCATTTTTGGCGAGCGCACTTGAAGTGGTCAGTGGGCATGTGGATGTTACTCACTCGGATATCCACAACGTTCTGCTTGAGATGAGTGTGCTCGGAGTTAACAAAGGCAGTGGGCTCGCCAGTTACGCAAGGAGCCTTGGGCATGAAGCAAGCCAAGTAGCTGCTGTTGGTGACATGCCCAATGATATCGAGATGATTCGCTGGGCTGGACATGGTGCTGCAGTTGCTAACGCACATCATGAGGTCAAGGCAGTCGCTGACGTTCATTTACCATCAAATGATGAGCATGCTGTTGCAATTCTGATTAACAGCATTTTGTCGAATTAGTTCTGACGCTCTCGCATTGCAGCAAGCCATACATCGGCTTCCTGGAAGGCTTTGTCTGTCACTTCGGCCTTTATTGGCGAATTACCCACATCAGTTCTTGGATAAGAACCGAGGAACTTCACATCTGCACATATGCGATGAAGTCCCATAAGCGCTTCCCCAACTCGTTCATCGTCGATGTGACCTTCGCAATCTATCGAGAAGAAATAGTCGCCTAGTTGTTTCTTAGTTGGGCGGGACTCAATGCGAGTTAGGTTAACTCCACGAACTGCGAACTCAGTCAAAATTTCTAGTAGGGCACCTGGATGATCTTGATGCATGAACAGAGACAAAGTTGTCTTGTCATGACCCGTTGAAGGCTGTGATTGACCGGGCTTACGTACGAGGACGAAGCGGGTCCATGCGACGTCGTTGTCACCTATGCCATCGGCCAGAATCTCAAGCCCGTAATGTGTAGCAGCAGCAGTCGAACAGATTGCAGCATCGTAGTTCGCACCTTCGACGAGTTCTGCAGCTGCGGCAGCCGTGGACATTGCAGGTAGTACGTGCACTCCCGGAAGATTCGCGCGCAACCATTCCAAGCATTGCGCGTGTGCATGCGGGTGTGTTGCAATGCGCTCGATGTCGGCGAAGGTTGTGCCAGGTCGTACCAGCAAACCGAACTCCACCGGGATGGCAATCTCATCCACAATTTCAAGAATTTCCCCATGACTCAATTCATCTAGAGTTGTGGCAACTGATCCTTCAACCGAATTCTCGATTGGCACTAGGGCACCTGCTGCTTGACCAGCTCGCACTAATTCGAGAGCAGCATTCACAGACTGAGCAGGAATGAGTGTTGCACCCTGACTGATTGGCATGCGGAGAAGAGCAGCTTCAGTGAAGGTGCCCTGCGGTCCGAGATACGCTAATGTGATTGTCATAAGAGTTCAAGATTACGGGATTTGTACCCAATGACCTCAATTTCGCGAATGAGCGAACACCACTTTTTGATTAGTGGCGAGTCACACTAAGTCTGCTTCGAGTATTGCGTCATGATTAAGCAGTGGATTCAACGATTTATCGTCGAGGTGCTGACGGGCGTCATGCGCCGGTGTTGTCTGGCCCAAATCCAGCAGTAATGCGTGCAGGCTCGGAGCCGCAAGCACCGCGAGACGAGTTCGATTCCATCTTTGAAACTCCGGGAGAAACTAAAGCACCAGAGCACGTGATGCCTTCACCGCTGACAAGTTCAAAGATCAGTCTGGCCAAATTGACTACCCCAAAACTTAAGGTTCCGAGAATCAAGTCAACAAAGTCCGAGGAAATCGCACCAGACGGAACTTCACCTGAGGTCCCAACAAAGCTGCCTAGGGCACCCAAAAATAGTGTGCTTCGTCGGTTAATCAACACACTGAAAATCGTGCTGGTTGGTTACCTGGTGTTTTTTGTTTGGCTGGCTTTCAACACCTCGCACTCGCTACAAAAGACTAAGGCGATGCCGCACAATCGCATCGCAAACACTGCTGGCACAAACTGGCTACTAGTGGGTTCTGATAGTCGGCGTGGATTGTCCTTCCAAGATATGAAGGACCTGCACACCGGGATGGATCATTCATCTCAACGCACAGACACCATCATGGTGGTCCACTTTGGGGGCAAGGGGAATGCCTCTCTGATCAGCTTGCCACGCGACTCGTACGTCACAATTCCGCGGCATATGTACAACGGACAAGTGGTCAATGAGTATCAAAACAAGATCAATGCCACCTATTCCATCGGTGGAGCACCGCTTCTTGTAGCGACGGTTGAGCGCAATACCGGACTTCACATCGACCATTACATGGAAGTTGGATTCGCCGGAATTCGCAATCTGACGGACGCCATTGGCGGTGTGGACATGTGTGTTCCACGACACTACGTTGATAAGAATTCAGGACTTAACATCGATAAAGGCTGTCAAACGCTTGATGGCAAGACGGCCCTTGCCTACGTGCGAATGCGCTATGCAGATCCACGTGGCGATATTGGTCGCATTCAACGACAGCAGCAGTACCTGGGTGCCGTACTGCATAAGGTCATAACTCCTGGTGTTCTTTTGAACCCGATGTCTATGAAGCACCTATCGAAGGCGACAACTGATGCCCTCGTCGTTGGCAAAGATGACGGGGTCTACGACCTCGGTCGGCTCGGAATCGCTATGCGGTCATTGATGAAGGGCAAGGGGGCTGTAAAGACAGTCCCAGTGGCCACGGCAAATGGTTTTGCTGGCGGACAGTCAGTCGTGCTTTGGAATGAACACAAGGCTAAAGCGCTATTCCGCAGCCTTGGCGCCAAATAGATACGAAATTGATGCCGATAGAGGACCCTTATGTACACGAAGGGCTCTAGTTTCTCGTAAGATTTTCGTCATTACTCAAAGAGGAGAACCATGTCTGCATTCGTGCACAATGCCGTCGGGGACACTATCACCCTGACTGGCTCAAACCACACCACAATCCTGATCGTCGCCCTAGTTGCCATCGCCGCCTTGGGCGTTGCTGGTTTCCTGATGCGTCAGGTCTTGTCTGCTGATGAAGGCACCGACAATATGAAGAAGATTGCAGGTGCAGTTCAGGAAGGTGCAGCTGCCTATCTCAGCCGCCAGTTCCGCACATTGAGTGTGTTTGCTGTTTTGGTTTTCTTCCTTCTATTCCTACTTCCTGCAGATACGCAGAGCGAGCGCATTGGTCGTTCGATCTTCTTCCTCGTGGGTGCAGTCTTCTCCGCAGTGACTGGTTACATGGGCATGTGGCTCGCAGTTCGTGGAAACGTTCGCGTTGCCGCTGCCGCTAATGCAACTGGCGAACAGGATGCAATGCGTATTGCATTCCGCACTGGTGGTGTGGCTGGCATGTTCACTGTTGGTCTTGGTTTGCTCGGCGCTGCAATTGTTGTGCTGGTTTACCAAGGAAGTGCTCCGCGGGTACTTGAAGGTTTCGGTTTCGGCGCTGCACTTCTTGCGATGTTCATGCGCGTCGGCGGCGGTATCTTCACAAAGGCTGCCGATGTCGGCGCTGACCTTGTTGGCAAGGTTGAACAGGGCATCCCTGAGGATGACCCTCGCAATGCTGCCACTATCGCAGACAACGTTGGCGACAACGTTGGCGACTGTGCCGGTATGGCCGCTGACCTCTTCGAGTCTTATGCCGTGACCCTCGTTGCAGCGCTCATTTTGGGTAAAGCTGCATTTGGCACAATCGGCCTTGTCTTCCCGCTTGTGGTTCCTGCTATTGGCGTCCTCACAGCAGTCGTCGGCATCTTTGCTGTTTCACCTCGCGCCAATGACCGCTCAGGCATGAGTGCAATTAATCGCGGCTTCTTCATCTCTGCTGCAATTTCGGCCGTCTTAGTTTCCATTGCTTCATTTGTATTTCTCCCAGACACCATGGCGCAGTTGCCTGACTTCGCCTACCTGGCCAAGATTCAGGGTGAAGCCAATCTCAATCCGCGATTCCTCGCTATCGGCGCAGTTCTTATCGGCATTGTTTTGGCGGCCGCGATTCAACAGCTAACTGGCTACTTCACTGAGACCAATCGCAAGCCAGTTGATGACGTTGCGAAGTCATCTTTGACTGGACCAGCAACGGTCATCCTTGCGGGTATCTCTGTAGGTCTTGAATCTGCTGTGTATTCAGCGCTACTAATTGGTGCTGCTGTGTACGGAGCATTCATGCTCGGACATGGCTCCTTGCTGCTTGGATTGTTTGCCATCGCACTTGCTGGAACTGGTCTTCTCACCACGGTGGGCGTCATCGTTTCAATGGATACTTTCGGTCCAGTTTCAGACAACGCTCAGGGCATCGCCGAAATGTCGAAGGATGTGACGCCTGAAGGTGCTCAGGTTCTTACAAATCTTGATGCCGTAGGAAATACGACAAAGGCAATCACCAAGGGCATCGCAATCGCAACGGCCGTTCTTGCTGCAACTGCATTGTTCGGTTCATTCCAGGACGCCATTACTTCGGCGGTTCACGGCACTAGCGAAGAACTGATGCGCAAGGCGTCATTGCCAGGATCTGAGTGGACAGGCGTTCTAGATGTGGCTAACCCACGCAACCTTGTCGGTCTACTCATCGGTGCCGCAGTTGTTTTCATGTTCAGTGGTCTTGCAATCAACGCGGTATCGCGTGCTGCAGGAGCAGTGATCTTTGAAGTTCGCCGTCAGTTCCGTGAGCACCCAGGAATTATGGAAGGCACCGAACTTCCTGAGTATGGCAAGGTGGTGGACATCGTGACTCGCGACTCACTTCGCGAACTTGCGACTCCGGGCCTATTGGCTGTGCTTACTCCAATCGCTGTTGGCTTTGGTCTTGGCATCGGCGCTCTAGGTACATTCCTTGCTGGCACTATTGCTACGGGCACTTTAATGGCTGTATTCCTGTCCAACTCAGGTGGAGCATGGGATAACTCAAAGAAGTTTGTTGAAGATGGTCACTTCGGCGGCAAGGGTTCTCTTGCCCACGAAGCCACCATCATTGGTGACACCGTCGGCGATCCTTTCAAAGACACCGCTGGTCCTGCAATCAACCCGCTCATCAAGGTGATGAACCTTGTTGCGCTGCTGATTGCTCCAGAGGTTGTGGCACTTACTTTCATTGACAGCTCAAAGCACACCATGATTCGACTAGCAATTACAGCAGTTGCTGTTCTGGTGATCGTGACTTCAGTGGTCATTTCAAAGCGCCGACCTATTGCAGTGGGCGAAGAAGTCTTCGCTGCGAGTTAGTCGCTAGATGCCAGAAAATTTTTTCTTGGCACATCTTTATCGGGAAAACCCACAGAAATGTGGGTTTTCCTGCTTTTGGGCGTGAGTTATGGCACTCTCTAACAATGTGTGGCATTTGACAAGCCCTAGGGGTGTACCTGCACACTGCGTTGGATAGAAACCTTGATTGCATATATAGAGTCAGGTTTCCCGAGGAAGGGACAATCAGTTGTCAACGACGCGACGCCTGGTGATTGTGGAATCACCTGCCAAGGCTAAGACCATCCAGAAATACCTTGGTCCTGGCTATGAAGTTGAGGCCAGTGTTGGTCACGTTCGCGACCTTCCGGAGCGTGCTGTTGATGTTCCAGCAGCTATCAAAAAGCAGCCATGGGGACGTATGGCTATTGATGTTGAAGATGATTTCACCGCTTACTACGTGGTGAGCGCCAAGAAGAAAGACAAGGTCGCTGAGCTCAAGCGCAAACTAGCTGATGCTGACGAACTCCTGCTGGCTACTGACGAGGATCGCGAGGGCGAAGCAATCGCCTGGCACCTGATGGAGATTCTGCGCCCTACAGTTCCCGTTCGTCGAATGGTGTTCCACGAAATTACTCCTGAAGCGATTCGTCACGCCGCTGAGTCAACGCGTGATTTGGATATGCAATTAGTGGATGCGCAGGAAACGCGTCGACTCATCGATCGCCTGTATGGCTTTGAAGTTTCTCCAGTGCTGTGGCGCAAGGTTCAGGCTGGTCTTTCTGCTGGCCGCGTCCAGTCTGTAGCGACCCGCCTCATTGTTGAGCGTGAACGTGAGCGCATTGCCTACCGCAGCGCTAACTACTGGGACATTGAAGGTGTATTCGACCCGGGAACATTCAGCGCTAACCTGGTTGCTGTTGATGGCACTCGTGTTGCTACCGGTAAAGATTTTGATTCACTAGGAAAGCTCACTTCAGCAACTGGGTTGGCGCATCTCACTGAAACAGATGCACATTCACTGTGTGACGCGCTGGTGAGCGCAACTTTCACAGTGCGGAAGGTCGACGACAAGCCGTACACCAATCGTCCAAAAGCACCATTTATGACTTCAACGCTTCAGCAGGCAGCATCGGGTCGATTGAAGTGGGGCGCACAGCGCACTATGCGTGTGGCTCAAGGTTTGTACGAACGTGGCTACATCACGTATATGCGTACGGACAGCACGACATTGTCTGACACTGCGTTGAAGGCAGCACGCACTCAAGCCGCAAGCCTGTACGGCCAAGACCACGTTTCGGAAGCTCCACGCCGTTACGATCGCAAGGTTAAGAATGCCCAAGAGGCCCACGAGGCCATTCGACCAGCTGGAGATGTATTCCGCACACCTGCCGAGGTTGCTGGCGAACTCACTGGTGATGATTTTGCACTTTATGACTTGATTTGGAAGCGCACGATTGCGAGTCAGATGGCTGATGCTCGTGGAACGACTGCAACCATTCGCTTAGGTGCAACGAGCAGCGATGCTCGCGATGCAGAATTCTCGGCAAGTGGAACGGTTATTACTTTCCGAGGACATCTTGCGGCCTATGACGATGCTGATGAAGATCATGAAGCAAAGGATCAGGCTCGACGTCTACCAGTTCTTAGTGTTGGCGATGCAGTCAGTGCAGCATCCCTTTCCCCGTCGGGTCACAACACCAATCCACCTGCGCGTTACACCGAAGCATCACTCGTGCAAAAACTTGAAGAGCTCGGCATTGGTCGCCCGTCAACTTACGCCGCCATCATCAGCCGCATTATTGATCAGGGTTATGTGTGGAAGCGTGGCAGTGCACTTGTACCGCATTTCCTTGCATTCACAGTCGTGCGTTTGATGGAAGAGAACTTCACACAACTTGTCGACTACGATTTCACGGCGTCTCTTGAAGAGATTCTGGACAGAGTGGCTCGCGGTGAAGACCAGCGTCTTGAAGTTCTGAAGCGCTTCTACTTCGGTGATCAAACTGCGGAAACTATTTTCCCCGGCCTTGCGCCACTCGTCGCTGTTTACGGCGACATCGATGCGCGCAGCATGGCATCAATTCCAATCGAAGGCTCGGATGCCATCATTCGTGTGGGCAAGTACGGTCCCTATCTTGAGAATGGCGACAAGCGCGCAAACATTCCACCGGATTTAGCACCTGATGAAATGACCGCGGAAAAGGCACAAGAACTTTTTGATGCACCATCTGGTGAGCATGAATTGGGTGTTGATCCTGAAACTGATCGCGTGATCATGGCTAAGACTGGTCGTTACGGTCCTTACTTCACCGAGGTGCTGCCAGAAGGTTCACCAAAGTCAGCAAAGCCACGTACAGCATCGTTGTTCTCAACCATGACGGCCGACACCGTGACTCTTGATGATGCATTGCGCATGTTCACGTTGCCTCGTGAGATTGGGCTTGACCCCAGCGATGGCGAAATGATTACGGCACAAAATGGTCGCTACGGCCCTTATCTCTTGAAGGTTAAGGATTCTCGGAATCTGCCATCTGAAGAATCAATCTTTACCTGCACAATTGAAGAAGCATTGGCGTTGTATGCGCAACCAAAACTGCGCCGTGGACGTGGACAGGCAGCGGGACCACTCAAGGTGATCGGTGCTGATCCATCAACTGGCAAAGAGATGGTTGTCCGCGAAGGACGCTTCGGTATTTACATCACAGATGGTGAAACCAATGCTTCACTTCGTGGTGGCGACTCGGTAGAAACAATTTCCATTGAGCGTGCTTCTGACTTGCTAGCTGAACGACGTGCTGCTGGACCTACTCCGAAGAAGACTGCTGCGCGTAAGGCTCCGGCGAAGAAGGCCACAACTAAGAAGACTGTTACCAAGAAATCAGTCGCAAAGAAGCCCCCTGCCAAGAAGACTGGTGTGGGCAAGACAGCGGCGCAAAAGGCTGCTGACACAGTCACCAATTAGAGTTGCACTGTGACGCGCGGATTATTCATAGCCATCGAGGGTGGCGAAGGTGCGGGTAAATCTACCCAGACGCGATTGCTCGCCGAGTACCTAGAGGCACAGGGTCTTGAAGTGGTGGTCACCCGTGAGCCCGGTGGCACTGCGACGGCGGAAAAGATTCGCAATCTGCTGTTGGATCCCGATGTAACGGATATGCCAGATCGCACTGAAGCCTTGTTGTTTGCCGCTGCACGAGCAGATCATGCCCAGAACTTGATTCGTCCGGCTCTTGAGCGCGGAGCGATCGTAATTTGCGATCGCTATATCGATTCATCTGTTGCCTACCAGGGTGTCGCACGCGGTCTGGGTGCAGCCTACATTCGGTCACTGAGTGAATGGGCAACTTCGGGACTCATTCCCAATTTCACTATCTACTTGAGTGTCCCGCTAGAAGAGTCAGCACATCGGATGGATGGCACTGATCGGATAGAGATTCAATCGCGCGACTTCCATCGAGTGGTTCATCAAGCGTTCGATCATATCGCTGCCACCTCAACACATCCACACATTCAGATCGATGGCACACAGCCCAAGCATGAGATAGCTGAACAAATCATCACGGCACTCGAGCAGGTGCTCGCAAACAGATGAGCAACTTCGACATCATCATTGGTCAAGATTCGGCGGTCTCCGAACTCAAGCGTGCGGCAAGTGAAGCCGCCGGAGACGTACTGGGCATACAGAGCAATGCCATGACGCATGCTTGGCTTTTCACAGGGCCACCAGGAAGCGGTCGCAGTACTTTGGCACTTGCCTTTGCAGCAACATTGGTCTGTTCACAAGGCGGCTGTGGCACTTGCCAAGATTGCCGAAACGCGATTGCTGGTGTGCACCCTGATGTCGAACATGTGGTTCCTGAAAAAGTTCACTATGCAAAGGATGCGACCGTTGCTCTGATTGAACGCGCCGCCATGCTACCTACACGTGCTCCTTGGCACGTCATCGTGGTTGAAGATGTTGACCGATTTTTGGTTGATGCCGCTTCAGTGCTACTCAAGAGCATAGAAGAGCCGCCTGCACGCACCGTCTGGTTACTTTGCGCTCCGACTGGTGAGGATGTCTACGACACGATTAAGAGTCGCTGCCGTCAGATCTCTCTCGTCGCTCCAGCGCTCAACTTAATAGCAGCGCAACTGACTGAACGATTTGGCATCGAATCTTCCATGGCACAATTTGCTGCTCGCGTTTCGCAGGGCCACATCGGTCGTGCACGCGCTCTGGCTACAGACGAAAAGGTGCGAACACGCCGTCGAGAAATCTTGGAGATTCCCGCTCGCCTGAATACTGTTTCATCCTGTTACAGCCTGGCTGCTCAATTAGTTTCAACCATTAACGCGGATGTCGATGACATCATGGGCAGCATGCTGGCGCACGATGAAGAAGCATTGCGAATGGTGTTTGGTGATGGGGTTCAGGGTAAGGGCATGAAGGCACTCGAGCGTCAAAAGAAGTCAGCAATGAAGGCTAGCGAAGACCGTCATAAAACTATCCGTCGTCGCATTTTGAATGATCAGTACAACCGAGCCTTGATGGATCTGACTGGTTTCTATCGTGATGTTTTAGTTGTGCAATCTGGAAGCAGCGCAGCGCTCATCAATGAAGAGTTGCGAAATGCAATTGATGCAGTTGCTGACAAAGGTGATTCGGCAAGTATGCTGCAACGAATCGATGCGATTACTGAAACTTTGGACAACTTAATTGCCAATGTGGCACCTCAAGCTGCTTTTGAATCTCTACTTGTCACTCTTCGCGACCCGGCACTCGGGTCTGTGCATAACTAGTAGTACTAAGACATCCCAACTACAGTGTGGATAGTGCCTATTCCACATTTGGGAGTGTTTCTTGCGTAAGTATGCAGTCGTATTCGTTGCACTCAGTTTGGCAATTGGATTGATCATTGCCGGACAGTGGAGCCAGCGGCATCAGCAGGATGGTGCTCTTGTATCCCCACGTCCGACAGTCTCCACTGGTGAGCTTGCTTTAGATACGGCCTACAACCAAGTGATGAAATGGCAAGAGTGCAAGGACGGATTCGAGTGCAGCACGCTTAAGGTTCCTCTGGACTATGCCAATCCTTCCGGTAAAGCCATTTCACTGTCAGTTATCAGGCTGCGGGCTGAAAATCCTGTTGGATCGTTGCTCCTAAATCCTGGCGGTCCCGGTGGCTCAGGCATTGACTATGTGCGTGCTGCAACTTACGTAGTCAGTCAGAACCTGATCCAGCACTACGACATTGTTGGCTTTGATCCCAGGGGAGTTGGACGCAGCACCCCTGTGCGCTGTCTGACTGATGCCCAAACGGACAGACTCATTGCGGCAGACGGATCACCAGATAGCCAAACCGAAGTTTCCGCTCTTGTCGCGCTCAACAAAAACTTTGCCAGGGCTTGCCAAGAGAAGTCTTCAGACCTTCTACCTTTTGTGGACACTGTCAGTGCAGCTCGAGATATTGATATTTTGCGCAATGCTCTGGGCGATGCCAAGCTCAACTGGCTCGGCAAGAGTTATGGCACTTTCCTTGGCGAGACCTATGCAGAGCTTTTTCCAAATCGCGTTGGGCGGATGGTGCTCGATGGAGTCATCGACCCCGCACTCAG
>Ga0209084_1002267_pt1 | contig 15112 bp, 10 predicted proteins | sample C_130820_MF_Meta_FD_187309 | JGI IMG/M metagenome (GOLD analysis project Ga0209084, IMG submission 187309) | Freshwater microbial communities from Lake Croche, Canada to study carbon cycling - C_130820_MF_MetaG (SPAdes) (version 2) | ecosystem: Environmental > Aquatic > Freshwater > Lake... | reverse complement strand
CGAGTCCCTTAAAGAATGACGCTCCCTCCGAATCGTTGTTCGAATCTGGTCCTGAATCGTCACAAATCCACCCGCATCTCGAAACTCTTCAAGAGCCAGAAGTAGTTCAGCCTCCCACTCAATGGAAGCGGCTTCGACAGCGGAACGAAAGGTTGCTTTTTTCACCGCCCTTTCCTCTCGAAGAACGGCTAGGCGGTCGGAAACAGCGGTATTGGAAGGAATGAGAGACATTTTGAAAGTAAGACGGTTGATAAGAAGGAAAAGGAGTAGTGTGCTTCAATTTTTGTTTGGAACGCATCCATAAAATTGACGCACGTATTTTTCTACAACCCCCCGTAGAACACCAAAATGGCGGACAGAACAAATGCTATGTGAAGGTACAGTTCCTCCTTTTTTTTTGTTAATCTATATTATAAATGTCTTCCGGTGTAACATCCCATCCCGAGAATGAATTCAACAATTCCGAGAATGATTATCCCGAGAATCAATTCAGCGATCCAGAAAATTATAATTTCTTCAAGAAATATGAACGCGTTATGTATTCCTATGACAATGACCCGTATAATGAATCTCCTGCTGACCCGTTACCTTATATAAATGATCTTTTAAGTTATTGGGATAAATCTCCAAGCGTTCCATATAATAAGGCCCAACTTCTTAAGTTACAAAAATTTCTACGTCCTTTTATCGAACTACTGATTGAATCTCATATATACTATAGAGATGATGAACTTATAAAAAAAAGCATTCGCCTCCTTACCAAATTTTCTGAGTTGCCCAATGGCGCAGAAATAATTGAAAATTACATGAATAAAGAGTTCAAAGGGGCGTGGACCAGTGGCTTTGTGCCTCCTCCTTCACTTCCCCATCGCACTCTTCCTAGTGGCACAGTAAACTTTATCACATATGATGAAATTGAACCAGGGAACACCATGACAAACTTTAGACGAAATGAGAAACGATTCGAATCGAATGAAGGTCAGTATTATCGGAAAAATACCGCTGATAAATTTAGCATACATCCACTCACACGCGAACCCATCACGAATAGAGTCAATTATATTGCCAATATAGCCGCTCCCGAAGAAAATCTTCTTGGATTGGGGAACAATGAATACGTGGACCCGCGTAAGAAGAACGTCGAAGCCAATTTCGCACTCCTATCGTCACCTGTAGAAAAAGGAGGAAGGCGTCGCTCGTGTCGCAAGACAGGAAGGGCAGGAAGGGCACTTCGTCGTGTGTCCAGGAAGAGGCGCGTCATAGAGTAAGGAGATCGCCAAGAGATTGTAGGAAATATAGATTGAAAAAGCAATTTTTTGAGTGACGAATATAAGTTGAGAATAGTGTATTAGTACTCATATCGAATGCGAAGATTACATCAAAAGAGGATTCTCTTTGTCCAAGATTCCGCGATCCGGGGCCCCAACCTCCCGGACTTTCTCCCGAATTTTTACCGATTTTCGGTAAAAATTGAGAACTTTTATCTATCCCCCGGATATAACCATTCCCATGCCGACCTATACATGTGAAAAGTGCGCACGCGTGTTCAAACAAAAGAGCGGGTTTGATGATCATCAAGCGAAGAAAAAGGATTGTGCCGTCACCACGGCCATAAATACGATTGTTCAAACGGCAGTAGTTGAAACCGCAAAAGAACTTGTTCGAACTAGTACATCGAAACCTGATGTCACAAAAGAAACGCTACCGTCTTTCTTCGAGGATCTTCACAATCTTCTATGGAACAAGGCAGGGCTCAATCCTGAGCGAGCCTTAGAGCACATGACGTTCTTCTTTGCGTACCGCCTGATTGAGCAACAAGCCGACGCACTCACTCTGCCACAGGAATGCCGTTGGTCCTACATTGCGAGCCTCAAGAGCGAACATGATCTCTTCGAGGCCATCAAGAAGGGTGTCGCCTCCTTTCGAGCCAAACCCAAGACGAAGCCCTTCTTCAAGCCGCACGAAATCCAAAGGGCGGACATCGTCTACGACATTGTTAAGGAAATCAGTCGCATTCCTCTCACGATTCTCCAAGAGACGGATACGCTCGGCGACATCTTTGAGTACATGCTTGGCCGTGGCATGAGCACCATGTCAGACGAGGGACAGTATTTCACAAGCCGTGCCATCTGTAAGTTGGCCTTCAAGTTGGCGTACAGCATCAAGAAGACTCTACGTCGTGCTGACGGAACTCTTTGTACCTTCGCAGACTGGTTTTGCGGCACTGGTGGATTCCCTGCTGAGTTCGTCAAGGGCGTCAAGGCTAACGTGGCGGACATAAATTGGAAGAGGGAGTCGGGTGCCGTCTATTGTCAAGACATGAACTTGAGCAGCGTCACGACCACACTCTTGAATCTCCTCATTCTGACGGGTGTTCCCTTCAGCGGAGATACGATTCGTGCCGCCAATTCCTTTACGGATCCCATCACAATGGGTACCGGCGCACCATTTGCCAGCCTTGTAATTGACTATGGCTTTATGAATCCTCCCTACGGTGGTGACAAGACTAAAGGAAAGGAATATAAGTTCGCCTACAGCAAGATTGTTAAAGATGAGGCGGGGAACAAGACGAAGCACTTCTTTGTGAATCCAGATATTCAGAGTATCGGCATTGAGGACGATGACAAGGTCTCAGCGGGCGTCCAACTTTCCATGGCCACTCTATCAGCTGACGGTGGCGTATGTGCGATTGTTCTCCCTCAGGGCTTCTTCTTCGGTGCGTCCAAGAAGTGCGTGGAACTCCGCAAGAAGATCGCGGAAGAGTACAAGATTCACTACGTTGTAGACATTGCTTCAGGTGCCTTTGCGAATACAGGGACGAAGACGTCTATGATGGTCTTCCAGAAGGGCGTGGGTGCCACGGAGAAGGTGGCGTTCATTGGGCTCGATGAGAAGCCGCTTGTGACTGCGACTTTGGAGGAACTCCGAGCCAAGCACTATTCGCTCAACTACAAGCAATATCTGCCGCAGACAGCCGTAGAAGTGGAGGGGTTTGAGATGGTGAAGTTGGGAACAATTCTAAAGGAGAAGAACTATCCTAAACATCCTACTGAATATGGAAAAGAATCTGGAAAGTTCAGATTTCATACTGGAGCAGAATCAACAAAGTTGTATACAGATACTCCAGATATTGACGATTTAGTAATAATCGTAAATAGGACGAATGGTAGTGGTAAATCGCATATCTTTCTTGATTCTAAATGCTCTATTGCTGGGCAAACAATCACATTCTCGTGTAGAGATGATACAACCACACGATATGTGTATTACTACTTGAGGTATAACATTAAGGTTCTAGAAGATGGTTATGTTGGTGCGAACCATAAGAACTTAACCATTCAGTATGTGAATGATATGAAAATTCCTCTCCCCTCTCTTGAACGCCAGGCACAAATCGTAGAAGCCATTGACGGCTGGGCTACCCTTGCGCAGCAGGAGATGGTCGCACTGAAAATCCTTGAGAAGCAGATGATGTTTCAGGTGAAGGAAATGGGGCGTGGGCAGGCTTTGGTGAAGTTGGGGGAGGTTTGTGATGTAAAGTGTGGGAAGCCAATGCCCAAAACCGATATTGTTGAAGGTGAGGTCCCAGTAATTGGTGGAGGTATTTCGCCGATGGGATTTCATAACGTATCAACACACGAAGCATATACGCCTATAATATCCCAACGCGGAACCGCTGGTCATATTTCCAGATATGCGTCAAAGACGTGGATTACTCCTAATGCTGTGATTCCCACAAGAAAGGTTGATTCTGTAATTATGAATGATGATATGTTATTCTATATTCTGAAAAACGAACAGTGGTCAATTGACAACATTGTGGAAAAAACTGCACAGCCTCTTTTAACTATTGGAAATCTTAAGGATATAGAAATTCGCATACCCCCTCTCACCGAGCAACAGACGCTCCAGTCCGACTTTGATGAAATTCGGCACAAGCACGCAAAAATTGCGGAATACAAGGCGAAGGCACAGGAGGCAATTCAGCGTCTGATTCCTGGTTTTGCGTCAGCCAAACCTGAAGAGAGCGTCATCACACACGCCTAGCCTACCAAACAATCGCATCCTCGATCCCAAACTCCCTGTCCCAATTTGTAAAACCGTAGAGTTCACCAGGATTCGGTGGAAGCCTAGGATCTGAAACCGCCTTGTAGGCCTCCCATGTAAGAAGTCCAGCATCACGACAGATCGCAATCCACTCGTTTTTGGTTGGTGGAAACCCCGATACATTGATCCCCAGAAAGTGATACCAGGATGTCCATGTGTCTCGAAAATACAGAGGCGGATCCTCAATAAAACGGGAATGATCGGCACGGCTTGTAAAATATGCGTCTCGTGTCATGAGACCTAGTTCACGATTCAACGCACGAATTGTTTCGTATTTTTCCTTGGCGGAACGAGCATCATACTCGCGCCGCAAATACATGCCCTGTGCCCTCTCGACCGTTTCCGCAACGTCCAAAACCCGCCCTTGAAGCGTAATATCACCAAAGTAGGTGCGTACGAAGGTCTCAACTGCCGCCTTCGTCGCTACACCTGGTGTCTTGGTGATCATGGCTTCCAAGTCGAGCAAGACGTGGAGAAAGACATCGTCGGCAGTCTCATCGTCGAATCGCGGCCTCATAATACAGCACCACCCCTCCTTTCCATCATAATCCGTGCGGAGAGACCGGCCGATGATTTGTAGGAGAATATAGGCAGCGATGGTACGCCCCATAAGCACGGCAGTGAATTCGAGACCACCGATATCTGAGCCTTCACGGTACTTGTCACATGCGAAGAGGATACGAGGGGTTCCGTCAGCCTTATCGGACACAAACGTGTGATCCGTTGCTGTTCCGTCTTCCGTAGCCTTGTACACACACCAACCAGCGGGAAACTCGTCGCGCGCGATATCTGTTGCCATCTTGATGGCACGAAGGCTGTCGAGGTAGACGATGGCCTTGCCTCCACGAAACATACCCGCTGCGATGCGTCGTTCTACCAGCTGGGCTGCTTGACGAACGACCGCGAGGACAGTTCGTTCCGCTGTCGTCGTCCCCTCTACCTGCGTGATGAAGAAGCGCGGAGGTGCGATCCATCCCTCGGCCACGGCCTCGGCAACCTCGCAACGGTGAAGCGTGGTAAACGGGTCGCCAAAGATGCGTGCCAGTTTTTTGTGCTGGGTGGTGTCGCTCGTCTTGGGTGTTGCGGAGGTTCCCGTTACGTGGGGCTCTCCCCAATCGGCCAATTTGCGCATAAGGGCGTCAAAGAAGCGTTCGCCGGTGGCTCGATGAACTTCGTCGTAGTGAACGTGCGTTATTCCAACAAGACGATCCAATCCGACTAGGAAGTCCGTGTCAAGAGAATCCACTTCCGTGTCCTCGGTTCGCATCGCAAGAGCGGCGTGTGTGACGACGAGTAGATAGGGTTTGTTGGCCGGTATCTCGATTGTGGAAAAGCGTCCATTGTAGGCTTCGAGGACTTCAATGCCGAACTCCTTGAGTTTCCGAATGGCCTTTATCTGCGTGTCCAAGATGTCATTCTTGGGAGCGATAAGAACTCCTCGGTAAATGCGACCGTTCCTCTTCTCATGATCAAAGCAGAGAAGGATCAGAATAAGTTCCGCGACCGTTTTTCCCGTTCCCGTTGGCCACTGGACGATACCTCGGTACGATCGCTGGGTGGCAAGAATCTCCGCCCAACGATCCCACACCTCTTCTTGAATGCGACGGAACGCGGGGTATCCGTAAACAGCCAGGAAACGTGCCTTAGTGATGGTGGCCTCCAGACGACTCAGATTCGCGGCACGCTTCGCGGAACGGATGTGCGCGTCTTCTTCTACGAGTTCCTTGTCCTTCTCACCGTCATCCATCGCAGAGAACCCACTGGACGGATACGGAAACGGATCAGCAGTTAGTTCTTCGACGATACGCAGTCCCCTCGAGGCAAGAAACTCTCGGACAATCGCGACAGGATCCGTGTGTCGATAGAATTCGGTCCCGCCTCCTTCTTCAAGGCGAGTCGAATACCCACGGGAGCGGAGCCAGAGCGGGAAATGTAGGGAATCCAGGGTGTACAAGTCTTCCTTTTTGGAAAAAGAAGTCGGATCTAGAAGGAAGCAATGTTGGAAGGAAACCGGAGTAGGATTCGTCGTGAAGAAAGGATCCTTGCGCTTGGGTAGGTGCCACGACGTGCCGTACTTGATGCGTCCTTCCCAGGAAGAACAGTTCATGATATAAAACGCGGAACGATTGTCGTAGTCCATTGTACCTATCGGGTCACAGAATATAGGGAGTCAATTTTTGTTTAGGCTTATTTCAACGAAAAATCATCCAAAGTGAATTCGTCTTTCTTTGTAATGTCAGTCCATTGACGGAATCCATAGCCTTCATCGCGTGAATCAATTACTTCCACGTGACGCCCGTACTGATCATCAATCGTCCCGTGAATAATACATTCTGGATATCTTTTGCGCAATATATTCACATATAAGGTAGGGTCCCACGATTGATTTTTGGATACGAAGTGATATTCTGGCCAGGAAGGCCAAATGCCTGAATGCGTTTGCTTGATTCCTAGGGTATATTTAAATAAGAATAATACATCACCCGTTGCTTCACCAATTCGAAGTTTATAACGAACGAACGATCGGTCCAGCGAAGTTTTTATTTCCTCTATCTTTCGTGTGGGAGGTGATTCGTAGCAATAAGCACTATTCCAATTCGCAATTTCAACACGAACTGTTCCTTTTGGCGTGAAGCGAAGCATAAGTCGTTCACGGTAGGCTTCTTCCGCGTTAACCCAGTTCTTCAAACAGCATTTTGGGTAATTGGCCAAGAGCAACACGAAAAAATTATAATTGCCTGTTCTGTTGCGATACACGTGATTTACAGTGAGTTTTCGACTATGAATTCGTTTTACTTCAGCCGCCGGATTTTTCCTATCTGGATGAGGATCATGGTCCGGTATTCGTGTATGAAGTTCAAAATAACGAGGTCGGTCCTCCCCAACTAACTGAAACACTTCACAATATTCACCCTCTAGCGCAGGATAAGGTATATTCGCTTGTTCTTCGGTAAGTTCACACCCACAGGCTTCTAACGCATCAATATCCTCTTTTGGACCGTAAATCGTAAGGGTTTGAACTCCGTCTCTTCCCATTTGTTTAATTATAACAAGATTAGTTTAGATATTACATATGAACTAAGGTCTGTGAAGGATGTGAAGGAAGGTGACGTATCTTTGGCTCAGGTCACATACAACCGTCCCTTAGGCAACACAATCCCTCGCTTGAACACGCGCGCGCAGTAGTCGTTCAGATTCTCTGTCGCCATACACGAATTACACTTACTACAGATCGGCACAAGGTTGTCGATGGAGGTTTCTCCTCCTAACCGTTCGGCTTGGACGTGTCCCGCAGCGAAATCCGTCATGCGAATGTCGCGGATCTGGCACACAGGACACTTGATCTTGGCACAATCGGAGCCGACACAGCGATCCCAGACGGCTTCTTTGAGTCCGCTTCCAATCTTGGCTTTTTTAGGCTTGGCGGTCTTGTCTTTGAGACGGGGAGCCTTTGCCATAGGCAAAACAGGTGCGACAGGATCTTCCGCCGGCACAAGACCTACGCCCAGGCCCGCGCCCGCAACCGCGCCGCCGCTGCCTCCGCCCCCGCCCCCGCCCCCCAAATCGATCGTGAAATTGAACACATTAGACAAGGAGCCGAATGTAGGAAATACAGGAACCACTGGCTTGGCCTCTTCGGCTAAAGCCTTTTCGCGTTTCGCTTTGCGCTCCAATCGTTTCTCTTCGGCTTCCTTCGCCTCGGCTAGAGCCGTTTTGATGTCTTCGGTGCTGTCGCTGATCTTGTACAGATCCGACAACATCTTAGGTTTACCTGTGAGACACTTGTCAAGAAACTCGTTGATAGACTCCTTATCACCGAGCGATTTTTGAATCTTGTCGGAAAGGGTACAGATGGCGACGAGCGCCGAGAGAAGGACGTGCCGGCTTTTTTCGACTGGGCGAGTCGCGTGGCCGTATCGTTCAAGTTGCGACGTGAGAACGTCCATTCTTGACTGGGTAAGATGGGGCGGGGTTTAGGTATTGGACTGACAAGTATTTTAGATTTCTACGTTAAAAAACTAAATGCTTCAAGTGCTATGTTTAGTATTTATATAAGTTGTTATTCTGGGTGTATCATAGTTCTACACAGAGGGCATTTTGTTCTTTCCGCAACTGGTGTAGTGACTCTTAGATTTTCATTATGACCATACATACCATACAAGCAAGTAAGACACAGCAAGTGTTCACACGGCAGTTTTATCATATATTTTTCATCGTAGCAAACAGGACATTCTTGGTGTGTGTCGGTAAAGGTTATTTTTCCATCATAGGTCATCGAAGCACAATTATAATCCATCCCCCCATGAATCCTAATAAACAACTCTGGGCGTTTTTTACCACAGTGTTTATAATTCTTACATTCAATCAATTCACAGCCATGCGAACACGGCGACTGTTCATAAACATCGACATCAATCTGATTAAAGCAAGATCCATCACCCCCGCATATACTATCGCTCTCAAACATCACCACCTCCCGTTCGTCCTCCTCAAAATCATCCAGTAACGCATCGACGAACGCGTCGTGCGTCCATCGGAAGAAGACAAGAATAGGCGGTTCAGCGTGTGTCGCTCCAGCCACAGGCAACTGAGGAGCAGGTTCCCCTTGATTCAGAAGACAAAGTTGATTCAGGGTCCGGCCTCCCAGTTCCGAGAGAGCGGCCGCCAGAGACGCCGTCTTACCGGTTCCGCCGTGTCCTATGACAATTCGCGCCGCGCGATTGTCGCCCGTCAGAATATCCTTGAAATACTGGATTTTATCCGGCGATTGCGTCAAGGTTCGATGCGACATGGGTTTGTAGGAAGCACAGGGGGAGGTGAGGAGGTCAATTTTTTAAACTCTAAAAAAAATGAAACGGCTTTTTTCTTTCCAAACACAAGCAAATGAGTCTATTAATTTCCTTGGGTGCTATAAACAAGGCAACGGGTAGGTATGAAATCCCTAAATTCGCGGATAAAAGGGACAAGCATTCGTGCCCCGATTGTAAAAAGGACGTGTTCTTGAGGAAAGGGGAGAAACGCAAGGCCCATTTTGCTCACTACGCTTCAGCGGATCCGTGTACTTACTACACTCGCCTTGGAGAAAGTGATGTCCATCGACACGCAAAAGAGATGCTGAAGTACGTGCTGACTCATTCGACTGTCGTCATCGATAGGCATTGCTTGACTTGTAGGGAGGTCATTCAATCCGACACGATTCCTTCCTTGACAGAGGGTTCCGAAATTCACCTTGAGTATGCTTTCCATCATACTTCTGAATCGAGGAACACTAGTTTATCGGGACCTAAAATAGCCGATGTAGCCTACACAAAAGGCGATGGTATTGCGTATCTATTCGAGATATACCATAGTCACAAAACTGGTGAAGGAGAGAGACCAGACCCTTGGTACGAATTGAGCGCAACAACGTTGATAGAAACAGTGGAAAACTGTAACAACAATACAGTCAAGTTCAATTGTATGAGGGGCAAAACGTGTGAATCCTGTGTAACAAAACGATTTGAATATCTGAAAGAAAAGACACTCCAATGGTTTTCAGACCATCCTGTTGAGTTTGATTGGTTTGTTCGATACAAGGTAGGACAACGCCAGTTTGATCCCCTTCACGATCAAGATCATCTTCGATTTAATATGGACGAACAGTTTGGCAATGGTAATTCAAAGATTGTCAATTTATTCAAGGAATACTTTGAAGGAGAATTCGTTACCGTTCCTTCTCATAAGGGGTGTATTTGCTATACGATTACAGATCACCCTATAACGTCCGAAGATGAATACTATGAGAGATTGAATTCCTATAGTTTGGGTGAAGACGGGAGAGGCAGTGATCGTTATGAATATACCGATGGGGAATATTGTTCAAGTGATGGGACAATCGATATTTTAAAGAAAATGTTAATGAAATGCCTTCAGCGTCAGAGATTAAAACTAAAAACGAAAGAAGACACCATTATCTTTATGGATGTCCCGTTTGAACGAAAGGACGAGGCGAAGAAATGGGGCGCTCGTTGGGATGGTGAAAAAAAGAAGTGGTATACGTATTATAGCAATAAATTCAAACAAGAACTGTTGAAGCAGTTCAGAACTATATCCGGATAAACCAGATATGAAGGAAATGAAGGAAGAATGACAGAAGAAATTTTCTTCCGTCATTAGTTTTTATGCGACAATCCATCACAAATCGCGTTCAATGACAGAAGAAAGTGTTTTCAAGCGACCAAGTCTCAGCCATTCTGGCCAAAAATTTTTTTTCGGTTATGTTTATAGACCAACTTAGTCCTACTGTAAAATCAATTTCTTCCTTCATATAAAAAATAATCTATATAAACCAATCGAGAACTGAACGTCCCCAAAAAATCTTTCTGTCATTCTTCCTTCATTCCTACTGTATTCTTCCTTCATCTTTCCTTCATTTCCTTCATATATTGTATTTACTATACCAATTTATGAACATTCCCATTCATAGTATGAACCTAATTTTGAAAAGGGTGAAAAGGCAATCCCCCAAAAAACTCCCAAGGAAGGTAGTTTTATGATTTTTTGGGGGATTGCCTTTTCACCCTTTTCATTGTCATCTTTATTTTAATTCATACGAAATAATTCTAACGCACATTGTTGGATCATCTTTCCCTCTACAATTTTTTGTTTCAAAACACTTCTTCATACGTTTCCCAAAGTCTTCTAATCCAATAGAATCCTTCGATGTGGATTCACAAGCATCCATATACGCCTTATGAACTATTCTTAAAGGCGTCCTCGCCCCAACCTTGAACTCCAACGCCCCTCGGGCCCAAGCACCCACCGCATCTAACTCATCCGTGACCGCGGATGTCTCGGCACGTACGCAAGCGGGAACCTCCAATCCCTCCTTATTGTAGCGTCTATACCATCGCAACAACATGGCCATAAACACCATTCGTTTCTCACATACTCGTTCCTTGATCCGAGGGTCCTGAAGCCGATGCGTTGGATCAGCCGCATTGAACTCACCCGCAGGCATAAACACGTACGGAAATCGGACACAGACAAGGCGCGTCAGTAGGGCAAAGTCAAACGAGGTAAACCCAGGCATCTCATTCACAAGGGCGACCAAATGTCCCGCCTCAAATTCAGCCTCCTCTCCTGAATACAGAGGCCGTGCCTTGATCTTGTCGCGCCCCGTCAGCGACTTGAGTTTTCCTGTCGAGAACTTTCCCACGACGCGACCGTCCGTTTCGGCCTCGTCACACCAAATCACACGCGAGTCTTTCAGATTGTACAAGTGAGGATTGGCCGCCCCACAATGCTTGTCGCTCTGCGTAAAGTACGACAAGTCCATCTTGCCCGCATACACCCCTAGTGCCGCCGACATCATCTCCTTGAGGGTTCCTTTTCCGTTGCGCCCACGTCCCAGTAAGAAATGCGCACGCTCCTCACGATTGTTGCGATACAAGCACGAGGCCAGCACCTTCAATACGTATTCTGTCTTTTCCCGAGAGTCAAACAGTTCACCTACCCAGGCCTCCATTGCGTCAATTTCCGAATCCTTCACCTCCTCGTAGTCGTATCCCACCGTCATCGAAAGATACATGTCCGGTGACGACTCGACCCAATCGCACGCATTCAAGTCAAAGACACGATTCTGAAAGGCCAGCAATTCAGGCCGTTGATTGAAGCGAACTCCCGTTGCGCTGTAAAACTGCCCCAATTCCGACAACACATCATTCTTGAACGACTTGTTGTAAAGACGTGTAAGAAGCGCAAATTTCTTTTGGTAATCCTCTTCTTCCATAGTGTCTCGTTGGGTCTTGAGTTGGTCATACAGCGTATCAAAGAATTTTGTCGAGAGCCATTTTTTGATTGTCTTGGAATCGCCCTTAGCAGAATCAGAATCCGGTGTCCACGTCACCCCGTTATAGACGTACCAGACACCCGAGACCAGCAGAAAGGTGTCAGGAAAGAACCCATAGAACTCACGGGCGACAGTGAAATGTGCCCACGGAGTTTTCCACCAGACGGAGAATCCGCCCGCCATGTACGCCGTGAGATTGTCGGCTCGTGCCCACTGATGAGCGACGACGAACCCCAGTGTTCCGCGCTTCTCGCAGTGAAACACGACGTCGACCTTGGTAGGGTCGTATTGCTCCGCGCCAGGTGTCTTGAGCACGAAGGCATGAGCAAGTGCTAACCCAGCCTCACCCGCACCACACTGTTTCGCACAGGTCGCAATACAAAAGATACAGTTTCGCCACCCCGCGTAGTCAGCGGCACGTGTAGGAGACCACAGATCCACTAAGCGGGTCAAAGCGTCAAACGTCTGAACAAACGATGGTCTGCCTCCCGTCATATCTGACATTGGTACGACACTCCGTCCTACGTCCGACACGCTATCCGGCAACAATATGACATTCTCTTCCACGTTGCGTACGACTGCCGCTACTGTCCCTTTTTTCCCACGCTTCGCCTTGACTTCTGAAAGAGACGCAAGTTCTGTGAGACATTCAGGGAGTACACAAAGAGCCTTGTCTCCCACGCGAACGCTCAGATCCGCGATACTGTATTTGACCGCCTTTCGCCGTACGACGTCTCCTTCATCGATAAGATAGGACCACGTCGGCACATAAGGGTCTCGTCTTGGTTTGGAACAGCCGAGGAGGAACCAGTTCCCTGTTTCGATGACACTTACATCGTACACGTTTGCCATATCGTTTCGCACGTGTGTTGTGTCGAACGAGGTTTGTAGAAAGTGTTTTTCCAGCGCATACAGACGAAGTTGTAGTTGATCCTTAAAGGAAAGGATAAGATTACGACCGATGATATGAAATCCATCTTTGACACGCTTGCCTAGTTCCACCGTGGGGTCTGGTTTCTCACTTACAACGTACTCTACATCGTCTCTTGGACCAAAAAAGTGTACTACGGCTTCATGGATTGTCTCAATAAACTTATCAATCTCTTCTACTGTATACTGTCGTGTATGAAAGCGAGGTTCATCAGGGTATTCAAAGTCAAGGTCAATGAGGAGAGGTCCCGAAGTACGATCGATGTGGGTTTCCAGATAGTGTTTGGGTGACGGTTCGTTCGCTAGGAGTTCGTATAGAATCGGTAGATCATCGTCGGAAATCCGATACTTTCCACCTGCCATTGACAAATGTGTACAGTTCGTGGTCGCATAACGTGCGTTCAAGAACTCTTTGAGCGGGGTCATGGTATATCTGAGGCTTAGATTTTGTTTCGGGGTCCCAAAACGAAAGTCCGGGAGATCAGGCCGAGCCGGCCTGTTTCGCTTGGGCTTCCTTTTTCAGACGGTAGGCTTCACGACGACGTGCGTTGATTTCTTCCTTATTGTCGTGGTACTTTTTCAATTGGGCTTTTGAATGTTCCTTTGGATCACGATTTTCATGAAGTGAAGCAAGTCGTTCCTTTTTACTCTTCTCAATCGCTTCCTCCTCCTTCTTCTTCAGGAGGTCAGGAATCGACGCCTCCAACGCCTCCAACTCGCGGAGTCGCGCGGCACTGACCGTGACAAGTTCGTTTCCACCGTTCATTCCTACTAATAAAGACGAGTTTTAGGAAGATTTAGACCGCACGTTCCATTTTCCGTCATCAGATTTGAGGTTCACCCGGCAAAAGAAAAATAGGCGGGACCAGTAGATGGCGGAGTTTCCCCAAACGGCGAAACACGAGCAGATTGACAAATTGTTAAAAAAGGTAGAGGGACGATTGGTGAATCCAAGTCTTTACAATCAGACAAAGCGGAACAATAATAGAAGGAGGCTCCAAGACTATTTGGGAGTTCGCGAGGATCCGTCGGAAAAAGAGTTTATCGAGCAAAGAAAAGTCAAAGCGTCAGAGTTATTGGAGGGTATTGAAGCCTTGAGAACAGATGCTTTGTCGGCAATTGGGGAAGGCGGAGAAACGAACATTGATTTGTCGAACTCTAATGGGAATGAGTATGGTGAGAAACTTGCTTTGTTACAAGACAAGAATCCTTGTATTCAATTATATGATCCTTGTACGAAAGAGCCAATTGAATCTATGATAGCACTCGAACGCCGTATACGTGAAATAAAGAAAAAAGCGGATACTATACCTGTTGGGCTATATGGTCTTACAAATGATACATCCAATTACGATTTTATTATGAACGTCTTTGTAAATCCTTCTATTTCACTGGACGATATGGTTTCCTTTCGATTAGGTGAAGGCGGGCAACCAGGATCAGATATTTTTGAAGTATTATCACGATTATTTGTATTTTTAGGAGGTATAAAAGATGTTAATCCACGAGATGGTGGTAATTACAAGTTTATGAACAAAATAGAGAATACCGATATTTACGACTCAAGCACGGAAGCACTGAAACATATGAAATGTAAGGCGACTCGTGCTATGGGCATCAGTGATATAACTCTTGTGAATCACAGAAATGATATTAAGCCGGTAAAACCAACTGATCCGTATTGTGAAATTGAATGTGATACAACTGTATCAGACAATATAAAAACATATTTGATGAGCGTAAAATGGTACAAGGATGAAAAAAATGCGGAGCATTATGATCTTGAGAAACTCTATACTGCAAGTCAAAAAATTACAACAGCAGAACAACGTCCAGTTGGAATTATAGTATTCCTTAAAAGTAAAGCCGATTTCCAAATCGCACACAATCGTTCATACAGGCAGTATGTTCAAGAACTTGGTGATAGTTTTTTAGGTTGGAATGAAGACGTAAAACCTTTTTTGGAAGAAAAACGTCGTATACTGTTTGAACTTGCTAACATAAAAGGTATTACTCCTAAACTAGCCTTTGAACAGCAGTATTTTGTTCCAGGAACTAAGCCAACCTTATCACTCCAATTACATCAAGATATCATTGTAAAAGGTGTGTGTGACGCATTAGGTAAAAGCACAGACAATTTATTTTTAGTTGGTGTATTGCCTCGCGGAGGAAAAACGTTTATAGCAGGTGGTATTATACGCGAATTTCTAACTAGAACAAAAGTAGCGAATCTTAGTATATTCT
>Ga0209084_1002264_pt1 | contig 15122 bp, 12 predicted proteins | sample C_130820_MF_Meta_FD_187309 | JGI IMG/M metagenome (GOLD analysis project Ga0209084, IMG submission 187309) | Freshwater microbial communities from Lake Croche, Canada to study carbon cycling - C_130820_MF_MetaG (SPAdes) (version 2) | ecosystem: Environmental > Aquatic > Freshwater > Lake... | reverse complement strand
ATACGCATTAGGAGCACTTGGTTGTGCAACAATGTCCACTGTGACTATTTCAAAGTCACTTACTTTGCCGCTCATGTCGTCCACGTTACCGCTACCACGACTTGATACGCCGAGTTTAACACCACTCTCTAACATAGTAGCAACTAGTTGCCCCATTGGAGTTGGTAAAATCTTTAACTTGCCAAACCCGTTAGCACCGTCCATCCACATACTAGTAATCATATGTGATACACGATCTAGATTGATTTTCAAATCATCTGGATGATCTACTTCACCTAATACAGAATGACCTTCTGTAATCTGTTCGTTCAATGTTTGTACAGCAGATTCGATTTCAGAAACGGGGTAGACACGCTCATTGGCGTTCTTTACCCCACCCTGAATGAAGATACCTTTCATATAAAGGTTCTTCTTATCGCCTTCACTTACACTTTCGACCACCATACTGGCACGGTCAAAAGTTAAGTGTTCCTTGAGATACAAAGCCATTGCTCCAAGATTCCTTATATTCTACGCTTTACTGTCTTGCGTGATTCAATAACGCTCTTACTGTTAGAACCATTGTCACCTGCTTTTGGCTTTGGTGCAGCTTCTAAGTCAGCATTGTTTTGTGCAGGAGCATTTTTCCAGTTGTTAGCGTCTTTTACTTGTGTCTCGCCTTTTGAGTAGAAGTTGCTAGGTCCTTTAGGACTTGTAGGAACTGTCTCGCTTGCGCCACTGAACTTTACTGGACGACTGTCCATTCCAGCTTGTCCACTGTTTTGTAAACTTGTGCTTTTTGTGTTTTGACCATTGTCACCGTGAGTTACAGAAACTTTCTTTAATGTGATTGCTTCCATCATAGCTTCTTCGTCATCAGCCGCTGCCATCTCATCGTCAGCAGCACCCATCTCATCGTCAGCAGCACCCATTTCGTCATCACCCATTTCGTCATCATTGTTTCCCATGATTTCTTCGAATTCAGCCATCAATTGGTCTAACTTATCTTCGATGCTTACTAGACGGTCTTCAACACCTTCTTCACCCATATCTTCATCGTCAGAATCAATATCAATGATATCTTCATCACCGTCATCATCAAAATCGATTTCATCTTCTTCTTCGGTCATGCCTTCTTCTTCAGCACTGATTTCATCCATCATCTGACCTACTTGACCGCCCGGGCTCATGCCCTCATCCATTTCATCGTTCATTATATCTTCATAGATTTCGCGGCTTTTTTCAACTACGATATCATGGAATAATGCACGGGCTTGTTCTTCGTTCTCATTGATAATTAAATCAATTAGTTGTTCAAATTTTTTGTTATCCATTGTATGTTTCTCCTAAGTAATGGCTTTGTAGAATTATTTAGTGAGTATTCACCAAACATGCTCAATAAGCACGTATTTTTTACGTTTTAAGGAGAAATATAGATATTTTACATTGCTGGTGCAGCAGCGTCAGCTTCTGGCTTTGCACCATACTGCTCATGCACTTTTTTGATATATTTTGCTTTTTCAAAGTTACGGACATCTAACATTTTTCTAAGTTTTCGTATCTGCTTTAATGTTAGTTTTGTTTTGCGGCTTTCTTTCCACTTTGGTTTACTGTTATCCGCACTGGTATCTTGATAGCCTTCTACGGCGGGATTGAACATTTCCATAAGTCTCATAGATTAGTATTTATCTTACATTGCATTACCAGTGGGCGCTGGCATACCACCAGGAGTATTACCTGCATCAGCTACTGCACCTGCTACTTCTGGTCCAGCTTCAGTACCTTCTTCTGGTTGATTTTCTAGTGAATCCGCAGTCTCTAAGTCAGTGTCAATGTCACCTGCACTAATACCAATATTACGAAGGTCGCTACTTTCTGGTTCAAGATCAGCATCTTTGCCATTTTCTTCGCGCCACATTTTTTCATTCTTATTGATTTCTTCTTCACTCAATCCTAAGAATCTTTCTAGTGCAAAACGCTTACTCATATAAGGAAACGCTTCCATAGCTTGAAATGTTGCAACTCTAGCAGTATCTAGTTCACTTTGACGATACGCAGCAAAGTTTTGCGGTGGATTAAACTCTAATGTGAACAATCCACTGTCAATATTAAACCCTCTCCAACGCAAAAATAACTTGAATTCTTCATCTAACTTATGACTGATGTACTTCTGTAATCGTTCGCAATATTGATTGAAACGAAACTCTTGTATCATTGCTGTACCAACACGGCCATCACTCAATGGTGTTGTATTGTCATCAGGGCCAGTTGGTAAGTAACTACTTGGAACACGTAGTCCACGTGCCAATCTGTTATTGAAATACTTCAAGTCATCAATCTCACCGAGATTTTGACCACCGGGCAATACTTCAACACTACTACCACGACCATCTGCTGTGACTGGGAAGAAGTAATCTTCGTTCATGCTCAATGGATTATATGTGGCATCAACAATAGCTGAACCACCATGAACTGATGGGATACGTCTTTGGTGTATCTCATTCTTAATACGTTCAACAAAAGCCATAGCTAAGTGACTTGGCATGTTACCAACGTCAATCTTAAACATTCTACGTTCCGGAGCACGTTGCACACGATAGATAAGAACCGCATCTTCTAATAGTTCTTTCTGCTTATATACTTTGAAAATGTTCTCTAATATACTTTGACCAAATGGCCAGAAGCGATCTAGACCCTCAGTTAAACTCAAATGAACAATGTGTTTAGAATCAATCGCACTTTCACTCTGTCCTAATGTAAAACGACTACCAGTGGTGTTGTAAGGCATACTTGGAACCGTATAACCTCCACCTGCTCCACCTCCACCTGTGCCGCCCATACCAGTCGCTGGGTTAGCAGCAAAGTCTGTGTTAGTCTTAGTAGCTACAGTAAGATTCTGTAAGTTTATATTGATATCTTTGATGACATACTGTTCAGGCTTCTTACCTTCACTTTCATTAACAATAACTTTGATAACTTTTGTGTTATCAATCCAATATAGTTTGAAGTTCTCTGGATCACGAACAAAAACTTGATCACCATACTTGATAGTGTTACGGAAAATTTTGAACGTTCTTGTTCCAAATTCGTTTAGTTTACACCATTGTTGTAGTTGTGTCTTAAGCAATTCTACTTCATGGGGAGTTGGATCATCAGTAAATGCTAGATTGAATGGTGTATCATTATGTTCGTTTTTCTGTGTACTAAATTCACTAATGATATCTAAACATGCGTTAATTTCAGCATCAACGTCCATCATTTCATATTGATTATAGCGTTCAATACGATTAGGATGACCTGTATAGACTTCCGGAAGTCTACTCATGTAGTTTTTATAACCCATGTCATGGTTATTCCAGCCACCGGTTTCAGTACCATTCTGTCCTGGACTACCGTTCCATGCACCGGTGTTGCTGTTGCCTCCACCTATCGGGCTGGAGATACCACTTTTATTCGTAAAACGTTTTTTATAGGTCATAATATTATGTAGTATTTAGTATTAACCCATAGAATACTTTAATAATTTGTTAGTGTAGTTATTATTTTTATCCATTTTATCAATAAGACTATCAAATTTTTGTTCCATCATTGAGTACAAATCAATTAATATAGCAGAATCATTAGAAGAGGTAGCAGTAGTATTATCAGCTACTACCGAAGATAACGCACCTTTCTTAGCTGATCCATCTTTCTGTGCCTTATTCATTGCCAGTTTATCACCTGGGTTTGGCAAAGGAACAATAGCTTCTCTGCCGTGCAATTCTACTGGGTAGCCAGCTTTAGGTCCATCAAATATACCACCGTCATACGCTTTAAGAGGTAATTCAACGTGATAGTGTCCACCGGTTGCTTTATCGCTAGGATTTTCATATTCATTTTTAACATAAATACCAGATTTTCCACCAGCTGCATATATAGCTTTTTGTATATTTTTATCGTAATCTTTTCCTGGTTTCATGGTTCCTGGTTCTAAACCTACAACCATATCAAATGCTAATCCTTTTGTATGTCTACTTTCAGGAGTATTTTCTTGATGATATCTGTCATTGAATCCAGTAAAAGATTGAAACCCAGGAGTACCTGCTTGTACTCTTTTAGCTATCTCTATTAGTTCTGGATCAATTTTAGCACCAGATTGCTGCAAATCTCCTGTCTTAGATTCCATCTTTAACCCAGCAGCTTTTAATTGGTCAAGAGAAGTGGCTTGTACTTTCCCAGAACCACCTTGAGATTGCATACTATATGCGTGAGATGAAGTACTAGGACTACTTTTACCAGCTCCACCAGCTCCACCACCATATCCACCGCTCATTCCTGTTGCAAACGCAGCAAAGGCTTCTGCCATTTCTTTTGTCTTTTTAGGATCAATATTAAGTTTAGCAAAATCAACAAATTTGTCTATTATATCTTTTTTACCAAACATTGCTAAAAATCCATCAGCTAATCCGCCCATCATGGTCCCAAAACCGCCTGCTATTCCTGCTACACCACCTTGAGCAAATGCTTTACTAAATTCTACAAAGGCTTCTGCATTATTTTTACTTCTTTTAACATCAATATCAAGTTTAGAAAAACTTACAAATTTATCTATAGGAGTTGTTCCCTTAAGTAATCTGGTTACCCCATCACCTATTGAATCTACAATCTTTCCTACTCCACTGACAGATTCACTTACTCCAGATGCTGTCATTGCTTTACTGAATGCAATAAATGCTTCTGCATTTGATTTAACTTTAGGTCCATCAATATCAAGTTTAGAGAATTTTATTAATTTGTCTACCGGTAAATCTGTTCCAAACATTTTTGCTAAGCCATCACCAAGTGCACCTATGAATACTCCAATACCGCTAACTCCTTCAGCGACTCCAGCAGCACCCATTGCCGAAGCAAATATCGCAAATGCTTCTGCATTATTTTTAACTTTTGGTCCGTCAATATCAAGTTTTGAGAATTCTACTAGTTTTTCTATAGGTGTTTTTCCAAAGAAATTAGTAAGTCCGTCAGACAAGTTTCCAATAAGACTGCCTATACCAGCCGCAGCGCCGCCAACACCAAATACCGCCAATCCTGTACCCAAATATCCTATACCAAGACCAGCAGCTTCTAATTTATTTCCGTCTAATTGTTCAAAACTCTTGATTCCTTCCATGAGTGTTGGTAATGTTTTGCCCATTATCCAACTTGCTCCTGCGATACCTGCACCAATTCCAGTTATGATAAGACCAATTGAAGTAGCAAGTCCAGCTGCGCCACCTACAACTATTGGATCAGCAAATGCTCTCAAGAATCCAGCGAGACCTTGACCTGCGCCTGTTCCTAAATTTTTCAATATATCTGGCTGTGCTAATGTTTTTATAATTTCACTAGCACTACTGCTACCACCGCCTCCTGGCATGCCACCACCTGAAGGCATTCCTGGAACACCTCCGGCTGCTGGACCTGCTGGAACTTCTCTCATTACCCAACCTGCACCTTTTCTAACACGTTCCATTCTTGTGCCAGCAGTTTGTGCTACAGTAGTACCTGCAGTTTGTGCTACAGTAGTTCCGCCTGTTTGACCAGTTTTTCCTAATGCATCTGCTAATTTACCAACTAATTTATCTTCTGCTTTGTCAGCCGCAATTCCAGCCATCTTGCCAGCAAACAACTTATAAGCTAATAATGCTCCGCCGGCTATACCGGCAGCCATCATTGGATTGTTCATTGACCATCCCATGACAAATCTACCAAATTCAGCAATATGTGCCATGAATTTTTCTAATGGTTCCCTGAACGCTTTTGGTAAAAACTCAAGCATCGCAGCGCCCATTGCATTTGGCATTGCTACTAATGTTCCACGAACATCATGCTCCAACGCGATCTGCAATTGTTTAGCATTGAATTGAGCCTGAACTTGCGAATTAGTAAATGCATCTAATGATGTGCGTAATCTAGTTAATTCTTCACCTGGATCGTATTTTGGTGCACCTGGTGGAGTATTAGCATCTTCTTTTTCGGTTTTCTCACGAGAACCTTTGACTGTGGCTCTAAAATCGCTTATTGCTTTATAACTATCGAGGGATACTCCTTGTTGTTCCCCAATTATATTGGTATAACTAGCAATCTTGTGTTGATATTCTTCCATGCCCTTTGCAGCGAGTTCATTCAAGCGAATTTGATCTGTTTCACCTTTCTTCATTGCATCTATCATAGGACCAAGATATTGCAACATAACTACTTGATTTTGATCTAGTGCGGCATGTGATTGGAATTTTGCTAATGCTTCTGCCATTTGTGGCATTGTTTTTTGCATTGCACCGGCTATTTTTTCAGTAACTTCTATCTCTGCAAGTCTTCCTTTATCACCTCTCATCATTGCTACATCTTTTGCAGCAGCAAGTTGTGATATCGCTCTGATAGCATCTCTACCTTTTTCTAAATCTTTACGATTTAATCCAGTTAGTGTAGCTACTCTATCTAGTTCTAAAACATAGTTTCTAACACCTGCAGCTACTTCTTGGTTATTCTTTTTCTCAAGTCCACCAAGTGATACTTGAGTTTCCATATACTTTAGTGTATGTTCGTTAAGTGCATCTTGGTCGATTCCCATTCTTCTAAACGTTTCACCAAACTTATTCTTTACACTTTCTGCTACATCAGTGAATTTTTGTAAACCCTCAACTGTACTAGCGCCAAACATAGCTAACGCTTGTCCGCTTTCACCTACTATTTTAGTAAATTTAGCTATATCTTTTGTTGCTAATCCAAGTTGACCAAGTTGTCTCCATAATTGTGTCATGCCGCCTGAAGCGGTCATGGATGATTGGCCTACTTGATTAAAATCTTTATATAATTGATCGTAGATTGCTGCTTGCTTCTTTTGAAGTTCAGCATCCCGTCTCATTGTGGCAGCGGTGGCTTGCTTCTGATATCCTTCGTAAGCTAATGTTGCCCCGATTAATAATCCTATTATACCGACCAATACCCCAATCGGTCCACCTAATATAATCATCTCTAGTGCAGTTTTAGCAGTTTCTGTACCTAAGCTAATCATGCTTGAGCCAGTAGCTTCTATCGCACTGGCTAGTGAATTCATTTCAGCAGATACTTGTGCGGCTGCTGCTGAGTTAGCACCGGCTCCTTCTAGTATTGCATCTGTGTAAGCATTCGCCCCTTCCCAAGCACCTTTCAGTCCTGCTACGAACATGTTGAAGGTACTTGTTATTGCTAATTTTGCTAAGTCTGCGGCTAATTTTGTACTATTGTTGAGTAGATTACGTTGTACTTCATCTGATTTTCTCAAAGTAGCAATATATGCTTCTTGGAATTGTGTTAACCCGCCGGTCTGCTTAACTAGTTTTCCATTCTCATTAACATAACGGCCTATGGATGCTAATGCATCATCCATAGCTTTTTGATTTTTTAAATTAGTTTTATATGCTTCTTTTTGTGTACTACTTAACTTTTTAAAATTTTCGTCTTGTTCGGAAAGTTTTTTGTTTATTTCTTCTTCAAGTTTTATTCTATCTTCATTTGCTTTTTTTCTTGCACTTTCGATGGTTTTTTGTTCAGTTACAACCAACCCTAATGATGTTAGATTTTTAGTGAAATCTTCTTCTGCTTTGGTAGCGGCTTCGGTAGCTTTAGTAGACTCATCGACTGTTCCGGTCATCTTTTCTAAAGATGCAGCCATCTTGTTTAATACAGCGAGTATTTCTTCTTCATTCATACTTTATTTTTCCGTTATTTTGTAACTAATAAATAGTTTACTTGTATTTAGTGTTTTAAAAATACAATATTTTGGAGAATTATTAATGAACAACCCCCTAAGACAGTATTTCCGTAGACCCGCATTGTACATATCATTACCTAGCAAAGGGCAATATTACCCCGAAGGTGCTATTGATATACCTGAAAACGGTGAATTTCCTGTTTACCCCATGACTGCAATTGATGAAATAACTAGTAAAACACCAGACGCATTATTTAACGGAAGTGCAGTAGTTGATATTATAAAAAGTTGCATTCCGGCAATCAAAGATCCATGGAGTATGCCAAATATTGATATTGATACTATACTAGTTGCAATACGTTCAGCGACCAACGGCAATGATATGGATATTGATTCAGTCTGTCCAAAATGTGAAAATGAAGCAAAATACGGTGTTGATTTAGCTAGCGTACTACATTCTATAAAACCAGTAGACTATGACACCGTTTCTCCACTAGGAGACATAACTATAAAATTTAAACCATTATCATATAAACAAGTCAATGGTCTTAATTTGTCACAGCTTGAAGCACAGAGAGAAATAATGGCTTTAGAAGATGTAAAAGATGAAGCTGAAAAAAATACTAAATCAGGATCGATAATGAAAAAATTATCTAATCTCAACATGAGTTTAGTTGCAATAACTATAGAATCAATAAGTGTACCCGGAGAGACAGTAACTGATCCTAAATTCATTAGTGAATTTTTATCATCTTGTGATAGAAATACATTTGAAAAAATACGTCAAGCTATGATTGAATTGCGTTCAAATTCAAATATTAAACCACAAAAAATAAAATGTGCAAATTGCTCACATGAATATGATCAAACATTAACATTAAATATTACTGATTTTTTCGTCTAAGGCTTCTTTCTTTGAACCACACGCAAGTGGAAAAGTTATTAAACAACTTAGAAAAAGAAGCCATGACTATTAAAGATAATGCATTGAGATTATCTTGGTACATGCGGGGCGGGGTGACATATGAAGATATACTTAACATGTCTCCCCATGAGCGTGAAACTATTAGCAAGATAGTAGAAGATAACTTAGAGACAACTAAGAAATCTCAAATGCCATTCTTCTAATCCATAGTTATTCATTTATCAAATATTGGGTTGTTTCATTAAGTGATGAACTTCGTTCATCTAAGACCTCACTTCGTTCGGTCTTATTTTTCAACGATTCTGTATTCTCAAAAACTTTATTTGTTTAGGAATATATTGCCGCTTTGAAGCCATGGTAGTGCAAATTTGCACTACCAATGGAAACTTGCCATGCCCGTCATCCTTTGCCATCTATTCCCCGTATAATTACCTATTTCTGATATTATACGCAACCGGTTGTCCTGTAGTGTTTTTGGGACTGTAGTGAAGCTATCAATATCTTTCAATTGATTCTTCGACAACGCATGTTCTATATCCGCAAGATAGAGTTGGATATAGACTCATTGAAGGTTCGCTTTGACGAGAGCCTTCTCGGTTTTCCATGAACATTGCTGTTCATGCATACTCCAGATCCGTCAGCACAGCACAATCTGTACAAACTCAAGGAGGACTCACAGACTGAGCCAACGAATTGTTATATATTAATAGTTAAAAGGGAATCTTTGGTTTCTGTTGACTTGGTGTCTGTTGAACAATATGATTTTAATATTGGTATATTATGTAAGAAGAAACTATCAAATTCGAAAATCATCCAGTCTCCGTGTTTTTGAGAGGTGTAATAAGTGAAATTATCCGCAACCCATGTTAGTTTGCTTTGTACACAAACATATCTGCCTTTACGATTAAACTTCAGAAAAAGAATGTTTACATCGTCTGGATCAGCAACATCCATTAGTTGCGTTAGCCAACCATCTAATACTTTACACTCTCCAGTTAGTATCAAATGAAACGGAAAATCTGCATAAAACTTACACTCAACATTCATTCTACTGAATGATTGACCGGGTACAATATCGCCCTTGAATGAACGAATCTGTCCTTCATGTAATACTTCTGTTCTACTTTGATTCTTCCCGCCCACATAAGCACCAGACCCAGGGGCACGAATAAAACTCTCGCCGTAAGTATCGGATAGATATTTAGCTATTTCTCTTTCGAAACCTGAACCTTTGTTTTTCTGTGGACTTGACATAATCATACTTATCTACATTTCTCCACTGTAAATTATTCTATGTCTACCGCTGTGTTATAGCTAGTAAATCCATTTTCTTTGATGACTTTCAATACATTTGGAACACGTCCAGCTAATTCTTCACGATGTGAAACAAGCCAAATAGACTTCTTTCTACGACGGCTCATGTCTTTAAGAATAGCGATAGCGTTTTCAACACCCATTGTGTCTAATCCACTATCAATCAATTCATCAATAAACAATGTATTGATTGGGCTATACAAGTTCTCCCAAACATCACGGAAAGCAAAACTCAATCCTAGAATCAGTCGATTGCGTTCACCGCGACTTAGATTATCAAAGTCAAGTTCACGACCCAATTCTGTAATCTCAACTTGTAAATCATTTTTGAATATTACATTATGTGGCAAACCAATCTTATCTAAGTAATGTGTCAATCTACCATTCAAGTATGATAGATTTTGATCAATAATCTTTTTACGCACAAAGCTATCTTTGCTAGTCAATAGGTCAAGCAGGAACTTTTGATGCTCCATTGTTCTAGTCAGTTTATTAATCTTGTCAAAGTTAATCTCTTGTAGTGCTTTGTTTTCCATATCAATTATCTGTTCACCATATGGATCGACTTCATTAGTCTTGTTCTCAATTTGAGTAATCAAGTTTTCAAGTTGACTATTATGTTTAATCGCTTGTGCTTCAGTATCATAATGTGTGATAGGCATTGTGCCTAACACACCCAATTCTTTTAATGCTTGTGTATTTTCTAAGTATTGAGTATTAGTCGCCAAAAATTGTAGTGACGCTTCTTGCAGTGCTTTTACTTTTTCGTTCAAAACATTTTCATGTTTTGTGTCGTGAAACTCTTGCCCACATGCATAACAAGTATGGTTTTTTAAATCACTAATTTCTTTTGTTAGTTTGTTTATTAACTTTTCTTCTTTGGCTTCGTCAGCTACACAACGGGCGATTAATTTATTTAGATCATCAATAGCCTTACGCTTTTCATTGTATGTGGTTAAATCTTTGTGTGCTTGCAATTCACTAGCAATGTCAATAGTAATCAACCGTTGATAGTCAATAGCAAGACGTTCTAAGTCCTCATCATGCTTCATCTTCCATAATTTCTGTCTACGCTTTGTAGCATCAATCTGTTCTTTAACACGCTTATTGGCTTCTTCAATAGCTTTTACATTGAATTCTTCTTGTTGTATACCATCTTTGGTATCTTTCAACATACCCTTGATTACTTCAGCCTTCTCAGATAGTAATGTGATGCCCAATAATTGCTCAATGATATCACGCTGTTCATTATTTTTAAGTGCTAGAAATGGTTCACTATAAGTATTCAATGCCACAATATGCTTGAACATATCACTACTCATGTGAATTACTTTTTCGATAGATGCTTGTGTTTCTTTGTTCTCACCTTGTGCGTCATCCATTCCTTTTTGCAATGAATTATTAACATAGAATCGCAGAATGTTTGGTTTACGACCACGTTCAATTTTATACTCAGTGCCTTCAACATTAAACTCTAGTGTTACCATCATGTTTTTAGCATTGGTACGATTGACTAGATTATCCTTACGAATGCTATTGATGGGTACACCAAACAACGCATAGGATAACCCTTGAATCAATGTAGTCTTACCAGTACCGTTACGTGCGCCATCACCGCCTAAGTCTAAGTTCTCACCTAGAATAAGTGTTAGTTCTTGCCTGTCAAAGTTTACTGCTTGTGTTACTTGACCAATGCTTAAAAAGTTTCGTAATGTTATATTCTTAAGTGTTATCATTTTAATTTTCTAAAAAACTTATCTTTGGAAAAGTTTTCTTGTTTTAGTGTTTTTTCCATTATACTTTCTAGTTTAAGTTTAACGCTAATCAATTTTTTTTGTTCACTTAAACAACCAATGTAGGAATGCGTAGTTGACAATTCGGATAATGCTATACCCAAATGTTTATTCACTTTCATCAATGATTCTAATTCTTTATAATGATTTGGCATTATAGGTTGTTATAGATATCCAATAATATTTTTTTATCAAAACTATTGCTTTCGATACTATTGATTTGGTCAATGATGATCTGATCTACTGATTCAAACTTTAAATCCCCTCTACCTTCTTGCTCAACTTGGTCTACTTTCATTGGTATCAATGCCATTTCCCTTAGTTTATGTTCTGGTATCAATGTCTCACGTATAAAGTTAGCTTCCTCATATGAAATATCAATGTCAAGATGTACTCTAACATGGCTATCAATCAATAGCAAACCCTCTGGGTTTTCAAGCACATCACTCAATTTATAGACACGGAACAATGGTTGACGAGGCCAACTATGAAATACTGGGTCTTGTCCCCACTCTAATATCATCATACCTCTAGCATCATCTCCTGCGTCAGCATAGTTATGCGGGAAAGCATTACCAATATACCAAACATTAGCAAGGCTTTGTCGTTTATGAAAATGCCCACTGAATACTTTTTCAAATCCTGTCATATGTGAAGCATTAATCTCACCATGATCGGGCATCTCTACCATAGCATTCATATAGAATCGTGGTAGTTCAAAATGCCCAAACAAGTATTTCCCACTTAGTTTCTGAACCTTCTTGTAATCATCTTGTACTAACCAAGGTGCAATGACTACATCTCCTTGGCTGAAGAAGTCGTTGACGATTTGTACGTTTGGTAAATGTTTAGCCCACTCAACACTATGAATGTCCCTACGGTCACGATAATAAAGATCGTGATTGCCCGGTATAAAATATACCCTATCAAAGTTATCATTTAATTTCTCCAGTGCTTGTAATCCAAACTGTAGTGTATGAATGTTGATACTTGCTCTGTGATGATTGTAATCACCTAAGAAGAAACAAGTTTCACATCCCTCACTCTTTGCTTTCTTTATAAACCAATCTACAAAATTATTGCAGTCTTGGTTATGTTGCAGGCTATTTGACTTTAGACCAAAATGCACGTCGGTAAAAACTGCGGCTTTTTTAAAAAGGTTACTCATCTAGTTAGTATATAGTAAAAGCCAATGTGAAATCAATCACATTGGTAAATTTATTCTTCGTAAACAACCGAACTCATTCCAGCACCCAGACCTTGACGAGTCCAGCTTGGGTTGAGTCCATTAATTTCTAAGATATCGTCACGAATATTTTGATTACGTTTTTCCGTATTCAGTACACGACAGAAACTATTTGTAATTGCTGCGGTGTAATATGCGAATGGGTTAGCACTTTTGGCTTCGTTGAATCGTAGTCCAACATATGTAAGTTGTAGAATGGCACTGTTACGCATCTCATCATTATATGTATACCCACGCCAATTATACTTCATGGCATATTTTTCACACATCATAATATACATACGGGCAAGTTTATTTGTTACCTGTCCATGATCCTTGCTGAACTCACCAGACTCTAAATCACCTTTCCAATGACTTTTACCCACGCAATAGAAAGTGTTGTTCTTGTCTATCTTATAATGCTGGAATGGGGGAAAATTTACTTTGACATGTACCATGTCATCTACTTCCGCTTTAGTGGTTACATCTTCTAAATCAGCGAAAATCTCATCCGGGTCAGTTTCATCAAATTCAAAGATATCCTTTGCGGTTTTCTTTTTAACTGTTTTGCGGGGAACTTTTGGGGCTACCGGAACATGGTCCCAATTCATTACTCTAAATACTAAATCTGTCACTAGAATGGATTCTGGGTCAACACTATCTTTCACCCCTGCTTCTATCCCTAATCGTGTTGCTCTTGTTTCTTTTGCTTGTTGAATAGATTCTGGTTTAAATGCATATTCTAAACTATCCTCAATTGAAGATTGGGGCATGTCTACTATGAAATCATATCTATGATATTCTGGTTTAGCAAAATGACAATATGCGTTTTTGCTCTCATGTATCTCTTTTAGTATATCTTTATTATTTAAATAGTTGACAGGTTTTCTTGAGGGTAATGACATAGTTCTCCTTGATTTAGTTATGCTTGACTGATTATAGCATATTAGTTGCAGAAATGCAACATATTTTTAGCAGAAACGGTAAAAATAAGACGCTTTTTATTTATCTCTTGCAATCTTCTGCCCTTGTAATAGAAATTTTTCTAGTTGTAGTATCGTCATGCCTTTACACATTTCTAATATTTCGCTTGTTTTCAAATATTTTTCAGTATCATCACGATGCCACATATTTTCCATTACGGTTGTCCATTCTAAATTATTTACTATGTTATTCTTTTTGTTTTTGTCTTTGTGATTAACTACCAATGCTTTGTTTGTGGTTGGGATGAACACTTCTGCTACTAAACGATGTATATAGCTAGTATATCGTTTTTTGCCATCTGATAAACATACTAACTCATATCCCCAATTGTTAACGCATACTTTTAGCAATTTTACTTTTCCATTTTTTGTAGACCTAATTTTACCGTAATTACTAACTTCATATTTAGGTATTCTTTCAAGTGTTTTCCATTCTTCCATGATGTTTCCTTATAGTTTTATTTATCTAAATATTTTATTTTATTCCAAATGCTGATATTTTGAAATGCTAAATAGTGAATAAGGATAAGAAAAGTATATGCCAGAATATTCTAGTACAAGAGGTGGCGCAGGTTTTACTGTTAATACAACATATAATCCAGCGACCGAAATAATAACCACTGTTGTTACGGCACCAAACGGATCTACTGCAACAGCAACAACACAGCGTTTTGTTAGTGAAGGGGGTGCCACTGCGGCCATTCCTGACCTAGTAGCACAACTTCAAGCCTCGGGCGCATTGCCGGCAGGAGCGCTACCGCCGCTAAACCTCCGCAACGCGGTAGGTGAAGCAACCAAGGATGTGATACGACAAGCAGATAATGCAGAGCGTGCAGCAACAGCAACAAAAACACCAGTACCAGAAAATCCAGCACCTCCACCACCAACAAACAATGCAACCGATCCTGCGGTAGCACCAGCACCAAACAATACCCCACCGGTACAAAACGCGGCGCCTGCTACAACTACATCACCGACCAATCTAGCACAAAATGCCGCTACAACAAATGAAGCTGTGCAAGACAAGAAACTTCCTGTTGAACCTAATCTAGCACAAAATGCCGCTACAACTAATGAAGCAGCACAAGACAAGAAACTTCCTACTGATGACCCAGCAGTTGGCAGAACGTTGGGCGGGGCAAATATTGATAATGTTATTCAAAATCCAGCACCAAAAGCTACTGGCATTGAT
>Ga0209084_1002262_pt1 | contig 15128 bp, 14 predicted proteins | sample C_130820_MF_Meta_FD_187309 | JGI IMG/M metagenome (GOLD analysis project Ga0209084, IMG submission 187309) | Freshwater microbial communities from Lake Croche, Canada to study carbon cycling - C_130820_MF_MetaG (SPAdes) (version 2) | ecosystem: Environmental > Aquatic > Freshwater > Lake... | reverse complement strand
TCCTTCTTCGGGACTCTCATTGTGCTTAAAAGAACAGACCTTCATAGCGTCAAATCCACCCCAAATATAAGGGCCAGAATCACTCGTGCTTCCGGATACTATTCTTTTAGCCTGACCTGATTTAATTCGTTCATAGGCCATTAAAACACTTTCAGTTCCTGTAGTACAAGCCGAAGAATTGGTTGTCACTTGATTTCCTAATCCTAATTTTCCTCCCAAGTATGCACTTACACCACTGTTCATAGTCTGTGCTACTGCAGTACTTCCCAGCCTTCGTGTCTGTAAGTCGTCTATTTTATAGATACTTTCTCTGAATTTCTCTATTCCCGAGGTTCCGGTTCCAAAAATAGTCCCACTATCCCAATCGGGCATTTCCTCGTTTTCAATTGCTAATCCGGCATCTTTCCAGGCATCCATCCCGGCAATAACCCCATATAATATTCCTGTTGAATTGAAATTACGCAATTCCAGTTCACTAAAATAATTTCGAATTAATTCATTCGCCAGTTCCGGTTTTGCAGAAATCTGACAAGAAAAATGTAAGCGCTCTAATTCCTCATCTTTTTTTACACCTGAAACACCATTTTTGATGGCATTTGTAAAAGCCTCCAGTCCTACTCCATTTGGAGAAACTACACCAAGACCCGTTATTACAACTCTTTTACTCATCCTAGTTTTTTTTTATTAGCGGAGCATGCCTTCGATAAAACCGGAACATACTTCCTCTCCATTTTCATTATGCATGCTGACCTTACACTTCAATTTCCCAAAACGGAAATAGATTTTTGTAGAACGAACACTTACTTTTTCCCTTGGATAAACTGGCTTATAAAATTCAATTGCTGTTGCCGTTAAAGCGATTCGACTATTCTTGTTAAAGTCTTCCTTTAATAAAAAGACCCCCAAGCACACTAAGCCTATTTGTGCCATAGTCTCGGTTAAGATTACTCCAGGAGTTACTGGATTTCCAGTAAAATGCCCCTTGTAAAAATCGAGATTTTCATCATAAGTGAAATTTCCTGTCAAGCCGTCTTCACTAACAGCCGTTATTTCATCCACAAACAGAAAGGGTTTGGAATAAGGCAATTTAGATACTATGTCTGCTCCTGTCATAAATAATTTTAGTATTAAATAGCACTCGTTTTAAAAAGATAATAAAATGCGTTGAGCCGAAAATCCGGGTCCAAAACTAAGCATCAGCCCCTTTTCTCCTTTCTTAGGTGAATTATTCATAAAACGCTCTAAAACATATAAAACAGTGGCACTGGACATGTTTCCATACTGTTTTAAAACTTCTTTAGTATCGTCTATATTCTTACCCATATCAGAAAATAAGCCTTCCACCGTTTGGACTATTTTTTTTCCTCCCGGATGAAATATCAAATGGTCAATATCTTCAATTCGCAGATTGTTTTTGGCTAAAAAGGGATAAATAATATCCGGAAAATGAGAAGCGATCGTTTCTGGAACTTCAATATCTAAAATCATCTGTAAACCCGAATTGGTTAGTTTAAAGCCCATCATGTCTATTTTGTCATAAAAATGATACATCTCCTCGGCTATAATTTCCGGACCATCATCCTTAGCATCAGAGGAAAGTAATACACAGGCGGCTCCATCACCAAAAATAGCCGCACTTACAATATTAGCCATTGAAAAATCATCCAATTGGAATGTGGCTGTCGGACTTTCAACAGCGATTACTGCGGCGCGTTTTCCGGGATTCGCCTGTAGGAAATTCTTGGCATAAATTATACCTGAAATTCCTGCAGCACAACCCATTTCAGTAACCGGAAGCCTTATGATATTCTGACGCAATTTTAGCTTGTTGATCAAATAGGCATCTAAGGAAGGAATCATAATTCCGGTACAACTTACTGTTATGATATAGTCCAAGTCTTCGGCTTTCCATTCTGCTTTCTCCAAGGCCTTTTGCAATACTTTTTCCCCAAGATCAATTACTTCTCTGGCGTAGATATCATTTCGATCCTCAAAGGAAGTTTTGGTAAAAACTTCTATTGGATCCATTATCGAATACCGCTTATCTACAGCAGCACCCTCAAAGATCTTCTTGACTTTTCGAATAAAACGATCGTCTTGCCCAACTAGCCAGCTATCCAAAAAAGGAATTATTTCGGCAGTTGTTCTGGAATATTTAGGCAATTGCGTGCTTACGGCTTTTATTTTTACACTTATTTTTTTACTAGTATCCATTGATATCGAAACGCCCATTTCCATTTGATTTTATAATTTTTAAATTCTGATTTTTCTGAAAAATAAATTAATTCTGATTTCTTGAAACCTCTTAAAATTGAAGTTAAACCGTCTTCCCTTGACATCCTGTTCAGTCGAAAAACAAAGCACAAGGCCTGAAACAAGCGATAGGCGATTTTGCTACGTTGCAAATCGTTAATTACGATTCCAAAAGTGGAATTGCGATGAAAAACAGATAATAATTTTAGTATTTCTGCATCTTTAAAATGATGCAGGGTTAGGGTACACAAAACAATATCATACTTTAAAGCGTCAAAATCGGCATCAAAGATATCTTCACAGCGGTATGCTATGTTTTCGTACTTCCGAGACAAATGCTGCGCATGCTGAATCGTAAATAAATTGGCATCGATCCCAATTAACTGAAAATTTAAATTGTTTTCCAAAGCATATTCTGCCAGAGTACGCAACATGTCCCCATTTCCACATCCAACATCTACTATCCTAATTTCTTGGCCAGAAGAAACAGCTTTAATTAATTCAGTAACCCCTTGTAAAGTTAGCCGATTTCCTCCTAAAAGATGGTTTATAGCAGCGATTTTGTCTAAAGCATCTCGAAGCTCTTCTCCTTCTAATGAAAAATCATCCATGATTTCTTCTGCCTCTGTTCTGTATTTTGTTCTTAGAGCCATCAAATTATCGGTTTTCCATGTGTTTTTTGAATAATATACGAAAGGATTTGGGGATATTTCAACACCACTCCCATCATCAATTTACTACCCAGTGGATTCAAAAGCAATCGCGATAAAAGTCGCCCAGCCCTAATTCGCTGTCCAAACTTGACTTTCCATTCAGAGCAATACCGCTCTTCCAATTCGGCTCTTGAAATAGTGCTTTTTAAAAAAGAGCTTACTAATTGGCTGGCTATTTTTGCACTGTGAATCGCCATTGCCATTCCATTTCCACACAGCGGGTGAATTAAACCTGCTGTATCCCCTATCATCAGAATGTGATTTTCAACCTGTTTTTTATCTTCAAAGGAGATTTGGCTGATGCTCAATGGCTTCTCAAAAAGGGGTGTTGAATTTTCTAATATAGATTTCAAGTAAGGATTGGCTTTTAAAACATTCTCCTCAAATTCGGCAGTAGTGGCATATTTTTTAAAAGTTTTGTATTCAACCAAATAACAGATATTTATAATATCATTTTCTACTTTTGAAATGCCACAATAACCTCCTTCAAAATTATGTAAAGCGACCAAATTATTTGGGAATTCACCCGAATAATGTGCTTTCATGGCCAACCAGGGTGATTTTTTTAAACTAAAATCCCGCTTTAATTTCAGATCTAAATTGGAACGTTTTCCGAAGGATCCTAGCACAATTTTAAACGCATAGGATTCATTTTCTGAAGTCTCCACTCTAAAAAAAGACTTCTCAAATTGGACTTCGGCTACCCTATTATTTAAAATTACACATCCGGATTCAAGCGCCTTTTGGTACAAATAATGATCCAAGCTGAAACGGCTGATTCCAAAGCCTCCCATAGGCAAAACAGTGCTTACTTCCTTCCCTGTGGGAATGGATATAGTAGTAGTATTGATTTTGCTTGGAGCCAAACTTTCAATATCCAAACCCAGCTCCAGCAAATAAGGCAAAACTTCATTGGAAATAAATTCGCCACAGACCTTGTGTTTAGGGTATTGATTTTTTTCAAAAAGCAGTACTGAAAAACCTTGTTTACTAAGGTGAATGGCAGCAGTTAAACCAGCCAACCCTCCTCCTATAATTCCTATATCTGCTTTCCTAGTCATAAGCTAATGTATAAAATTAACTTATGGAAACCCGTACATAAATAAAAAATTAACAGTTGTTTACAGTAAAAAAAGATACTTGACACTAGGGATATTATTCTCTGAGGCTTCTAAAATCTTTTCCCGTAGGCTCTTCAAATACTTCCAATTCAAATTCAGAAGTAATGGTTAGTAAATGATCAAAGATATCAGCCATAATATTTTCATATTGCCCCCACTCTTTGATGGAACTGAAACAATAAATTTCAAGCGGCATTCCTTTCGAAGTAGATTCTAATTGCCTTACCATGATGGTCATCTCCTTATTAATAGCGGGATGTGCCGTGATATAGCGTTCGGCATAGATCCTGAAAACACCAATATTGCTGAGACTTTGAATATTAACAGCTACATTCTCATTGTCTGCTAATTCCGAATTATACTTTCCTAGTTCGTTTTCTTTTTCAATAATATAATCCTTGATTAAAGTAAATTTTTTAAATTTCTCTAAGATTTCAGTATCACAAAATCGGAAACTACTTACTTTCAAATAAATGGCTCTTTTAATTCTTCGACCTCCAGAATCACTCATTCCTCTCCAGTTTTTGAAAGAATCGGTAATAAATGCATAGGTAGGTATGGTGGTAATGGTTTTGTCCCAATTCTGAATTTTAACCGTACTCAAATTGATCGACATCACGTCGCCATCAGCATCATATTTAGGCATGGCAATCCAGTCCCCTACGCGAACCATATCATAAACTGACATTTGGATACTGGCTACAAAACCCAAGATAGTATCTTTGAAAATCAACAATAAAATGGCAGTCATGGCTCCCATTGCTCCTAGAAAATAGAACGGACTTTTCCCAAGTAGCAGTGATAAAATTAAAATTCCACCTACAAAATAGACAAATATATTCAATACCTGAATGTAACTGGATATGGGTTTATCTCTAAAAATAGGAGATTCAGACAGTATTTCATCAAAAACAGCCAATAAAGCATTGGCACACTTAATAATAATTCCTATGATGACAATAGAGGAGAATGTGATAATATATCCTATCGTTTTAGGGAAATCTTCAAAGACATAAGGCGTTCCTAAAATCACTACTATGGCAGGAATAATATAGGCCAATTTGTCAAAAATCCTTTTTTCAATAAGGATGTCGTCCCAACTGACTTTTGTTTTTAAAAATAGAGAATGTACCGTGCGAACGACAATTTTCTTGGTTAAAAACCAGGCCAAGAAACTTACAAATAGCAGTAGGAAAATTTGAACAGGAAGTTTTATATAAAAAGCGATTTGGGGATCTATTCCAAAATCATCCGCCAGCCAATTCTTAGCCCAATAAATCAGATTGGGTTGAGTTGTAATTTGAATCATGAAAAGTTTATTTTCTCAAAGGTAACTATAGCGGGATGGGCAAAGGAATATATAGGCTGCTTTGGGTTTTCCTTAACACCTTTTATATATAATGAAATTTATTTTCCTTTATTGACGTCTGATATATTTATCCAAAGACATTGTGATCAAAATTAACCTAGCAAAAATAGGCTATGATCGTAATAAGCTCTTGTATGATAAGGACGTAATTGCCCGAATGGAATTTGAAAAATTCAGTTTTGATTATACTTTTGCAAAACAAGCTCGTGCTGGATTCGAGAAAAACCAACGAAGCCTGTGGCAAAATAAAAAAAGGGAACTTGAAGAACAACTTAAAAACCTAAACGGAACCCTCCAAAAAATAAGTATTGAATCCAATAATTATGTTATTACGGCTCCTTTATCCGGTACCATCGAAAATTTCTCGGGCATACTAATAGGGTCTTTCCTAAATGCCTCTCAACCTATCGCCACAATTTCGGCAGTCGATCAATTGATTGTGGAAAGTACCGTTTCACCCAACGATATTGGACTGATACAGAACAACCAAAAAGTAAAATTCCAATTGGATGCTTTCAACTACAATCAATGGGGTTTACTCGAAGGAAAAGTGATCGATATTGACCGTAATATTACAATTCAAGGGGAACAAGCTTTTTTTAAAGTTCGATCTGCTCTGAATTCTACCGCGATGGAATTGAAATCCGGTTACAAAACTCAAATCACAAAAGGAATGACCAAGAGCAAACTGGCGAAGGAATTAGAAATTACGACACACGAAAAAATAATTTTACATTAATAAATGAAGAAAATAAAACAGTAACTTTGTGAAAAACAATTAGGTTATGACAATAGCTGCCTTACAAAAACGAGTGGTACAAAATATTAGTTTGGTAAATGATGAACAGGTTTTGAAAAAAATAAATCAACTTATTGATGAATCTTCAAAAGTGTATGTCCTGTCTGATTATCAGTTAGACCTTCTTAAAGAAGCGGACGAAGATAGTAAGACCGGAAATATTTTCACCCAAGAAGAAATGGATAAAAAAGTAGAGGAATGGAAAAAAAGAAAGTAGTTTGGACCAAAAAAGCCAACATTCAACTTTTTTCTATTATGGATTATTATGCTGAAAGAAATAAGAGTGATTTTTATAGTTTAAAATTAGAACGTGGAATAAAACTAAAATTAAGAACACTTGATTTCACTATCGCTTTACCTCAAAAAACATCAGTAAACAATTTATTTTACTTTACGCAGAATCATATTTCCGTATTTTTTGTAATTGAAAACCAAACTATTACAGTAAAATTGCTAATTGATGAACGCAGAAATCCTAAAAGTGTTCAGTTCTTAGTAAACAAAATTGTTTAAACACAAACTACATTTTATTTTCTCAAAAAATACTAATCGCATAAAGCGTTTGTAAAAGGTCGAAAGCCAATCAAAGATTACCGCAATGGATCCTGCTTTCGGGAAAATGCAAACCTACACTTTTGAAGAATTTCACAAAATATGGACTGGGGTATTGATTCTTTTTGCACCCAATGACGGTTTCAAGCAATACAATGAAAAAGTTTCTCCTTCAAAACGCTTTTGGCATTTGGTATTGGTAGAAAGTGTTACGCATATCAGAACCGTAAAAGAATTTGGAGTTGAAGAATTTTCAAATCTTAAAACGGAAAATAAATTTGTAAAACTATTATTTACTTCCTACAAATCAGGCTTGAACAGCATCTTTGTGGGAACTTCAACCCAATTTCTAGCCTCCATTTTTACCGTTATTCTTATGTGGATTGGTTCCGGTTACGTGATTGACAGAGCGATAACTCCAGGAGAATTATTTTCCTTTTATGCTTTAATTGGGTATTTCACTTCTCCTGTTGCTTCTTTAATTGGAATGAACAAAACCGCCCAAAACGCGCTCATAGCTGCCGATAGACTTTTTGAGATTATGGATTTAGAACGGGAAGAAACAGAAAACAAAGTCGAATTACTAAGGGAAAACAATGGACGAAGCCACCTCATCTTTAGATACTAATTCGGAACGCATTGTAAAAGAAGTGATTGACGATTTTAAATCTCATGGAAAAACGGTTATTGTCATTGCACACCGATTAAGTACTATAGCCAATGCTGATACTATTTTAGTAATGCAAAATGGAGCTATAGTAGAAAATGGAAATCATAACACGCTATTAGAACAAAAAGGAAAATATTATGATTTATGGTATAAACAAGGATTAATGTAGTGTCATTTTAAATTACGAATCCCCAACATAATAATTTTTAATTTGAAACCTTTCTTTGATTTTTTCAACTCCTTTTTTAAATAAAAAACTATATATCTATTGGCTTCAATAGTATTAAAATCAATAATTGCTTCTCAAGGTTAATAATTCGTAAATCAACCTTAAAAAAAACTGTCCAAAAATTACTTTTTGGACAGCAGCTTCTTATTCTCAAAATTTATCCTTGATTTACAACTTCCCCGCTTTAATTTCTTCCACTATTTCAGGATTCAATAAAGTAGAAGTATCTCCAAAATTAGAATAATCACCTTCAGCAATTTTTCTTAAAATACGTCTCATGATTTTTCCAGAACGGGTCTTTGGTAAACCACTAACAAATTGAATTTTATCCAATTTAGCAATAGGTCCGATCTGCCCTGAAATCAACTGATTGATTTCATTAGCCAAATTAGCTCGGTCCCTACTTTCACCAGATTCTTTCAAAATTACATAACCATACAAAGCGTTCCCTTTGATATCATGTGGAAATCCAACAATAGCACTCTCGGCAACTGCAGGATGCTCATTAATAGCGTCTTCTATAGGGGCTGTTCCTAGGTTATGACCGGAAACAATAACTACATCATCTACTCGACCTGTAATTCTGTAATACCCTACTTCATCTCTCAAAGCGCCATCACCAGTAAAATATTTACCTGGAAAAGCACTAAAATAAGTGTCTTTATAACGTTGGTGATCTCCCCAAATAGTTCTAGCGATAGAAGGCCATGGGAATTTAATGCACAAACTACCCGTTACCTGATTATCTTCAATTTCATTTCGCAATTCATCCATTAATACGGGCTGAACTCCTGGTAAAGGTAAAGAAGCATAGGTTGGTTTTGTTGGTGTTACAAAAGGTATTGGAGAAATCATAATAGCTCCAGTTTCGGTTTGCCACCAGGTATCAACTACGGGACAACGTTTTCCACCCACATGATCGTTATACCAATGCCAAGCTTCGTCATTTATAGGTTCTCCAACAGATCCTATAACTTTTAAAGTTTCTAATTTAAAGGGCTGAACATAGTCCAGACTTTCCTTAGCCAAAGCACGAATGGCCGTTGGCGCAGTATAAAACTGACTTACTTTATGTTTTTCAATTACTTCCCAAAAACGACTGAAATTTGGATAAGAAGGTACTCCTTCAAAAATCACTGTAGTGGCTCCGTTTAATAAAGGACCATATAAAATATAAGAATGTCCGGTAATCCAACCGATATCGGCAGTACACCAAAACACATCATTCTCTTCATAGTTGAATACATTTTGGAAGGTGTAAGCCGTGTAAACCATATAACCGGCTGTGGTATGAACCATTCCTTTTGGTTTTCCGGTAGAACCCGAAGTATACAGAATAAACAAAGGATCTTCAGCATCCATGATTTCGGCAACATTGTTATCCGAAGCCTCATCTAAAAGAGGTTGAATCCATTGATCACGTCCTTCTTTCATTTTAATATCAGTATTAATTCTCTTAACAACCAATACCTTTTCAACTGATGGACAATTCACTAATGCCTCATCAATAATTCCTTTTAAATCAATAGTTTTATTACCTCTATAACCACCGTCAGAGGTAATGACCATTTTACAGTCACTATCATTTATTCTACTAGCTACTGCAGTGGCCGAAAAACCAGCAAAAACAACCGAATGGATGGCTCCTATTCGCGCACAAGCCAAGATAGAAACGGCCAATTCAGGGATCATGGGTAAATAAATACAAACACGGTCTCCTTTTTCGATACCTTGCTCTCTAAGTACATTCGCCATCTTACAAACTCTGTGGTGTAATTCGGTATAGGTTATGTGTTGTGCTTCTTCTGAAGGATCATTCGGTTCAAAGATGATAGCCGTTTTATTCCCTCTTTTAGCCAAATGACGGTCAATAGCGTTTTTTACAATATTAACTTTTGCTCCGGTAAACCATTGAATTCGGGCTTCAGCCATATCAAATTCCATAACTTTTTCCCATTCCTGATACCAGGTAAAGTTTTCTGATGCAATTTTACCCCAGAATTTACGTGGCTCCCGAACGGATTTCTTATAATGCTTGAAGTATTCTTCTAAACTTTCAATTTTATAGTAACTCATAATGCTATTTTTATTTATTCTTATTTTTTATTAAAAGACCCAATTTCATATTTTGTTAAAACTTCTGTTATTTCACCTACTATATTTTCATCGTCAATCGTTGATGGAATTTGGAATGGATCACCGTCTGCTATGCTACGCATCAATTTTCGTAGAATTTTTCCAGATCGTGTTTTTGGTAGGCGCTGAACTAATACCACATTGCGTAAGGAAGCAACAGCTCCTATTTTATTGCGAACTAATTTTACTATCTCCTGCTCTAATTGGAAATGTTCAATCGTTTCATTTAGTTTTAGAACCACTAAAGCTAATGGAACCTGACCTTTCAAATCATCATTAATGCCTATTACCGCACATTCTGCTATCGATGGATGTGAGGCTACAATTTCTTCCATTTCTGCTGTAGAAAGACGATGTCCTGCAACATTAATTACGTCATCTACTCTACCTGTTATAAATATATAACCCTCCGAATCGACGTACCCTCCGTCACCGGAAAAATAATAACCTGGGAATTTTTTCAAATAACCCGATTGGAAACGATGCTCGTCTTTCCACAAACCCAACATACAACCTGGCGGCAAAGGTAAGCTAATCACAACATAACCTTCTTCATTTGCGCCTAATTCTGTTCCTTTTTCGTTAAAAATCTTGATTGTATAACCTGAAACAGCTTTTCCTACAGATCCTGGTTTAATTGGCAGGTATTCTACCCCCATCATATTGGCAACTATGGGCCATCCCGTTTCGGTTTGCCACCAATGATCAATCGCCGGAATTGGAATGTGTTGCGCATACCATTCTAAAGTGGCGACATCACAACGCTCCCCCGCTAAAAATTGAGTTCGCAAAGAACTTAGATCATATTCTTTTATGAATTCACCCTCTGGATCTTCCTTTTTAATCGCACGAATAGCAGTTGGCGCAGTAAACATGACACTTACCTTGTGCTCTTCGATAATTCTCCAAAACGTACTGGCATCAGGCGTTTTAATAGGTTTACCTTCAAAAATAACCGTCGCATTCCGATTTAATAATGGACCATATAACGTATAACTGTGTCCTACAGCCCAGCCCATATCGGAAGCCGCCCAAAAAACTTCTCCCGCACGAACATTATAAATATATTTCATCGAAAATTTCAAGGCCACACAATGCCCACCGGAATCTCTAACAATGCCCTTTGGTTTTCCCGTGGTTCCTGATGTGTATAATATATAAAGTGGATGTCTGGAATTTACTGCTACACATTCAGCTTCTTCTGATCCGTAAACTAAAGCGTCATAATCAACATCATATTTCTTAAATGGAATTCGGGCACCCAGTTTCCGATTCAAAATAACCACCTTCTTTGGCTTGTGCTCTGCTAATGCTATGGCTTCATCTACCAAAGGCTTGTAAGCAATTAATCGATCGATTTCTATTCCCGAAGAAGCCGTTATAATTACTTTAGGTTTGCAATCATCGATTCGAATCGCCAATTCATGAGGAGCAAAACCGCCAAAAACGACCGAATGCGTAGCGCCTATTCTAGCACATGCCAACATAGCAAAAGCCGTTTGCGGAATCATCGGCATATAGATTATGGCTGTATTTCCTTTTTTTAAACCCAAAGAAACTAAACCTCCTGCTAGTCGCGCTACTTCCGATTTTACTTCATTAAAACTATATTTTCGGACCGTTTGTGTGACTGGTGAATCATAAATAAGGGCTATTTCTTCCCCAAAACCATCTTCTACATGCTTGTCTATTGCCAGATAACACACATTAAGTTCCCCGTCTTCATACCATTGCGGATAACCATTTTCATCATGCGATAAAATAGTTTCCGGTTTCTTGTACCACTGAATAGCATCGGCTTGTTCTTTCCAAAAAGCTTCCGGATTATTTTGGCTTTTACTGTAAAAATTGTTGTAATTCATATCGAATAATTTAGGCTATTAATTCATTCACTTTTTCAACTAATTTTTTGACTGAAAAGGGTTTGGTCATGTACAAATCGGCTCCTAATGAAAGTCCTTTCTCAATATCTTTCTCTTTGTTTTTGGCCGAAAGAAAAATGACTTTACAATGCCGAAGTCGTTCTTCCTTTTTAATTTGTTCCAAGGTGGCATAACCGTCTACAAGTGGCATCATTACATCTAAAATAATAAGGTCAGGCTTTTGTATTTTTAACAGTTCCAAAGCCTCTTGTCCATCACGCGCTATATAAACCTCAAAATTGTTTTTCTTGAAGGTATATTCCAATGACATAATGATATTCGGTTCGTCGTCTACGATTAAAATTTTTTTCATCTTTTAAAGGTTTTCTATGGTTTTGTAATTGGGTAAACTAAAAGTAAAACATACTTCGCCCTCAGACGTGTTTCTTACTCCTATTTTTCCCTTGTGATGGTCTATTATTTGCTTACAAATGGCTAATCCAAGGCCACTTCCTATCGGTTTTTTTACATTCTGATTTCGGGATTGGAAAAATTTATCAAAGATCGATTCAAAATCCGCTTCCCTAATTCCCTTGCCATTATTGTAAATTTCTACCGTTAAAACTTCCGTGCTTTCAAGGATATGAATTCTAATTTTCCCTGCTGTGTCCGGACAAAATTTTATAGCATTGGATATTAAATTATGCAGCACCTGAACGATGCGCTCTTCGTCATAAAAAGCTTTAATTTCTTTGTATTCACTTGAAAATTCAACAGCTATATTTTTGTTTTTAATCAATTGCTTTAAAGACAATAAAGTGTTTTCAATACTTTTAGAAATACTGTTTTTAGAGAGGTATATTTTTTGTTTTCCGGTTTCAAACTTTTCTAAATCTAATATTTTATCAATCAATCGGTTCAATCGATCCGATTCAGAGATGATATTTTGCAGAAACTGCTTTCTCAATTCCTCTGGAATTTCATCATCATCAAATAGAATTTCGCTAGCTGCCCTAATAGCGGTTATTGGTGTCCGTAATTCATGGGTTACCGTATCTAAAAACTCATCTTTTTGAATGTCTTTGTTCACTAATTCGGCATTGGCATTTTTAAGCTGAGTTGAAATTTTCTTTAATTCATTGGAGGTCTCTGTCAATTTTTTATTCAGAATAATGGTTTCCTTAGATTCTTCCAAGATTTGTAAAACTTCAGGTAAGGAAATTTTATCTTCTTTAACCACACTGGATATTAATATTTTGGCAGAAGCCGTTCCAATATGTCCCGTTAATAAATTCTCTGCAAACTTGATAAATCGGGCATCGGCAGTGGTGATATCTTTGTCAATACTATATTTTAAATTAAAAATAGTCAAGGCTCTTTTAGTGCGACTCTCTCCTAAAAACTGCTCTAATACTTTCTGTATATCAGAAATATAAGCGGTTCCTTTCCAAACAAAAGCATTTTCGTGATTGCTACTGTATTTATCAATATCTACAAACATCTCAGCATAATTACGTTCTCTGTAATTGCCCTTAAAACTAACCGATATCGCCAAATAACTTAAAGTATTGAAAAATAAACTCCAAAATACAGCATGCGGAATTGGATCTAAATAATCCAACCCAAAGAGTTCAAATGGTTTTAATAAATCGTAACCCCAGAGCCCTTCCTGAATAAAACGGCTGCTCGATTTCGTGATCCCTATAGCATAAGGAACTAAAAGGGTGTACAAGCAGATGACAAAGCCTAATATAATCCCTACAACTGCGCCGTTTTTTGAACCTCTTTTCCAAAATAAAGCACCAAAAAAGGCGGGTGCCAATTGGGAAATAACCACAAAGGAAACCATTCCAATAGAAACCAATGAATAATCCAGAATGAAAACTCTATAGATTGCGTAGGAAATAATGATTAGACTAAAAATACCAATTTTTCTACTGAATAAAATCCTTTTATTATTTTTCTCCTGGGATATTTTTTGCAAAGAACCTATAATACCATAGGGTATTAGTAAATTATTACTCAACATGATCGACAAAGCAATGGAGGAAACGATAATCATTGATATAGCTGCAGAAAACCCCCCCAGAAAAACTAAAATCGTTAAAAAGTTATTGTCGAAAAATTGTGGAATTAACAACGAATAAGTATCCGAATTGAGGCCTTTTCCCTGAAAAAGTATATTCCCCCCCCAAGCTATTGGAAACACAAAAATATTGAATAAAAATAAATACAAAGGAAACAACCAGATCGCTGTTTTAACATGGGATTCTTTATTATTTTCAACAATAGCCGTTTGAAATTGCCTTGGCAATAGAAAAATAGCAAACATCGAAACCAAACATAGAAAAAACCAATTGATCCCAGAACTTAAATCACCAATAGAATTTTTCTCTTTAAAATGTTCTAAGGTGGAAGCTTTGGTATAAATATCTCCAAAACCATCGTATACAAAGTAAGTTACATAAACACCAATAATGAGGAAGAAAACTAATTTTAGAACCGATTCTAAAGCGACCGCAGTAACGATTCCTCTTCTTTTTTCAGAAGCATCTACATAACGGGTTCCATAATAGGAAGCAAACAAAGCCAAGGCCAGGCAAACATAAGTAGTGGTGTCCTCAAATATACTGGAGGTAGATTGGGTTTTAGTTACAATATGAAAGGTGTCTGAAATTGATTTTAATTGTAAGGAGATATAAGGTAATATTCCGCAAACACAAACTAAGGTAACAACGGCCCCTAAAAAACGACTGTTGCCATATCGAAGTGAAATAAAGTCGGCTATACTAGAGATTTTATTAACTCTCGAAATTCGAATGACCCTTTTTAAAATGACCATCCAACTTGGTATAATCAAAATTGGACCTAAATAAATAGGTAAATAGGACAATCCGGAATCGGCGGCGACACCTACACTTCCATAATAAGTCCAGGCGGTACAATATACCGCTAAGGATAAAGAGTATACATAGGGATTATTAGTCCATTTAGAATGACTCCTTTTTTCTGCCCAATAGGCTATAAAAAAAAGAAAGGATACATACAGCACCAAAATCAATAAAAGTCCAATGCTAGTCATAGTATCTTTTTATGATTAAGTAACTAATGGCAATTGAAAATAGCCAAGCCGAAAAAATATAGACATAGATAATAGGTAAACCAAGCAGGGGCTCCGAACTATCAAATAAAAGCAAAAGAGGGATGTTCAATGCTAATAACATCAGCATTGATAATATAACCAACTTTTGTTCGTGTCTTTTTTTCATTCGTGTTAAAAATATACAATCCCTACAATAAAATTGTAGAGATTGTAGTATTTAATAGAAATTTAATTATCTCTTGGATTCGTCAAATTCACCTACCATGGCATAGTAACCAAAGGTTCCTAACCCACTTACAATTAGTGGTGTTAGAATGAATA
>Ga0209084_1002260_pt1 | contig 15134 bp, 11 predicted proteins | sample C_130820_MF_Meta_FD_187309 | JGI IMG/M metagenome (GOLD analysis project Ga0209084, IMG submission 187309) | Freshwater microbial communities from Lake Croche, Canada to study carbon cycling - C_130820_MF_MetaG (SPAdes) (version 2) | ecosystem: Environmental > Aquatic > Freshwater > Lake... | reverse complement strand
TTTACCCATCGCGCCTATACCATCCGAGGATAAGCCCAAGGATAAAAGGCTAATGGAATTACCTTATGATTTACCGAAACTTCCGAGTAATTTTGCCGTACTGGGGCGCGTAGGAACAGGTAAGACGTCGTGCGTTTACAGTCTGCTCAAGGACGGGTACGTCGTTAACGGCAAGAGCATCTTTATGGAAATGGTATGCTATATCGGAAATAAGGAATCGGACAAAGCATTCAAAGACTTGCCTTGCGATAACGTCAAAGTGCTTCATACATTCAACTTGGAAGCATTTGATAAATACATCGAGGCATTGCGCAAGCGGCAATTGGAACGGCTCGAGGCAAAGAAGCCGCCGTTAAATATTTGTCTCGTATTTGACGATTTTGCTGGACAGGATTTGCTCAAGAAGCGCAAAGGTAAAAGCCCACTTGCCTCTCTGCTTCTTACATCCCGGCACGAACTCAATTGTAGTGTATTTTTCCTATCGCAGATTTATAAGAACCAGGGCTTTAGTGTGCCCCTTATCCGTAACAATATTACGACGTGGATTGTATATAATATGAGCAGACCTGAAGCCGTTAAGATATCTGAGGACCATTGTAACCAATACGAGCCAAAGGATTGGATGCGTACGTACGAAAAAGCAATGGCAACACCGCATAACTTTATTGTTATTGATTACCGAAGGCCGCTCGATGGACGCATTACTGAGCAATTTGACAAGCATTTTATGCCTACATTAGTAATTTAGAGTAGCAATATCTCTTGTAGAAATAGAAATGCCACCGCATAAAAGCCCGATATCAATAGGTCTTGAGCGCTTACTGAATGATAACCGTACAAGCCCTTTTACCGCAGAAGGAAGCAAAGGGTTTAAGGCTGTGCTTAATGCGACAGGATTACCTGTCTCCGAGAGCCTTAAGCATATTGGCAAGCGCAGTAAGGGTAGCAAAGTTCCGAAGAAGACAGAAAAGGAAATTAGCGAAGAGCGTACATCAGCGCTAGAAGCAGAAACAGAAGCGGCAGAATAAAGTTGCTTATTGTAGAAACAATGTCGTCCCAACTTGCGCAGAACTTCCTTGGAATTCCTGTGGAAGAACTCGTTCCAGATGCGGCTGCGGTCCGCGGTGTGTCCCGTTCCTCGCTGTTAACGGGCCGTAGACGTGTGCGCTTAGCGCCGCAGACTTCCGCTTCCGCTGGCTCATGGACATCCGTTACAGCGGGTACATCCGCCAACGGCCAGATCATCCAGTTCGTACTGGCCGATAGTTCATCTCTGCTAGACTTACGTTCAGTAGTTTTGTCCTGCTCAGCCCAGACTTTTGGCGCGTCAGCGTCTGGAGTAGCAATCGACGACGGCCCTGCTTGGATGCGGCGCGTTACCGTCAGTTTAAATGGTACCGTGATTGACGATACTGACCTCGCTAACCGCTTCTGTAATGCGTCCGTCCAGGCAGGCTCAGACCGCTCTTACTACAACGGTGCTGGTTCCTTTGCTGGCTTCTGGGCTACAAACAACAATATGGCCTTTTCATCAGCGGCTCAAGGCGCAACTCAGTATACTTTTGGCGATGTTTCAGGCGCGCTCGTTTCAGCGTCGCTACGCTACCGTAATGCTACACCTTTCCAGGCTGGTTACCCGCTCGCGCTCGTCTCATCGCTCTTTAGGTGCGGCCAATATTTGCCACTAAGTCAATGCGGAGAACTTGTAATACAAGTCATATGCGCGGCACCAGGCGAGGCACTCTACCAGCGTACGGGCCAGACAGACGGTGGTTATGCGCTAACAGATATTTTCCTTGAAGCCGATTTCGTACAGCCGCACTATTTGTACCAGGAAATGCTTAACCGTGTCACGCAGTTAGAGGGCGAGCAGGGTATGGTTATCGCATACGATGCGACCATCAGCACTCAGGGACAGGCACTGACTACATCAGGCACTCAGAGTATCGTAACATCCTTGGCTACAAACAATCTGCGCAAGATCATTGTTACATTCTCACCCGCCTCATACCTAACAAATATCAATTATCCTTCCGCATCTTGCTTCCCTAACATGAACGTATCGGATGTCCAGTGGCGTATCGGTTCGCTATACTTCCCGTCCCAGCCTGCGAACAGCATTGGGCGCATGTGGCAGGGCACAGCATCCGCGTTTAACGGCGGCAACCCTCTCCATCACAATAACGGCTGTACTGACTACAACTTATGGGTTAAGACAACAAGCCCTGTTACTGCGACATACGGCACTTCTCTGGGTAACCGTGGCAACGCTGGTCAAGTATTTGGTGACAGTTGCGTTATCGGGTATTCCTTCGACTGCCTCAAGGGCGGCGAGGAACTCATGGCAGATGGTATCTCAGTACTAGGGCAGGCCGGAAGCCAGATCGTCACAGCGGTTACACTCGATGGCACCCTCATCACTGGCGGCGTAGTTGCGAATATCCACTTAACGCGCACGCGTTACCTTGTTCTTAAGAACGGCTCTCTGCGCGTCGAGGGCGTGTAAACACTTCATCCAATACAATTGGTTTTCTCTTATCAACAATATCTTGTCGATAAGAGCACGTAGTTTCAAACTTTGTTCGCAGACAGGTTGCGCTTGGATTTGTATTTGTTCCATTTGTCTCTGTACTTCGAACATAAATAATAATTCACTTTTTATGCCTCAGTATCGAGTGAAAACTCATCTAGGACTTCCCCTATTTCGTTAAGCGCATCGTTGACAGCAATATCCTTTTCACTGTCTCCTAGTTCTCTTCGTATTTGAATTATTTTGGTATCTAGTTTTGTGTACCATTCCTGTAGCCTCGAACGCATTTGCCTTAACTTCCTTGTTTCCTCTTCGTAGTACTCTTCCATTTTTTTGCTCTCTTCTAAGTCCTCTTGTACCTTAGCCAATTCGGTACCATTGTTTTCTTTAAGTACTTGCGAGGTGGCGCTTGTTGATTTAGGAACTTCAATTTCGGTCATTTCCTGTCTACGCATAGAGCGTTGAAAACGTTCCTCGTGGGTACTCCAGTGCTTCGAACAATCGCTAGTTATATGATGTTTGAGCCATACAGATGCCTTATCGTTCGCATCTTTGTTGTAGTAACAGCCTTTATTACATTGGATACAAAACGCATAATCTATAAACTTGTTACTATCATGACAATACAATACTGGTACTTTGAATGTTATAGCCGCGCTGATGTATTTTAAATCCAGCGACAAAAACAATTCGTCGACGTGCGTACCAAAGTGACGGTTCATGTTATCGGACCTGATGCTCTTCTTACATACTTTACATTCTTTGATTGCGTTGGACATTTGTTTCTAAAGTTCGGAGAGAAAAAAACTCGGGGTCCCTGACGCGCCCTCGCGAGTTGAGGCGAGGTGAGTTTGTTTTAATTTCTCCAATAAACCTTTGTCCAAGAGCACTTGCGTTTGGAGAGACTTTTAAAATGGAAAAAAAATCAACTCGGTCCACCTCGCTTAATAGGAGATACGAGGTGTTGCGAGGTTCATAGTATTATAAGAAGTCCAGAAAGCAAAGAATTAACTTACCATATGTTAGAAGCAATGGATGCGAACGAGCAGGTAACCAATGACATAGAACAACTTACAGCAGATGTTCCTCCTGAAGAAGCGCCTACACGCAGTACCGAAACCTTTTGGAATAGGTTAGATAGTGTCTTACAGCATTTAGAACATCCTATAGAACCTACTAAAGCCTTAGTATCAGCAGTATTTCAACCTAAGCGCATCAGTCTCAACAGCCAGGATGATACCAATATTACTGTTAGTAACGAAGGAGCAGCAACCCTTCCATCACTAAACACATACCAATACAATAATTTTACTATCACTTTACAACGCCCCGTCCTTAACGCAAAGTCAATACAATTGTTACGCGCAACGATACCTACACCAATTACTAATATTCCTGACAGTGAAACAGTTTTTTGGTATTATAGATTACCTACAAAGTTTACAGCAGTATTTTACGATTTAACTGGTGCTGTTTTTAATTTGACGTATTTGAATTATACCTTAAAGCAAGATGGAACGGTTGTTAATTCAGTAAATGTCACTGTATGGACGTACGATCTTGCGTCAGCGCTAGCAGGAAACGTTACGAATGTATACGATTACCCAACACATACATTAATTGGCACTATGTTACCAACTGTAACAACAGACCAGCGCAGCATTAATACATTATGCTTTGTTCGTCTCTTGCCTTCCTTTTGGTCTCCTTCCTTTTATAATAGTGTTTATGGATTTCAATTAGGTTACAACCGAACATTTCAATCGTATCAGGATTTAGCAACAGAATTAAATAAAGCGGCAGCGTATGACCCTATTTTAGGTCTTGCTCATCCTGACCCTCCAAATTATTATCAAAACGATGTACAATTTGGATATGACGCAACGTATAACAAGATGACATTCACAGGATTAACTACTTCAGATAATTACTATTATATCCCTGTATCATATACTGACGTTGCTATACAATCTTGTAATTATAGAACAACTATTAAAGATATTCAATATTCAGCATTTACTGTTACATACACAGTTGGTAGTACAAATCAATTGCTCATAGGATTTCAAATTACAGTAACAGGCGCAGGTAATTTTAATGTTACTAATGCTCCAATTACTGGTTTAACTGCGACTACAATCACTGTTTTAAAAAGTGTTATAAGCCCAGGAATACCTGTAGGAGTAATAACAGCATATAATCCAGTACTTGATAATTTTAATCGTTATGCCGCGCCAAATCAAGGCAGGACTATGTCTAATCCTCTTAAGTTATATAGACCGTTAGAGTTACGAATGGGATGGACGTATAACGGTTATGATAGGCTTCCTTTGCTTTTTAACCAAACTTTAGCAAACGTAGCACAGCAAGCAAATAGTTATTGCGATCTTGTGAACAGCCAGGATGTGTATGTTTACATTGATTTCATTGGCGGCGGCACATTAGACAGCGCTGGCAATGGAGGTCTGCTTTCCGTTATTCCTTTAAATACTGTCAATAATGGAGTGGCCTTTTACAATAACGTTCAGAACAATCCAATTACTCACTTACCAGAGCACCTAGGAGAAATTAAAATTACTCTGTTGACAGATACGGGCGACGCATTCAACTTACCCAATAACGCGATTACCAATTTAGAATTAGGTTTCTCTTACTAAGATTAGAAGCATGTTTAAGAGCCGCGTCAATCAGCCTTCGCGCGCTTTCGTAAACAGTAACGATGACATTACCAACGTGAACACTGCTGGATTTAACACGTTCAGGATTGCGTTACAAACTCCAATACTGAACTCTACCAAGGTCCAACTTTTGCGCACGACCATTCCGAACGCGGCTGTAAATATTCCTGATTACATGCTAACCTTCTGGTACTATAGATTACCTTCTGCGACAACACAACCAACAGATTTATATCTACGTTGTATCCGTTTGTATCCTAGTAACTATGTGCCGCCATCTGGGTTCACAAATTATACTAAAAATCGCTTGGTGTCGGACCCTGCGGACCTTTGTACGTTACTCAATGCGGCTTCTGTTTCTGCTGGCGAAAGCGGCACGTACAATGCTTACTTTGCTACAGGAGATGTTTCCTTCGCGTACAACTCTACAACAAAGCAAATTACAATGACAGGTCTAACATCAACAAATTACTACGCTATCGCAGGCTATAACGACCCAATTGTACAAACAGCGATGTCTGGCGGAGGAGCGCAAGGAACAGTAACTATTAACCCTTTTAACGGCACTGCGGTTCTACAGCCTTATGTTTTGGGTTACACTATGAACCTACGCCTTGGATATTCATTGTCTGGTATTGCGATTGCTGGGCAAAATAATGGCAGTGGTAACCCTAAATACGCAAACTTGACAAACACAACATTTGTAACAAACACAGGCATACCTCCAGATGGATACCCGAACTTGGTATACACTGGGTCAGTATATTTATACAGCGATATCGTAGCAGGTTCAAGTATTGGTAGTGGCGCACAGCACGATTTGTTAGCGGTCATTCCGAATAATACCGCGCCGCTTGGAGTTATTCAATATGTAGCGGCGACCCTAACCTGGCTTACAAAAGTACCTGATACAATTTACGAAATCAATATCCGTATGTTTGACGATGCGAACCAGCCCTTTGTCATTGGAGATAACGCAGTGGTTAACGTAGAATTAGGTATCGGTTACGATTAAATAATCAAACGACCTTTAGAGATAGATGGCATGGAACCCTAGCCCTACATTGGGTACTACCAATTGGTTTGGTAATCCCCAAGTCGCACTCGCATCACAATTCGTATCAACAACATCAACTATATTGTTCGACATACAGAGTTCCATTAATTACACGACAACTACAAGCAATGCGTTACAGACGCAAATTACCAATTTGTCAGTATCGACAGGCACTGCGTCCGCTTGGTATTTGTTTCCAGCGCTAAGCACAGTAAACTACAAAAATAATTATATTGTTTCCACAAATATTGTTGCGAATACCATTCAAGGCAAGTTTATGTCGACCATGGATTTACAAGTATCAAGTATCAACGGGGCTGAAATAACATTAACTTCAACACAAGTTGTAGTTCAAGGTGTGACTATGTCAGGTGGTACTGTAACATCAGGTACAAGTATAACATCAAAAGGTGTTTTTGATACAATTAGCGCAGGCGCTGGGGCGATTGGTTCAGTGGTAGGTGTAGCACAACAAGCGGTTGGTGGCGTTTTAGCAGATACGGGCGCAGTCTTACAACAAGTTTATTGGGGTACGGCGGCAGCGGATTCAGTTGTAAATCTAACGAACGGTGTAGTTCAACTTGCCACAGGTATTCAAGGATTAGTAGACAGTAGACAACAAAATACTATAAGCGGTAATGGTGTACCTGGGCAAACAACAAACGTTTATGAAACAATAAATGGAACATCTCAATTACAATTTTCAACGATTGGTGCGGATATTGTTACAGTTTTTAGAACTACAGACCAGGCAAATCCAAACCAAACTCTTGGAAGAGAAATATTCCAATCTACAATAATCCGCGCAGGAACAAAAGTCGTTCGCACAGTTTCTGATCCACTGAATATCCCAATTATGTCAACAATTATTTTATCAACTACAAACTATTTACAAAGTTTTGGCCAATGGGCGGCTATTTTAGGTACCGATTATAATCTGACAGCGTCAACTCTTACAGCAGATTCCATAAAAGCATTGTCAATTTCCACATTAAACTTTTCAACTGGTTCAGCGTATATATCAAACATCAATGGAATTCCATTTAATTCAATCTTAACAAATACAAAATACATTTCAACGCTCAGCATCAGTACCGGAACAATCGTTTCAGGAACGGAATCAACACAACAATTATTTGTTTCTTCCATTAACGGCGGCAATTTAGTACAGCCATATATTTCAACGCTCAGCATCAGTAGCGGAACTATTGTTTCTGGAACGGAATCAACACAACAATTATTTGTTTCTTCCATTAACGGTGGCAATTTAGTACAGCCATACATTTCAACGCTCAGCATCAGTAGCGGAACAATCGTTTCAGGAACGGAATCGACACAGCAATTATTTGTTTCTTCCATTAACGGCGGCAATCTGGTTCAGCCATATATTTCAACGCTCAGCATCAGTAGCGGAACAATCGTTTCTGGAACGGAATCTACACAGCAATTATTTGTTTCCTCAATTAATGGCGCGCCAATTGTCCCACAATATTTGTCGTCTTTAAGCCTAAGCACAGGCACTATCAAGGCGCAGCGCATTGACGTAGGAACAGCGTATATTTCAACCTTATTTGTATCTACATCGTATGTTACAAACACAATAGATGTTTTTGCGTCTACTACATCCTTAACAACTGATGTAATTTACACTAGTAGTATACAAGTTACAGGTGGTTTGCGATTTCTATCAACGTTTGGAACGAACTATGATATTTCTCATAACTTTACTTCGACGACTGCTACATTCGATAACATCGCAAACGCAAGGAATAATATTTTAAATTATACTATGACAGCGGTCAGCACAGGAACGCCAGATAATTTTGATATGGGAGGATGGTTCGAAGTATCATTAGGTAATCAATCGTCTTGGTCGCAGTCGCAACTCAATTACACTGGCATTACTCTGCCAGGTCAAGCGCCAACAATTAATATCTTAAAGCAAGCCTACACAGTTGGCGATTACTTTGATGTTAAAAATCTATCAGGTATTGTACTCAACGTTTGGAATCCGTATATTAGCGGAGGAATAATCTTACAAATGACAGCAGGCTCTTACTATCGTTTTACTTACGCCATAACAGGAACATGGACACCTACAGCCAATCCAACACCTATAGGCACGACCACTACAAACTCGTTGTTAATATCACAAAGTTTTGGTAACACAATTCTGTCTACTAATAATCAATTGTTATTGAATGCGGCGCAAGTCGTATTTAATAACGTAATAACAGCACCATCTGCGTATTTAGATACGTTATACAATAACATAACATATAATAGTACTTATGTAGGAAACACAGTATCGACACAGAACTTATTGATATCGTCAATTAATGGTGCGCCGTTCACGGACATTACCAACCCACAGTATTTCTCGTCTATCTTGGTCAGCACGCAGAAACTTACAGCGTCCTCGATCACTGGCTTATTAAATTACAATCTTACCAGCACAATTGTAAATATTGCGGATGTATTATCTGCTACAAACAATATTTTAACAGCGAATATGGTATTAACGTCACCTGAAGCAATTTTACAAATGATACAATCGTTTGTTATCACAGATGCGAACTACGAATTATGGAATTACGCAGGATGGTCACCAGACGCATCGTATACTACTTGGTTCCAAACAATTCAAAATCTAACTACTCACACAACAGGACAAGTAGATTTTTTTATTGGATTTGCTGTAACAGTCCAGATAAATTATCCTGGTGGTCAAACTCTAATAGGAGATTTCAGCACAGGTTTACCGAGCCAAGTGCGCTTTACATTTGCGGCAGGCGCATGGACATTTACAAATAGTTTTAGCAAAGGGACTGTTACTACTTCCAATGACCTAAGCCTAACTCAAAACGCTTCACAAACATTTCTTAATACGAGTGGCGCATTACTCATATCCACATCAGCGCTAGTCGTTAACAGCACAGATGTATACATTAAAGGCATGACGCTACAAACTCTAAATGTATCATCCATATCAACAGGAACGCTGGCAATTGGCAACCTAAGTTTACCAGGAAACTTACAAACCGCAGGATTTCTCTCAACAGGAACTAATCTTTATGTAGGAAACACAGCATATGTAGGAAACACAGCAATCATACCAGCAATAACTACTAGTTCCATTCGCGGGTACGTTTCTTTTATGTCGACAATGCTTACAAACACAGATTATAACTCACTAAATATTCAAAATATAAAAAATAATAGTAATACGGCTTACTATAATCCAATCACCTCCACGTATACAACAAACGCACAAAACCCTTTACCAATATCAGCGCCAATTTACGCAAACATATTGAATTATTATGCGCTTCCAGGATTGTTAGATGTTACGATTAATAATGGAATAGGAGGATCACCAACAGTACGTTATTTTTCAAATGGTACTATTACGGTAAATGGTAATCCCGCTTATCCATTCAGTTGGTTTTCTTCTATTAGTGTTATTTATCCAACAAGTGGCGGGACTAGTTTATTAATTGTAGACAATCTTACTCAAGGAGAGTTTATTTTACAAAGTATGAATACTAACAGATTTTATGTAGAAAATCCAGGAGGTTCTCCTATTAGTTGTACCGCGTCGACAGTACCACAGTATTGGAAGGTTGGGTTTAATGCGCTTTCTAACGTAACAGTTAATGTTGTTTCTGGTATTTACACATCCACTTTGGTTACAGAAAATACAGGTTGGGGTGTATCACCTAATAGTAACGTAAATCTTAAAGCCGCCGCATTATCGTATAATAGCAAGTTTCCTGTTATTTTTTATCAAAACTTCAATGGTAATATTGCTAGTTCAGGACCTAATAGCGCTGGTAATGCCACAGGAGGCGGTGTTATCAGTTATAATGGTCAAAACTTTCCAATTAATCAATGGAGTTGCTACGCATCCTTATACAATATAAGCCTAGACCAAAACAATTTGGCCATCAATAGTTTTAACGTATATCCTTACAGTAGTGCTGGCAATTGGGCAGTAAGTTGCCAGACAGGTACGCCAACAATCGCAGGGTCGACTGGTATACATTGGAATGTACAAATTATGATGGTAGCCAAAGAGTTAGCGTATCAACAAAACTATAACACTTTACAGGATGATTATACTCCACCTGACCCAATTCCGCCCAGTTCATTCCAAATATCAACTGTATTTGCGCGGCTATTTATGCCTATGCTCGAACTAAGTTCATTAACTGCTTCCACGTTTACATTCCAAGCACAGGAAAACTTAAGCATTAACGCAAACGTATCAACGCCAACGTTCTTAGGAAATGGTAACGTTGCTATCAACGCAGACGTAAACATTGATTTGATGGCGAACTACGATATGAACATTGATGCTGGCGATGCTATCTACATACAGGGCAACAGTACAATCAATTTGACATCTTACAATCCTTATCAACCTGCGTCCTTCTTAGTAATCAATAACGGCGACCCCTTCTTCGCGAATGGAACCGTAATCTCACTAGAAAACGTTTCAATTTACGATTGGTATTATTTGTATATAGGTGATGGCTTTGGTAACATTTATTACAATGGCGCAATTACAATATCACCAGGCGGATTATACTCATTTACAATAACAACAGCCATACCAAACGGCAATTACTTACAAGTTGCTGTAGGAGATACAGGAGGCAATTCAATCAACGAGATTTTACTCAATTCAAGCGGCGTAGTTTCGTATATGACGATTGGAGGCTCTGGGCCTAATCCTGTTTCCGTTGGCACTGGTATATCCGCACAACCTGAGACAGGACAAATCAATATTACTGCTTCGACAATCTATCTCCAAAACTACGTTGATATTTCTGGCGCATTATGCGCACCGCAACTCCTGTGCGTATCTTCCATTAACGGGGCTGCTTATAGTGCTGGCGGCGGCAATAGTTGGGTCAGTACGGCAACCAGCGATTTGAACATGTCATCGTTTAAGATTTATGGAAGCAATGCGGGTAACTCTCTCGGTAATTTCCAGCCGTTTAAGTTTGTTTACGAACCGCCAACAGCCGCAGGGCAATCCGCAGAGTTCGCAATCCAAGCGCATCCGCAAGATGCTGGTGTTATTTATAATTTGCGATATGGTGTTGACTTAGCAGGCGGTAACGGTTATTTGCTCTGCGAATGGCCTGGTTACATTGTAGTGCCTATGAAAATCTACGGGCAGGATATTGCGCTAGAAGGAGGCGAGACGGTTCATATCAATACAGCGAATGGTATATTCAATAATACACAGGCCAGTTTCAATGTTAGTTCGTTAACTACAAATATTACATCGCAAGGAAATGTTACAATATCTGCGGATGGCACTAGTGATATAGTTCTAACAGGGCATCGTTTCACGCTAACAGACCCTACGTCTGGAGGAACAGGAACCTTAACAGTGGACGGGTCAAATCACTTATATTGGAACGGCACTTTTATCGCTTAGTTATGTAGAGGATGTCAGCATTTACAGGCGGTAATGTTCAACCGTATTGGCTCGGCACGTTTCCGATTACTGCTAGTGGAGTAACGAACACGTTAACAGTTAATAACACTAGCACAATCGCAGCGCAGCCAACGTTTCCTGTAGCAGTATTAGCGAACGGACTATCAATAAACAGCATTACAGCAAACACACCAAGTACGTTTTCTACTTGTATGTTGAGCACAGGAACCTATTGGATTTATTGCGATATTTTCGCAGCAAAAAGTTCTCGTACTTGGCTTACAGGCGACGCTGTACAATTCTGGGTATCAGATAGTAACACTTATACGGCAAAGACAGCCACTATGTGGCCTGATTATGGTGGCAGACCATACTATCAAGGTGTTGTAACAGGAGGAGCGGATAGCGGAGGTCAAGGTAATTTGTCAGCCACGTATAGCGGATGGCTGAACCTTACAAGCAACTCAGTCGTATACAATGGAGTACAACTTAATACTTCAGCAACTGGTTCATTACCCAACCGGTTTGACCTTTACAACTGGTCCTTCCAGCGCATTTCATAAACATTTCCGGTCACTTAGTAGAGATGTCCGACGATATCGTAGATAAAGCGGAGCCGCTTAGCGACGATATCAAGTTAGTAATAGATAAGAAGCCACGTACAGATAAGCAAAAGGAACACTTACGCAAGATGTTAGAAGCAAAGAAAGCCAAAGCGGAAGCAAGGATGAAAGGCGAGAAGGAAAGCAAGGACGAAAGCGCTAAGAAAGTGGAAACGCTACGCAGCAAGGTTACTAGCAAGAACTTGGTTACGAAGGATGATCTTAACAAGTTCTTCGACGAGGTCAAAGTACTTATTAATCCTAAAACGAATGAGATGCGCGTGGAGCCTAAGGAAGCACCTAAGCCTAAGGAAGAGCCTAAGCCTGCGCCTGCTCCTAAGCCTATAGCGCCGCCAGCGCCTGCTAAGAAACTAACAGGACACGAACTATTGGACACCCTTTTTAATCTCAAGTAACTTTAGAAATCTGAAAATGGAACAACTTATACGGCACGTCCAGAGCGGCCAAGGAGCCGTAGCATTACACGGAGTGACTGACCAGTCCCATAAAGCAGTTGATGTTTTTACCCCAGTTCACTTAGTTGGCAAGGAAGTCGTAAATGGCGTAATGCGTAAACGCTACGGTATCGCAGCACCTAAAGGCCAGCACGTAACAGAATATGATTACATCCGACGGCCACCAGGTGTCTACCCCAGTTCTGTTGGCGGTATGGATGGATTTGGAAACAGAGCAGGCGGTGGCCAAAATATGGGAGGACACGACCATATTGTTCATCTAACGGCTGGTCTTACGGAAGCAATGGAAACCGCAGACCGCGAAATACACATGGATCCGCATTTCGCCAAAGCCAGCCACAATAATTACATCGATCGTTCCCATATGTCCTTAATGGAGCATTTAAAAGAGGAAGGCGAAGATTTCCAGCGCATGCGTATTGCGAACTTGCTACACAAAGGATTTACAGAGGAAGAGATTACAAAGAAACTCGAGAAGGAACGGGAAAAAGCAATTGAAACGGCCGAGAAGTTACCTTATAATAAGGAAGCATTGATGTCCGCAACACTTGCGAAGATGGCACCAACGCACCTCAACGAGGATTTCGAACACCAAGGCGGACCTACTGGCCTAGTGCCTTCCAAACGCGATGTTTCTGCTTACCAGCGCGCTACAAACAGCGGAACAGCCGTACAGCGCCGTCGCAAGTACGAGGCAATGAATACCGAGATGCGCTTAGCGCGCGGTGTCCATCACCAAGAAGCAGAGCCTCATATCGTCGAAGAGGTTACACCTGCTGCGGTTATCCCTAAGGTTGTACGCGAAGTTAATGTACAAAAACAAAGTAGACTAGAAAATGAGAAGGTAAAGCACGCCGAACACGTACGTATTAAGAGCGCCGAAGCGCAAAAACATATGGCCATGCGCAAGGCTATGGGCATTGACGTTTATGCTGCTGTTCCTCCAACAGACGTAGCGCCAGTGCCTATCTTAGGAAGCCCAGAAGCACCAGCGCGCGTAAACGTACCGCAAGGCGGGCGCGACCACGCAGAGGATGGCGGCGCACAAATAACGGCACCAGTTCCGCAAGCGCAGGAAGCATCCGCAGGCGATGCGGTTAGAAACCTAATGAAAGGTCAAAGCAAGCAAAAAGCAAATGCGAATTACTACCAAAGAAACAAGGCCAAAATATTAGCAAATGCGAAGATGCGCTATGAAGCAAAAAAAGACCCGCAATAAATAGATGGCTAAGTTAATATCACTTACGCGCGCCAACGACGGACAGCATAAATATACTGCGGTCGTTGAAAAGGATGGAAGCAATCATACTATACATTTTGGCTCATTAGGCTATCAGGATTATACGAAACACAGAAATCCGCAGCGCAAGCAATTGTATCTAGGACGGCACAGATACAGAGAGAATTGGACCGCATCAGGTGTTACCACTGGGGGGTTCTGGGCTAGATGGTTGCTTTGGAACAAAGAAACCATATCAGCATCGCTCGCAGATGTTAAGGAGCGCTTTAGTCTGTAATCGGTATGTTGTTTTCCGTCATCAGAACATTGCGGAACGCTATTATATCGGCTAGATAATTATCAGCAAGTAAAAAACGCTTTCGGTAATTCATTTTGCTATTCATAATTGTAATTACCCAATAATCAGTAAGACCATTTTTTAATTTAAAGGTTCTTCTGCTGATATAGCGAGGCATTATATTATTATTAAATGAACGATTAAGTGCGTTATCCGCAGCCGTACACCATCTTAGATTGTCCGCATTATTATTTAACTTATCGCGGTCAATATGATCTACATAATCCAGTTGATTAGGATTTTCGTGCCAAGCCAGCGCAACCGCGCGGTGTACATAAATCTTATGAAACTCTGCGTCGTCATCGCGTTTCAAATCAATCCTATCATATCCACTATGACATCTGAACGTTTTCATTGGAAGTAAGCCTTTCCCGAAAATCAGGCCGCTCCTCGTTACTCTGTACCTGCTGTAGTTTGGTATTGGTCTCGTCGCTTGATCCAGTGGGACCAGTTGTACCAGTTGTACACTCATTTGTTTCTAACGTAGACGGAGGTAAAAGTTCCGCGGTGATGGGGTCGGGGAGTTTAATTTCGCGGACCCCTCCATCCATTGGACCGCGTTCCTCAAATGGAATTCCTCCAGCGCTCATACTTGTTACAGCAGCAGTCAACGAGCCTTTCAAATCATCGTTATTGTGCTGAGGGCGCGGCATACCATACTTAGTATAGAATATCTCGGGAAGAGGAAAACGATTGAAGTCAGGAAGTTGCTTAAACGCTTCAACTAACTTAGTCAATTCTTGGGCCATTCTAATAATACGT
>Ga0209084_1002259_pt1 | contig 15139 bp, 11 predicted proteins | sample C_130820_MF_Meta_FD_187309 | JGI IMG/M metagenome (GOLD analysis project Ga0209084, IMG submission 187309) | Freshwater microbial communities from Lake Croche, Canada to study carbon cycling - C_130820_MF_MetaG (SPAdes) (version 2) | ecosystem: Environmental > Aquatic > Freshwater > Lake... | reverse complement strand
CTTGATTACATGGACCACACCCATCCATATATATTAACAAAAAAATATCTTTATTGGCGTTAATGCTATTGGTTAATTGAGTTATATCGTCTTCACTATGTACATGTATAAACTTCATTTTTGTATATATACGTAATATATATATATATAAAAAATAATATATTACACCGACCGAAAAGAAAAATGAGACAAAATGCAGTTATGACTTATATATTTTATAACTATGTTTCAAGTAATTTATCAAATGTTCTTTTTTGATTTTATTTGCTAATATATCTTTTATTGTTCTGTCTATGTCTTCATAAGTATTTGGACTTTCTTTTTTAATGTAATGTTTTAACTGACTAAAAAACTCTTCAATACTATTTGTTTCAGGATGATAAGGAACTGAATATAATAAATGATTGTGATTACTTTCTATTCTTTCTCTTATCATTTTTGATTTATGTATTACCGCATTATCCATTATAATTAAATAATTCTTGTAATTATCCTTAATAAATTCATCATAAAAATCTAATATATTTTGAGTTTTTAGTCCGCCAGTTATATCCTTATATAATTTCCAACCAACTACTTTATCAGCACAAATAGCACATAACATATTATACCGCTTAAATGGATATTTATTTGTTTTCTTTATCACTCGTGTTCCACTTCTACTACGACCATAAGAAGGTTTCATATTCAAATATATAGAAGTTTCATCTAAACAAATAGTTCGCTTATAATGATAAGTATTTAATTTTTCATAAAAGGTTTTCAGGTCACTTGCTTCTTGTCCTTCTCGTTTTTCAGGATAATATTTACTTCGTAATCTTTTTCTGGTAAGTTTATGTTTATGTAAAATATTATAAATGCTACTATCTGTTAAATGAATTTTAAATTTATCATTTACTAATTTAGAAAGTTCCCATAAAGTAGTTGTTGAATATTTATGCACATATTCTTTTACAAACTTTTCAATTTCAGGTGTTATTTTTAGGTTATGATTTTTGCGTGTTTTTCTATTGATATTTCCATTCTGTTTATATTTTTCTACCCATCTTGCTAATGATTGAAATTTACAATTGAATATTTCGCATGTATTACGCATATCTTCATTATGTTCTAAATAATATTTTACAGCAGTCTGTTTATAATCTTCTGTATGTTGTGGGTTCATAATAAATATATATAAAAATATTTAAAAATTATATAACATATAATATCAATATGGAAGAAATTGATATTATAAAGAAAGAAAACGAAGAATTGAAAAAAAAGAATGGTGATTTGGAAGAACGATTAAAAAAATATACTAATGGTGATAATCATAAACGATATTATGAAAAAAATAAAGAAAAAGTAATGGAACTTGGAGCTAATTATTTACAAAAATTAAAGGAAGAAAATCCAGAAAAATTAAAGGAATATAGACGTACTTATTACCTGAAGAAGAAAGAGAAAGATAAACAAGACAAGTCATAAAATATAAATATAAAATTGATATAAAGTTGTAGCATCGATATATAGAGTAAAGAATGACATATTTTATTAACCAAGACATCTCTAATAGAAAGACAAAACAAAGTTTATTTGAATTTCTTACAAAGAATTCACCATTAATAATTGAAAAATTTATAGGTAATATTGAGGATTTAAAATCAATTTCATTTGGAACTATGGTTAATACATACAAATGGAAATGTGACAAATACTCGGAATGTTCTAATATATTTGAAGCAAGACCAAGAGATGTATTTAGAAATGATACAAGACAACGAAAATATTGTAATTTGTGTAAAAACAAAGAAAGGGGGAAAACATATCAAAAAAATATTCTTGAAAAGAATGGTTCAATACAAACAAAGTTTCCGGATATAATAAATATTTGGTGTGAAGATAATAAATTTAAATCAAACGAATTAACATCCAATTCACACAAAAAGGTAAAATTAAAATGTCCAAATAAATCCGCAAAACACCCTGATTATGAAATAATTGTATATAATATTAACAATGGTAATTTTAATGGCTTTATTAATTGTCCAAAATGCTCAGTTAAAACAAGTAAAGCAGAAATGAGAATATATTCTGAATTAAAATATATATTTAAAGATGTAAAATGGTTAAAAAAAATAGAAGGTAGAGAGGCAGATATAATTATTGAAGATTTAAAATTAGTCATTGAAGTAGATGGATTTCCATGGCATATGGATAAAACTGAAAAGGACTTGGCAAAAAACGATGTATTTGAAAAAAATGGGTATTCTGTATTGAGAATTAGAGATCCAAAACTTGGGAAAATTTCTTGCGATTCTATAATTTGCGATTTATCAGATTTATCAATAACCCAATATAATAAAATTGTAGAATGGTTAAACAATAAGTATAAAAGTAATATTGATACATTTAATGAATTTCAAAACTCGGAATACTACAGAGAAATACACGCCAGTTTATTCTCTGTTCCATATGTTGAATCGCTTGAATATTTATTTCCTGAATCAAAAGAATTATGGGATTACGAAAAAAATCATCCGTTTATACCATCGCAATTTAGAATTGGTTCAAATATGAAAGTATGGGTAAAATGTAAAAGCGGTCATTCTCATGAAAATCAGATTAATCATATGTTTAGGATACGTAATGATGCTAATTATGAAAGTGAAAGACAAATTAAAAATTGTCCAGAATGTCCCAAACCCAAATATAAAAGTAATAATCCAAATCAAAGAATCATTGTAGTTAATGGAAAAAGTTATAATAACATAACAGAATGTTGTAGAGAATTGAAAATAACAAGAACTTATTTATATGAGAAAATGAAAGCTAAAGGCATTGATAAAAATGTAATGGATAATATTCAAAAATTAATTGAAGAAATTTTAAAAAGTAGAATGTTATAAATAATTTAGGAATTATAAAAGATATGCGTATATTTACTTAAAGATATTATCTTTAGTAAATATATAGGATGAATAGAAAAGAAGAACCTCCTGATAAATATCAGTGTCTAAAAGTTCCTATTCAAAAGATACTTAAATCAGATACAGAGATAAAAACTTTAGAAATAATTAATGATGCTGTTTTAAGAACTAATTATATTACTACAAAATCGTATTTTTTATTACGATTATGGGTATTAGAAAAGTATCATGGTAATCAAGAAGTACCATTAATTACAGAAGATACTATTAAAATGTCTATGAAATCTTTAGTAAAAGCATCAGCAGGACCAAAAGCAAAGGGAAATAATTTATTGTTATTACAAGAATTCCAAAAATTACATACTTTTTCATTAGAAGATGGTAAGAATTTATCTGCTATTTTAGATTATTATACAACAACTATGATTACAGCTATTGAAAACAATATCAAGATGAATTTTATGGATTATGTAAAACGATTTGTTAATTCATATTTCAAGAGTATTCATAAAGACGACCTTCAAAATAAAGATTTTAGAAAACAACTTTATAAGGAATTACAAGTAGTTAAAAATGATATTATAAATGAAACTTTGTTAAGCGACCCAAAATATCATTCGTGGTTAAACAAAAACAGATATAAAATAGTTCCACAAGAATACGATACAAGTTATTATTATGATGTAAAAGTTAATCCACAAAGATATTTGAAATATATGATTTTTATGAATTTAGAATTAGAAGAAAAAGAGGCAAAAATGTTTCAGTTTTTTCCATTACAAACACAAATTATTCCAAGACATATTCAAATAGATACTAAATCCATAATTGAATTATTGGTAGATACTGATAAGAAACAATATTTAGATAATGTTGAATTAAATAAGGAAATATTATGGGATAAGTTTTTTACGATAAATCAATATTTAAGAAAATATGATTTTGATTATACAATTATTACAGATGGTTATGCCGTATCTTTACGATTTTTACATAAAGATTTTACTAATGAAGAAAGAATTAAAAAGGACAAAATGAAAAATGGTAAGAAAGCATTAAAGGGATTATCAGATGAAGAAAAGGAAATTAAAAAACAAGGTAAAATTACCTTACAAAATAAAATCAAAGAAGAAAATAAACAAAAACGAGCATTACAACCAAAACAAAAGAAAGATACTAAAAAGGAAATACAACATGAATTTCCTTATATTGATGAAGTATCTAAAGAATTATTAGATGGAAAACATATTTATTGTGACCCTGGAAAGCGGAGTTTATTAACAATGATGGATGATGATGGTAATTTTTTATCATATACAAATAAACAACGAATTCGTGAAACAAAAAGATTAAAATATCAAGCATTATTAAAAAATTACAAAGATAAGTTAAACATAACTACAAGAGAAAATACATTATCATCTTTCAATTCTAAAACATGTAATTTAGAAAAATTCAAAGAATATATTACTGAAAAAATCAAAGTAAATCAAGAATTATACACATCATATCAAAATGAAAAATTCCGTCAATACAAATGGTATGCTTACATAAACAAGAAACGAACTGAAGATAATATGTTGAATAAAATAGAAAGCAAATATGGAAAAGATATAAAAATCATAATAGGTGATTGGAGTATTGGGAAACAAATGAGGAATTTTATATCAACCCCAAATTTAGCAATAAAAAGAAAATTAAAAACACGATTTCAAGTTTTTAATATAGATGAATTTAGAACATCGTGTTTAAATTATATAACTGAAGAACCGTGTAAAAATTTATATCTACCAGATAATAAAAATAAAGAACGAAAGATACATTCAATCCTAACATATCAAATGGAAAACAATAGGAAAGGATGTATTAATCGTGATAAGAATGGATGTAATAACATTCAAAAAGTATTCAAAAGTTATATGGAAACAGGAGAAAGACCTGAAAAGTATAAACGAGAATACAAATTTCAATAAAATATACTAACCACTACAATCATAATCGGTTGTAGTCGTCAAATAGTATAACGCCCTTTAAGGGTGCTTTTACATCACCAAAAAAGAGAAATTGATAATTTTTATTTTTTTATAAAAAATTTGTCTCATTTTTCTTTTCGGTCGGTGTAATATTTATATAGTCTTGACATTTTTATCCTTATAAATATATATATATATATGACGGTAATATACTTTATTTTAATGATACTTGTATTGTTATTTGTTATTTTTGCTGTAACTTATTATAACACAAAAAAAGAAGGATTTGATAATAGTAAATACAAACTTAGATGCCCAAATTTACTTATTCAGAAAGATTCAAAATTTTTTTTACACAATACTAAATTAGCTGAAGTACCTGGAGTAAATCCAATCGAATTTACTAATTTAGAAGATTATACTGAATTCATTGATTGGCAGAGAAGTCAAGGAATAAGATGTCCTATACTTTATTTACAACAAACATATGACGCGCAAGGTAAAGCTGTTTATAAATCTCGTCCTAATCCGTTGAATCCACAAGGAGGACTACTACCAAGTGATAAAGTGCCTATAAGTATCGCATCATCCGGCGCAATTATTCATGAATCTGTAGATACGGATACTGATTTAAAAGATCCTAATCCAACCTTATTGGTAGACGCAACTCACGGCGACAAACCTTATAACAAAAATTCATATCCATCGTATGACCAAAGCTCATATTATGTTGGTACAACTACTCCATTAGATAAATTGGATGCTCAACAAGAAAAAGCACAAATTAGTCCTAATCCAATGGACCAGAACTGGGGTGGTGCGGATTATACACAAAAATTAGTAGACGCGGGTTATTATAAAGATAATGAAGTTTCTATTGCGATTTCATAAGATTTGCGACTGAATAAGCTTTGCGACTAAATAAGATTTGCGACTGAATAAGCTTTGCGACTGAATAAGCTTTGCGACTGAATAAGCTTTGCGACTGAATAAGCTTTGCGACTAAATAATTTATAACAAAAACTGTTTTATAATTTCCGCACTCTTTTGATTAATTTTACGACTTTGTCCTTTAGTATTGGTGTAACTAATATCTTTTAAACAATTGTCATCTTTTGAAAGTTCTGTAAGCAAATTTGGCAAAGATTTAAATTTTTCTATAATGGCTAATGCGGTTACCGAACTTATACCCGGTATTTGACAAAGCATTATTTCGGAAACATTATCTCGAGTTATATTCTCTTTTTTAACCTTTTTAACAACATTTACATAATCCTTATCACTTTTCTCGTCTATTGAATTTTGTATATTTGAATTGGTATTTATATTCGTACAAGAATAGTAAGCCTTTTTTCCCTTTCTCTCTTTAATTAATTTCAAAGCAGTATTACAAATAAAAAATGCGGTCTCTTCTAGGTTAAACGTTCTTATCACCGAGAACCCTTTATAATAATTTAGAGAGAAAATAGCAGAATACATGGTTTGTTTTGATACACTCGTTTTATTCACATCGCCTTCTATTACATAAATAATATTGTGATTATGATGATTTAATCCGTCTAATCTATATGACTGCTCTTCATATCTACCATCTTTAATACTCGCAGATAGATCACATATAGATTTTCTCTCGATAATTATTTTGCTTTCATTCGTTTCAGCATCAACAATCAAAATGTCTCCGATTGGTAATAACACTACTTCTACCTTTATATCAGCAAAGGCTGGAATAATTGATTTTATAATGTCAATTTGGATTATCAACTCTTTCTCTCTATTATCTATTCGAATAATCATAAATAATGTAATACATACAATGTTATTAAATTATTTTAGAATAATATTATTTTTAGTTTAGTATTATATAATAAATGAAAAGTTATCATTTCCCACTTAGATATGTACCAAAAAAGATAAAGAAAACCAAATTAACATGCTAATAAAATCCAAAAATATATAAATATTGTAAAAACAAATATTTATATATAAACCAAATATGTTAACCCATGTTACCACCAATTGTAGCACGGTATCCGTATTTTTGCGTTTGAATAGTTCTATTAGGAACGCAAAATCGAGGAATTGTCTGGGGTGCTCCTACCAACATAGTATTACTTGACAGGTACCACCCGACACGAGGTGCTAGACCAGCTTTCTTCATACCACCACAGGTGTTTGTTCTATTGACAATTGATGCTGCGTTTCGCGCGGATTTACTACCACTCATATAAACCATTTTATATATATCACAAATATTTTATTTTATTCAAAAGTGTAATAAATATTTTGTTCTATTGTAAAACTATATAAAGTCATTTCAATATATTAATTACATGACCGACAAACTTATATCACATGATGACGATATAATAAAAACCGACGAGGGTTTAATATTTAATCCATATAATCCGTTAAATACAAAGATTACATTGAATGATATTCAATCTATTCTTTCTAAATATAACATTCCTTCTAACATTCATAATATAGCACTATATGAAAGAGCATTTGTTCATCGTTCTTATACAAAACGTTCACATTTTGAGAACTCTCAACAAAAAATTACCATTGTAGAAAGACCATCTGACTGTATGACGCTAAGCAGTAAATCGAATGAACGTATGGAATTTTTAGGCGACGGCATATTAGAAGCCGTTACTAAATATTATTTGTATCGAAGATTTCCCAAAGAAAATGAAGGGTTTATGACGGAAAAAAAAATCGCCATTGTAAAGAATGAGGCAATCGGCCGCGTTGCGTATGAGATGGGACTGCATAAATGGTTAATCATATCCAAACATGCCGAAGAAAAGAAAATACGAACCAATTTAAAGAAGCTAGGGTGCTTGTTTGAAGCATTTATTGGCGCATTGTTTTTGGATTTTAATAAAACAGTTGTCAAAGATGATAATAATTGGTTTCAAAATATGTTTGTTACAGGTCCCGGGTTTCAAATGGCTCAAAAATTTATTGAAAATATATTTGAAAAACATATTGACTGGGTCGCGCTAATTCAAAATGACGATAATTATAAAAATATTCTACAAGTCAAAATCCAAAAGGAATTCAAGGTTACTCCTCATTATTTAGAAATTGAACATGATATTGAATTAGGTTATAAAATGGGGGTTTATTTGTGTCTAGGACAACCTATATTTAACGTAACCCACGACGACTCTATTGATATTTCGATTTTTAAGACGTTTAGTTCTATACACGAATATGTGGACAAAAATGCGAAAGTATTGATTTATATGGGTGAGGGGCAGCATAAAATTAAACGCAAAGCCGAACAAATTGCGTGTAATGAGGCCATCAATTTTATTAGCAAAAATGAGGAAACTATTGAATAAACTATCAACATTTTATTACCTATACATAAAAATATAAAAGGTTTTATATATAAAGTATATAAGTAATGAGTAATTTAGAAAAATTAAAGCAAAAAATGATGATAAAACCAGATATTAAAGAAAGACAACCGGTAGCTATTTTTATTAAGACATTGGAGACGCCTATTGCTACATCCAAAACTATCCAACCTATATCCGAAGAAGAAGAGAGAGAAGTCGAAAAAAATATACCATCCAAAAAAATGATTATTGTAAATGAAATTCAGAAAGGATTCGATAGACAAGGATTATTAGATAAAATAAAGCAACAAAAAATGGGTAAAGTGGTAACAAAACCCATATTAGAAATATCTGAAAGTAAACGCGTTATAGAACCCGTCTTGTCATTAGAACCGGTTGTAGTAGAACCTAAAAAACAAAGTGTTGAAAAACCAACCAAAATTAAAAAAAGTAAATTACGTATCACCGAAGATATTGCGGAAATTATTGGTGAAGCCCCCATTATACAAATAAAAGAGCCAGTAAAGCGCAATCGACTCACGGTTAAGCCTGAAAAAGGGGTGGCCGTCCTTGGTCCAGAAATAAATGTAGTAATTGGAGATACTATACTTCCGAAGCGACTTCCTCAACGCGAACCTCTTATTATCGTCAAATCATCTAGTTATTATATGAACAATAGAGAGATATTTGTAAATTTTATTAATTCACTGTTTGAACCGTATCGACTTGAACTCGAACAAAATAAAAATAGTATTTCATGTGATGATATTGGTAAGACAAGTGGCGATTTTTCTTTATTAACGCATCAAAAAATTGTCAGAGATTATATGAATCTTTATACGCCATATAGAGGACTTTTATTATACCACGGTTTAGGGTCAGGGAAGTGTTTAAAAAAGGATACCCCTATTATTATGTATGATGGAATTGTTAAAAATGTTCAAGACGTACAAGTAGGCGACTTATTAATGGGTGATGACTCTGAACCACGTAAGGTGTTGTCATTAGCTCGTGGGACAGATAAAATGTACGATATTATTCCAGTTAAGGGTGACAAATATACTGTAAATCAAGAGCATATTCTGTGTTTAAAAGCGGCTGGGTTTCCAAAATTGGCGCATAATACGCATAAATCAAATACACATTATAATGTCCAGTGGATTGAACACAATAAATTTCAATCAAAAACATTTACATATAATTCTTCAAATCAGTCAGACATGAATCAACGCGCCGAAGATTTTTTTAGAGAAATTCTGCGTAATAGTCGAACAAATGAAAGCATTATGGAGATTTGTATCCATGATTATTTAAAATTATCAACTAAAAACAAAAGTATATTAAAAGGGTATAAAGTGCCAATAGAATTTTCTGAGCAAGACGTACCAATAGACCCTTATATGATAGGATATTGGTTAGGCGATGGAAAAAGGTTATGCGATGGTAAAAGTTCAGACACAAAAATATCTAGTCAAGACTCTTCTGTATTGAAATATTTCGCAAATAAGGTATCAACCTATAATTTACATTTGGTATATAGCGGACAATATGATTATAGAATTACCGGAAATGGAAAATACGGCAACAATGTGTTTCGAAATACGTTGAAAGAATTAAACATGCTTGACAACAAACATATTCCCATGATTTATAAATGTAATTCGAGAGAGAATAGATTAAGATTATTAGCGGGATTACTAGATAGTGACGGACACCTTTCAAAAGGGGGATTTGAATTTACTCAAAAAAACGAAACCTTAATGGATGATGTTATTTTTCTGGCAAGAAGTCTAGGATTTGCTTGTTATAAACAGATTAAACCGACCACGTGGACTTATAAAGGTGTAAAAAAACATGGAACCGTCTTTAGAATTCATATTAATGGCGCGGGCATTGAGGAAATACCTACATTAATCCCCAGAAAACAAGCGACATATAGAAAACAAATAAAAGACTCGTTAGTGAATGGAATTAAAGTCAAATATGTAAATGAAGACGATTATTATGGATTTGTCATTGACGGTAATCGGCGATTTTTACTTGGGGATTTTACAGTCACACATAATACGGCCACTTCTATCGGAATTGCTGAGGGGATGAAAAGCGCAAAACGGGTTATTATTTTAACCCCGGCATCTTTACGCGCAAACTACGTCGAAGAGCTTAAAAAAGCTGGTGATTTGTTGTATAAGAAAAACCAATTTTGGGAATGGATGTCTACTGACGGCAATTCAGAACTAATGGATACTATTTCGGCGGTATTAAGTTTACCTAGAGAGTATATTCATAAACAACACGGAGCGTGGTTTATTAATGCTACTAAAAAATCTAATTATGATTCTTTATCGGACACGGATAGAAAAACGTTGGACGCACAATTAGACATAATGATTAACGAAAAATACACTTTTATCAACTATAATGGTCTACGTAGCAAACGATTGGGAGAATTAACCAATGGTTTTACCCGAAATTTATTTGATAATTCGGTGATAATAATAGATGAAGCACATAATTTGATTAGCAGAATTGTTAACAAATTGAAAAAAGAAAAACCTATACCAGAAGATGAGCGCGGAGAGAAAGAACATTTACCCATTAATTTGTCTATAAAATTGTACGAATACTTATTAAGTGCTAAAAATGCGCGCATTGTATTACTTAGTGGTACACCCGTTATCAATTATCCCAACGAATTTGGTATACTTTTCAATATATTACGCGGGTATATTAAAACCTGGCACATCACGTTAAACATCAAAACAAATAAAAAAGTGGATAGAAATATTTTGAATCAAATGTTGATTGGAGAGAAATCGCACGATTATCTGGATTATTCGCCCGCAAGTAAAGTATTGATGATAACCCGTAACCCATTTGGATTCAAAAATAAAATCAAAAAAACCGGAGAATATAAAGGAGTTTCGAACGATACCCCCGGGTTTGAAACGGATTTTGTCAGCGATGAAAATTTTGAAAAAACGATTCTCAGTATTTTACATAGAAATGATATTGATGTAGTAAGTAGTGGAATAAAAATACGTAATCAAAAAGCACTACCGGATGATTTTGATCAATTTTATAATAGATATATTGATTCAACCACACATACCTTAAAAAATGTAGATGCGTTAAAACGACGAATTATAGGGTTATCATCCTATTTCAGAAGCGCCCAAGAGAATCTATTGCCTCGATATAATAAAACGCTGGGCGTCGATTATCACGTAGTAAGAATACCAATGAGCAATTTTCAATTTAAAACATACGAATCGGCACGTATACAAGAGCGAAAATCTGAAAAATCTAAAAAAGCTCCGCCGCCCGGGTCAGAATTGGCCGAACCCTCTTCAACCTATCGTATTTTTTCTCGATTATTTTGTAATTATGTCATGCCTAATAGACCTTTACCCAAAGATATTGGTATTGAACAATCCGCGAAAAATGGCGAACAATCCGCAATTAAAGACGCGATTCGTAAAGAGTTGATTCCATTAGTAAAAACCGATGAAGAAATCGATAAAATGGTGGAAATCGATAAAATGGTGGATATTATATTTGTCGAAATAATGAAACGTAAAATAACTGGAGAGACTAAATCCAAAAAAAGCAGAGGAAAAAAAGATATTCCTATTGAACCAAACGCATTACTAGGACTAAAAATGGAAGATATTGAAAATATTATTGAACGACTTAAAGATAAACTTGTTGAAGAGGAAGAAAAAGAAGAAAACCCAGATAAAAATGATATAACTTCATTATTGAAGGATGCTCAACGCATTGAAGCTAAACAAGATGTAACCAATGAGGAAGAAGGTGAGCTTGAAGGTGACGCTATTTTAGATGAGATTGGTGGAGACAGCTATAAAGAACGCATAGTTGATGCTTTGCGATTTTTACAAGATAACTCTACTGAATTTCTTGCCCCCGAAGCCTTACAAACCTATAGTCCTAAATTCTTAAACATGCTTGAAAATATTAAGGACCCCGAATATAAGGGACTACATTTGGTATATAGTCAATTTAGAACACTAGAAGGCATTGGTATATTTACATTGGTCTTGGATAAAAATGGATTTACGCGATTTAAAATCAAAAAAAGCACCGCAGGTGTATGGGAAATGAATATTGCCGAAAGCGATATGGGTAAGCCTACCTACGCATTATATACTGGTACGGAAACATCTGAAGAAAAGGAAATTATACGTCACATATATAATGGGGAATGGGACCAAGTTCCCGATACAATATCAAAACATCTGGAAAAAATTGCTAATAATAACAATTTAGGTGAAATAATTAAAGTACTGATGATTACATCGTCTGGTTCTGAAGGTATTAATCTTCGTAATACACGATATGTACATATTATGGAACCGTATTGGCATCCAGTCAGATTAGAACAAGTAATTGGGCGAGCGCGCCGTATTTGTAGTCACAAAAATCTGCCAGTAGAATTACAAACTGTTGAAGTATTCGTATATCTCATGATTTTTACGGCTGAGCAATTGAAATCCGATGAAGCGGTCGAGCTTAAACGAAAGGATTTAAGTAGAGGTATTCCCAAGGTACCGCTTACAAGTGACCAAAATTTATATGAGATTTCTGAGATTAAATCAAATTTAACCTCGCAACTAACTGAGGCGATTAAAGAGTCGGCGTTTGATTGTTATATTTATAACAATGGAAAGTGTGTAAATTTTGCCGACCCTACTACAGATAAGTTTTCTTATGTTCCTGATTACGCAGCTCAACAAAATGATACTACTACAATAGCCAATAAAGTTGCTATAGAGTGGGTAGGTAAACCGATTAATTTAGCCGGCGTTGATTACGTTTATCGTAGAATGAGTAAGGATGTATTGAATATATACGATAAATCTAGTTACGAAGGCGCAATGAAAAATTCGTCGGTTATTCCATTACAAATTGGTACGGTTGAAATAAACGCACGTGGTGAAAAAGTGTTTAAACAATTAGTAAATGGCTGAAATAATAAATTCAATTAGATATTTGTCTTCGTCGGATATAGAATAATAATTACATAGATGTGTATAATAAGATGAACATGCTTGATTACATAATTTTGATAGATTACGCGTATGAAATCGCTTGACTACGAGTGACCGATGTTTATTACGCATAACTTCACGCGATATTCTCCATCTTAATAATTCATTTTTAATTATCATTCGACTTTTCTCAATATTTATTAAATCGAATATAGGGTTACTTTTTATAAAGATTCCAGGCGTGGCTACGCAAAAACATGCTAAATGTAATCCCCATAGTAAAAATTGTTTAAAAATCATGTAATATAACTTATTGTATGATTTTATTATTAAATGTTAATCATTTTTATGTAATAGTCGTAATATTTGTGCGATGCTATTATTCATTTCGCTTATTTTATGTTGCATTTCAGTTATTTCGTTTTGCATAGATGTTATATTTATATCTTTGAGGTCATCTATATTTATTTTTTTCAATTTGTTAAAAATATTGGGTTCTTTTGTATCAGGCATTTGATCTTGCCAGGTTATATGTTTATTTAAATCAACAATATTATTGTGTTGTGAACTATCTAAATTAATCGTATCTATTTTTATATATTTTATTTTATCGGACACATTGTTTTTTTGTAGTATGTGTTTTTCGTTTTTAACGGATGTTTCTTTTGGCGTTAACCAATTTTGAGCATCCGGTTGATTCGCATTATTATTATTAATCATGGCTACATCATAATTACGTTGAGCCGCCATTTGTTTTATTGTTTGTTCTAATTCTTTTATAGGAATATTTTCGGTCAAGTCAATACTAAATTTGGGTACTTCAGGTGTTTTAATCGTCATATAATTTGTAAATTCCTGTTGTCTCTCATTCAAGTCTTGCTCAAATTGTGTTTGTCTATTTTTATGAATATCTTCTACGGTTATTAATTTATTTGCGGGGTTATCGTCGTTTTTGGATATATTGGTGGTATTCTTTTGTATGATATTATTTATATTGATTAATAACCACGATATGTATTTTTTATTAAGAACTATTAAATCATTTGTGTTTTTTCTCTCTATTTCAAAAAAGGGAACCAAATTGTTCTGAAAAATATCGCGTAATTCTGTAACCATATGTTCTTTAAATTTGGTTGAGCTAACGGCATTATCCATAATAATATTCCATAACATTTCAGTATTACTAGGTGATAAAAATTCGCCAGAATTCATGTATAATATAAATACTTGTCATAAAGTATTTATATTTTTTGTAATATATTTTATATTATGTTATAATATAAACATGTCGGCTACTACACTTATTGGAAAAAATAACGTATTATTTTTAAAAGATGACTCTAGTAAAGAACTTGAAGTGCATTGTAATAATCTTATAATGGTTTCTGATATACATTTATTAAGATATACATTTAAAAATTTTATGATGTTTACATATCCAAATAAATGTTTAATATACAAAGATTATTTGCCGGATGAGTATATTTTTAAATACCGTCCTGCGATTGAAATATACCAAGCAAAATTCAAAGATGATTTTCACGATTTGTATAAAATATTAAAAAATGAAACGGATATATATTATAAAACAGATACTCATATTAATCTAAAAGGAAATTATATTGTATACAAATATTTTATTAAAACATTAAATTTAAAATTAGGATATAATATTGAACCTAGACATATTGAATTCGACGCAAAACCATGTGAGTTAAAAACCCTAAAATATGGATTAGGAGATTTAACGTGGGCAACTAATTTAAAAAATCAAACGCTCACTAACACACAAGATATATTTTTTTTAAATGAATTTTGCGCATCTTTTTATTGTAATTACATAATTAAAAATGAAAACTCAATAAGATTTCTTGATTACGATTTAGTAG
>Ga0209084_1002256_pt1 | contig 15165 bp, 8 predicted proteins | sample C_130820_MF_Meta_FD_187309 | JGI IMG/M metagenome (GOLD analysis project Ga0209084, IMG submission 187309) | Freshwater microbial communities from Lake Croche, Canada to study carbon cycling - C_130820_MF_MetaG (SPAdes) (version 2) | ecosystem: Environmental > Aquatic > Freshwater > Lake | place... | reverse complement strand
ATCAACTGGTATTGCATATATTTCAGGTAATATCAATGCTTCTAATGTTATATCTACTAATGTTACTGCTTCTGGTAATATATTCTCATCTAATTCTTTTGTTACAAGTAACGTAACCACAGGAAACGTGGTCGCCACAGGTAGTGTATATTTAAGTGGTAATGTGACCACATCAAATGTTGTGGCCACAGGTAGTGTATATGTAACTACCAATATCAATGCAGCTAATATAGTATCAACAAATGTTACTGCTTCAGGTAATATATTCTCGTCTAATTCTTTTGTAACAAGTAATATCACTACATCTAATGTAGTAGCCACAGGTAGTGTTTATGTAACAAATAATGTAACAACCTTTAATGTAGTTGCCACAGGTAGTGCATACATTACAAGTAATATTAATGCTGCCAACGTTGTTTCTACAAACGTAACTGCTTCAGGTAATGTTATAACTTCTAATGTATTCGTGACCAGTAATGTTACTACTTCTAATGTAGTGGCTACTGGTAGTATATTTGTAACAAACAATGTAACAACCTCTAATGTGGTTGCAACGGGTAATGTATGGGTTAATAGTAATGTACAGGCATCTAATGTTGTAACATCTAAATTACACGTTTCTGGTACGACACAACTTGTAGGTATAGCAAATACAACTGCCGATTTGGGTATTGGTGGTAATTTGAATGTGCCTGGTGTTCTATTCATGGGTGGTTCATCATCATCAGCAAACATTTATAGTTTAACTGTTGGCCAATCAGCTGGTAATGGTGGATTAACCGTACAAGGTAATTTCACTATTGCACAACCAACAATCTATCAAGCACCAAGTTTCACATTGTATGGTGGTACAGCAATTACTGGTGGTAATTTTGCTTATTTTAATGTAAATAGGTCTCCATCAACTAATGCTTCACTTCGATGGAATGAAACAAATAAAGAATTTGCTATTGCAAATGTTAATAGTGGAACATTCTATCGTGTTGTAACCGATGAATATGCGAGTGGTAGTTCATCATTAGCTAACTCGATGTCATATGCTACATCGTATGCCTTGGCAAATGCTAATACATTCTTACAAACCACTATAACTACAGCCAATACAGGTATGGCTTCATTCGTGGTTGCTTCTAATACTGCTATGAAGGCATATGTAGACCAAGCCAATACTGGTATGGCTTCATATGTTGTTGCTTCCAATACTGCTATGAAGGCATATGTAGACCAAGCTAACACAGGATTAAAGTCTTATGGTGATGCCACATATTTTGCTAAAGCTGGTGGTGCTATTACAGGTACAACAAACGTACAAAGTACATTATTTGTAACAGATGTATTATCGGCCAATGCAGGTATAAAAGTTGGTAGTGTAACAATTGCAAATACGACAGGACATTGGACAGGACCTACTGCTCCTGGTTTCCAAGGACCACAAGGTTTTCAAGGTGCTCAAGGATTCCAAGGTGCTCAAGGTTTTCAAGGTGCTCAAGGATTCCAAGGTGCTACTGGTTTTCAAGGAGCTACCGGCGCTCAAGGTCCTCAAGGTGCTGTAGGTCCACAAGGTGTTACGGGTTCACAAGGTGTTACGGGTTCACAAGGTGCACCAGGTGTTCAAGGTCCTCAAGGATTCCAAGGTGCTACCGGTGCTCAAGGTCCACAAGGTGTTCAAGGTTCACCAGGTTCTCAAGGTCCTACTGGTTCACCAGGTTCTCAAGGTTCTACAGGTACTCCTGGTGCTCAAGGTCCTCAAGGATTCCAAGGTGCTCAAGGTGCTACGGGCGCTCAAGGATCTAATGGAACCAATGGTACACAAGGTGCCACAGGTCCACAAGGACCTACAGGTTCTCAAGGTACTAGTGGTGCTCAAGGACCAACAGGACCACAAGGACTTGATGCTGGTTCGAATTTATATCTCAGCACTTCTTTAGGTGTTGGCACTCCTGCTTCAGGCACAGGAGGTGAAATTCGGGCTACTAATAACATTACGGCTTATTATTCTTCTGATAAAAAATTCAAAGAAAATATTAAAGATATACCAAATGCTTTAGATATTGTAAGTGAAATTGGTGGTAAACTATTTGAATGGACTGAAGATTATATTAAAGAACATGGTGGTGTTGATGAGTATTTTATGCAAAAAGAAGATTTTGGTGTAATTGCTCAAGACGTACAAAGAGTTTTCCCAATCGCTATTCGTACAAGACCAGATGGAACATTAGCTGTTGATTATGAAAAGTTGTGTGCTTTAGCTTTTGCTGCTATCAAAGAACTTAAATCAGAAGTAGACGAATTAAAGAAATAATAAATTTTCGAAATTTTGCGTTCCGGCCTAGAATTTCTCCGGACGCTTCCTAAAGTTTAAAAAAGCGATTTTACTCCTTACTAAATATAGGTTATTAAATGGCTTTATTTAAGAGGACACAATGCCAGCAGCATATACCAATCTTTACATAGAACAAGGCACAAGCTTTTCAACAAGTATCACATTGGATGATGTGTATGGTGATGCCTATAATTTGGTTGGTTATACTGCCAGTAGTCAAATCCGAAAGTCTTATTATTCAGCAAATGCAACAGCAACTTTCTCAGCATCTACATCAGCCACAGAAGGCATCATTTATCTATCTTTATCTTCAGCCACAACAGCAAACATGGCGGCTGGCCGTTATGTTTATGATGCAAAAATTACAGATTCAGGCAATAATGTAACAAGAGTTTTAGAAGGTATTGTTGAAGTTTCTCCATCAGTTACAAAGTAAACTAAATATAAAATGCCAGGTCAAGTTATAGGAACAGTCAATGTACAAGTAGGACAACCAACAAGTCCTAGAGCCACCACGATTACATATGGCGGCCGGAATTCATTGAAGTCAGCAACAGATTTAAATCTAGCTAATGTTGCAAACGGTGATGTTATTGTGTATGTTTCAGATACCAATAGTTTTGTTGCTAAACCGGTTGTAGATATTACTCCATCGTTAAACGCAGGGTTCTTTTAAAATGTCAAATACAGTAATTCAAATACTTCGTTCTTATGCAAATACCGCTCCATTAACGTTAAATGATGGTGAAATAGCATATTCATTTGTTTCAAATACACTCTTTATTGGTAATACCACCAATGCCGTAATTGCAATTGCTGGTAATACATTCATTAGTTCTGTTCAGGCTGGTGTTGATTCATCACAAAATGCGTATGCTAGTGCTGCTTTTAGTAAAGCAAATACTGGTAGTACAACAGGTGAAGCAGCCTTTGCCAAAGCAAACGTTGCCAACACGACTGCTGAATCGGCATATGCTTGGGCTAATACAATTAATGTATTTACTCAATCAGCATTTACCAAAGCTAACACAGCTAATATAACAGGTGAGGCAGCATTTGCAAAAGCCAACGTAGCAAATACTACTGCTGAGGCTGGATTTGCCAAGGCCAACGTAGCAAACACAACTGCTGAAGCAGGATTTGCCAAAGCAAACGTTGCTAATACTACTGCCGAAGCTGGGTTTGCCAAAGCGAATGCCGCAAACGTTCTAGCACAGGCTGCCTTTGATAATTCAAATACTAAATTTGCTTCTGCTGGTGGTGCAATTAGTGGTGATGTTACTGTTACTGGTAATTTAACTATTATTGGTACTACTGTATATTCAAATACAGAAACAGTCTTAATCAAAGACAACATTATAACTCTTAATGCTGCAATTAGTCAATCTAGTGCACCTACTGCTAATTCTGGTATTGAAATTGACCGTGGCCTTCAAGCAAATACTTTCTTACTTTGGGACGAAACAAATGATAAGTGGGTATTTTCTGATGGTAATACATGGTTCGGTATTGCAGATGCGGCCAGACTAGATAGTGCTTTCACAAAAGCCAATACAGCAAATACCACAGCAGAAGCTGGGTTTGCCAAAGCCAACGTAGCAAATACCACAGCAGAAGCCGGTTTTGCTAAAGCCAACGTAGCAAATACCACAGCAGAAGCTGGGTTTGCCAAAGCAAATTTAGCAAACACTTTAGCGCAATCAGTTTATGATTTTGCCAATAATATTTCAGTTAGTTTAAGTGGTAATACAATTGTACTTGGTTCAAATACTGTAGGTCAACTTGTAAGTAATGCTGTTACATTAACAACAGCAACATCAATTACAAACGGTCTTTCTTTATTGAATAACGTATTAGGTAAATTAGTACCAGCTGCTCCAACAACTTTCCCTGGCGCAACAGCATTAAGTATAAGTTCTTTATCAACATATCGTATGACAGATTTTGTACAAACAGATAGAACGGCCACAGGTGGAAAATCTAGAAGTGGTGGTAACACAGTAACTTCAATTCGTAGGACTTCTTCTTATACAACAAACGTATTTAATGATTTAGGTCCTGGTGATACTGGAACTTTAACATTATATAAAAACAATGTTGCAAGCGGCGCAGTCACATTTACAAACTCAAGTGCTAACGGAACAAATGGTGATTTAATCATTACTGATTCTGTAGACTACTCAGTTAAATCTGGTGGTGCAGCGGGATTCTGGCGTAGTTTTGACTGTCAAGGTTCTGGTACTACATCGAACGGATGGAATGAAATATATCTTCAACACACTCAAGGTACTGCCAACACAGCAACAGTATCATGGTATTATGATGATACTACATCTGTTGCTCCTGTATTTGCTCAAGCATTTATTACTCCTACATCTGAATCATTAACATATTCAAGTACAGTACCACACTATAACAGTTCAACTACATTCAGACTTGGTTCAACTGTAGCTAAATTAAGTGGTGATACTTTCCCAACAACCAATACATTCTATACTGGTACTGCTGGAGGTGCTTTTGCTGCCCCAGCAAGTAACACATATCCAACTGTTGGTATTACTTACCCACTAGCTAGAAATTTATATGTAACTAGTGGTAACGTATGGACTAATACAACAACTACAACTATTGCTGGTTTTGGTTCATCTGCTACAGGTCCTTCTGTTACAGTAGATAATAGTTATCAAACTGCTTCACAGGCATTTACAACGGCTTTAGCAAATACTGTTTTATATAAAACAGGTACAGCAAGTTCGATGGAAGAAACCACAATTACTTTTGGTTCAACTGTTGGTACTGGTTCAGGACTTGCAGCCAGAATTATAAATCCAGGAACTACTGATAATCCAACACAATCAGCTAATGCTTCATTGTTTAATAGTCAATCAAGTACATTGACTTCAAATGATGCTACGATTGTTGCTGCTACACTAAAACATGACCAAACAAATTACTCTACAGGATACTTACCTGCTGGTCCTAATTTGAGTACAGGTAGAACAGGTAATCAATATTTTACATTCAGATTTGTCAGAACTTCTTTATCTAAATTTGATATACAATTTACTGGTACAATTGCAGGACTTTGGGTTGCAGTACCAGGTAGTGCAATAGATACGGCAGCTTCAGCAACAAATGGTTGGGTAAGTATGGCAACTGCATATGGTGGTGCTGGTGTACCCTCAAGTGGTTGTGCTTTAGGTGGGGTAGTAACATTGAACTCTGCTGTAACGGCTCATAGAAAGACCTGTACTTTTGGTACAGTATCAACTTCTGATACAGGAACAAATGAAGTCTATGTTCGAATTAAATTAACGAGCGGTCAAACTGTAACTGCTTTATCACTACAAACAGCGAGCAATTAAATGTCCATATCTGCAAATAATAAAATTGACTTATTATATAAGAAACTTTTTGGTGTTGCCAAAACCGACCTTGATACACTTAAAAGTCCTTCAAATGAGGCTATAGCAAGTCCAACACTAAATCGTGGTGATAAAGTTTGGGTAGAATCAGGTAGTATTCCTGCATCTGCTCCAGCATCAAACTCAAGTATTGTTCAAGTATACACCAATGGTACTTCAGTACAATGTGTGGCTGATACTACAGCAACTCCAATTTCTTCTGTATATCCAACATGGAAAACAAGCTTAACAGATTGGATTCCAGTAGAATTTGGTCCAGATTATTTCATTAAAGTTTTTGTCGATACAGCAGGTGCAGCAAACTGTGTATCAACAGGAACACAAATATTCGATTCAGGTATTGCTGGTACTGGTGAATGGTTTTTTGATACATCATCTGGTGTTTTAAACTTTATTGGGGGTACAATACCGGCAGCTCTAACAGTATCTAAAGTAATTTTTATCTCTGGTTATCGTTATGTTGGATTAAAAGATGTATCAACTTCATTAGTTTTAAAACGTGGTGATACAATTACCGGTAATATAGTAATATCAAACACAACCAGTTCGACCTCAAATACAACAGGTGCTTTAGTTGTAAGTGGTGGACTAGGTGTTGGTAAAGACATTTATGCTACTAATATAACTGCCAATGGTGCAGTCTATGGATCATTGTTTGGTAACGCCAATACAGCCACAGCATTACAAACAGGAAGATACATTGGTATTACCGCAGGTGATGTCAATGCCAATTCAGTATACTTTGATGGTACAGGCAACGCTAACGTAGCACTTGTATTATCTACAATGGCCAACGTAACTGCTGGTCAATATGGTTCTACTACAACAATTCCAGTAATTACTGTTTCTTCAAATGGTCGTGTATCAAATATTCACACAGCAACTATTGCAACATCATTTACTGTTTCAGGTAACACAGGTTCTGGAACACAGGCTGGTGGTGGCACATTAACATTACAAGGTGGTAACACTGGTATCGTAACAACTGTAACTGGTTCTGGTGGTTCTGAAACAGTAACATTCAACACAGATAATACAGTTGTTCGTTCCAATACAACTGCTGTTGGTGCACAAATTATAGCAACAGATGTGCAGATTGCCGGCAACTTAATTGTTTCAGGCACAGCAACTTATGTTAATACATCGATTGTACAAACAAACGATTCATTAATTCAACTTGCCTCCAATAATACTGTAGGTGATGTAATTGATATTGGTTTTGTTGGTTTATATAACAACGGCGCCAACGTAATGACTGGTCTTATTCGTGATTCTGGTGATAAAAATTATTATTTGTTTAAAGACGTTTCGGCTTCTTCGCTTTCCGCAAACAACATAGCAAACAACTTATTTACTGTAGCAAATACTGCAACTCTATATGCCAATTTAAATGCCAACACCGCAACAATTGGTACATTAACAATAACCAATGCTCTACCAATTGCTTCTGGTGGTACAAACAATACAACATTCACTACAGGTTCATTAACATTCTTTAATGGAACTAAGTTAGCTTCAATTGCAAATACGACTTATACACAAACAGGAACACTTGCTACTAACAATACAATCACAAGTATTACTGTTGATGCATATGGAAGATTCACAGCGGCAACTACTACTGCCATTTCTGGTCTAACAGTTCCACAAGGTGGTACAGGACTAAGTACAATTACATCAAAAGGTATTACATACGGCAATGGAACAGGTGTATTAGGAGTTACGGCAGCTGCTGGAACTTCTGACCAAACATTTTCAAACCAATTATTGACAGTAGATAATTCTGGTACACCTATATGGACAAATACATTGGATGGTGGAAGATTTTAAATAATTTTTTATAATAAGGGAGTTTGAAATGAATAATCAGAATTATATTAATCATTATGTTGAAATATTAACAGGTACAATGACAGATGCGGCAATAAAGAATATATCTTTACAAGCAAATGCCAAAATAAGTGAAGAAGTTATTAATGATTTGCAAGCCAAATCTAAAGAATTACATCAACAAATTGAAAATTTGAATTCAGAAATTAGTAAAATTTTAACTGTCAAACAAGAACAGGAAAATAAAATTACTGAATTAAATAATATAAAAAATGAATATGAAAATGTTAAACAACAAGTTACTCATGTTGATACATTTAGAAATGAATTAATTAAAGAAAGAGAATTACATCAACAAACAAAAGATGAATTTGCGAACTTGTATGATTTGAAAGTTAAAGAACTACAACAAAAAATTGATGATTTGCAACAAAAAAATGATGAATTAGCTCCTGCCAAACGTAAAAAAATTGAAGAATTTAAAGTATCACCAGTTGTTGTAGCTCTAGACACAAATAATAAAAAAGATTCTACAATAAGGGACGGCGGAAGTTTTTAAATAAATGGTAAATGCTAATTTAATTGTTGTATTAAAAAATTCAGGTGTATCAGGTAATGTACCAACATCATTAGCCAATGGTGAGTTGGCGCTTAACTACGCTGACGGTAAATTATATTATCGAGATACAACAAATACAATTCTATCCATTTCTGGTTCTGGAGGTGGTAGTGGTAATTCATTTGCCACAATCAATTCAAACTCATCATTAATATTTGCTACAAGTAATAACGATATACTCTCAATTCGTCCAGGTAATAATATTACCATTACAACGAATACTTCAACAAAAACTATTACAATTAACTCTACTGGTGGTGGAAGTCAAGGTGTTGGAGGTTATTATCATTCTACTTTAAACTATTTTCCAGAGTATGATTATTCAGAAAATGAAAGTGGAGATGAGAATGAAGCTTATGTTGGTGAGACAGGACCAACAGTTGATCCTTTTGGAGTCAGTTTAGTTACAAACTTTGATTGTATGGATCCTGTGGGTAGTACACAGATATCAGATTTAGGAACGGTATCATAAATAAACTATGATAAATATATAAAATATTCGGAGCTTTTTAAATGCCAACACAAGTACAATTTAGACGGGGTAATACATCGCAGGTCCTAGCATTTACTGGAGCCGTAGGTGAGATTGCAATTGATACTCAATTCAAAACAATTTCTTTACAAGATGGAAGCACTCCAGGTGGCACATATCTAGCGACTCAAGCTTTTGCCAATGCTGCTTTTGCTACCGCTAACGCAGCTGCTTCCGGTGCTACTTTGGCTGTTGTTTCTGGTACTGCCAATGGTGCATTTGCAAAAGCAAACGTAGCCAATACCACGGCAGAAGCCTCTTATGCTTGGAGTAATACAATAAATGTTTTTGCACAGTCAGCATTTACTAAAGCTAACACAGCTAATATAACAGGTGAAGCTGCCTTTGCCAAAGCCAATGTGGCCAACACTACTGCTGAGGCTGGTTTTGCTAAAGCCAACATAGCAAATACCACAGCTGAGGCTGGGTTCGCTAAAGCAAACGTAGCAAATACCACAGCTGAGGCTGGATTTGCCAAAGCTAATGTAGCAAATACCACAGCTGAAGCTGCTTATGCTTGGGCTAATACAATTAATGTATTTACTCAATCAGCATTTACCAAAGCTAACACAGCAAATACAACCGCCGAAGCCGCTTTTGTTAAAGCTAATCTAGCGAATACCACAGCTGAAGCTGGATTTGCCAAGGCTAACATAGCCAATACAACTGCTGAGGCTGGTTTTGCTAAAGCCAACGTAGCGAATACTACCGCAGAAGCTGGATTTGCCAAGGCTAACATAGCCAATACAACTGCTGAGTCGGCCTATGCTCGGGCTAATGTAATTAATGTATTTACTCAATCAGCATTTACTCAAGCTAACGTAGCAAATACAACTGCCGAATCTGCTTATGCTCGGGCTAATGTAATTAATGTATTTACTCAATCAGCATTTACTCAAGCTAACACAGCTAACGTAACAGGTGAAGCTACGTTTGCTAAAGCAAACGTAGCAAACACTACTGCTGAAGCTGGGTTTGCCAAAGCCAATAACTCAGGCGTAGTTGCTCAGGCAGCTTATGACCATGCAAATACTAAATTTGCTTCTGCTGGTGGTACAATTACTGGCGCAGTTTCTGTAACAGGTAATATTATTCCAACAGCGGCAAATACTTACTATTTGGGTTCTGCGGCTGCTCCATGGCAATCTGTTTATGTTGGTCCAAATTCTTTATACATTGGTAATATAAAATTTAGTAGTATTGGTGGTGCATTACAATTAGAAAATGCTACCGATATTATATTATCTGGTAGTTCAGTACCAAATAGTTCTATTATTTCTACAACTGCCAACTCAGCATTCGCTAAAGCAAACGTAGCTAATACAACGGCTGAGTCTGCTTATGCTTGGGCTAATACAGTTAATGTGTTTACATCATCTGCTTATGCAAAAGCAAACGTAGCCAATACAACAGCAGAGGCCGCTTTTGGCAAAGCAAACGTTGCTAATACAACCGCAGAAGCAGGATTTGCCAAAGCAAATACAGTTTTGACATATGCTGGTTCTGGATATGGATTAGCAAATACTACAGCAGTTATAGCACAAGCTGCATATGATAATTCAAACACAAAATTCAATTCTTCTGGTGGTACAATCACCGGTGCAGTTACAATTTCAGGTACAAACAACTTAACAGTTTCAGGTAACTTAATTGTACAAGGCACAACATTTAGTTCCAACTCAACCACATTCGAAGTAAACGATCCATTAATATTATTAGGTGTTGGTAATTATTATTCTGATACCCGTGATATTGGATTCGCAGCACACTATAATGATGGTACAAATGCTCACTCAGGTATTATTCGTGATGCAACAACAAAAGAATATTACTTCTTCAAAGGATATACTCCTGAGATTGATGCAAACAATAACGTAGATATTACACACGCCACATTTGCCACAGCCAACATAAATGCTGGTAAAGTTACTGCTAACGTAGTGGCAAATACAGTTACATTAGATAATGGTCTTAGAACTTCAAACACACTTACAACGGCTGCAAATACGGCTACAGTATCAGTTGATTCATTTTTAACTGGTTCATATCGTTCAGCCAAGTATCAAGCGCAGATGACGGCAGGTACAAACTATCAAGCAATTGAATTATTATTAATCCATGATGGTACGACTGCCAATTTAGTTCAATATGCTGACGTTGTAACATCAACCAGCCTAGGTACTTTTGATGCTTCTATAACTACAGGTGTTCTAAGATTATTGTTTACTCCAGCAACAGCAACTGCAACAACAATTAAACTTATTCGTGACACAATAAACGTTTAATCAAACAATAATTAAATGAAAAGGTAGTAAATTTTGGCAACCAATAATACGTTTAGTGTAAAAAATGGTTTAACAATAGGTAATACCACGGTCATTGCAGCCAACGGTGTTTGGGTTGGTGCGAATACAAATATCATAGGTCCTCAGGGGCCACAAGGTGTACAAGGTACTGTCGGTGCTCAAGGTACCGTTGGTGCTCAAGGTACTATCGGTGCTCAGGGTGGTGTAGGTGCTCAAGGTGCCATTGGAGCTCAAGGTTCAGCCGGTGCTCAAGGCGCTATTGGTGCTCAAGGTTCAACTGGACCTCAAGGTGTCCAAGGATTCAATGGCACACAAGGTGCTCAAGGTGCTGTTGGTGCTCAGGGACCAACAGGACCTACTGGACCCCAAGGTCCTAATGGTGCACCAGGTGCTCAAGGTGTTCAAGGACAAACTGGTTCTCCTGGTGCTCAAGGTGTACAAGGATTTAATGGTACTCAGGGTGCTCAGGGTGTCCAAGGTGCTGTTGGTGCTCAAGGACCCCAAGGTGTCCAAGGATTTAATGGTACGCAAGGTGCTATAGGACCTACTGGACCTCAAGGCGTTCAAGGTGCTGCAGGTACAGCAACACCATACACACAAATTACAGCAAACACTAATGCAATTGGAAACACACAATACTTAGCCGATACATCAGGTGGACCTTTCAATCTAACTCTACCTGCTTCACCAAATTTTGGTAGCACTATAATAATTACAGATGGTATTGGTAATTTCTCTACAAATAATTTAACAATATTGAGAAACGGTTCTACGATTGCGAACATTGCTGATAATGTTGCTCTGAATCTAAGTAACTCAGTATCAACTTTAGTTTACACCGGATCAACTTGGCAATTTATTACTACTGCTGGTACTGCTGGTGCTCAAGGTGTTCAAGGAGCTACTGGTCCACAAGGTTTTCAAGGGTTATCTGGGGCTCAAGGTGTTCTTGGTGCTCAGGGTGTCCAAGGAGCTACTGGTCCACAAGGTTCTCAAGGAGTTCAAGGTGCTATTGGTGCTCAAGGTGCTCAAGGATCTCAAGGGGCTCAAGGTGCTACTGGTTCACCAGGGGCTCAAGGTGTCCAAGGTGCCACAGGACCAGCGGGTGCTCAAGGTGTCCAGGGTGCTACTGGTTCACCAGGGGCTCAAGGTGTCCAAGGTGCTACAGGTGCTCAAGGTACTGTTGGTGCTCAAGGGGTTCAAGGAGCTACAGGTCCACAAGGTATTCAAGGTGCTGTTGGTGCTCAAGGTGTCCAAGGTTCTACAGGTGCTCAAGGTGTCCAAGGAGCTAATGGACCACAAGGTGTTCAAGGTGCTACTCCGGCTATTGGTGGTTCTAACACACAAGTACAGTTTAATAATAGTGGCTCATTAGGTGGCTCATCAGGTCTAACATGGGATGGCTCATTTCTAACTACAAGTTCTATTAAGAATAGTGCATTAACAAGTGGTCGAGTAACATATGCTGGTGCTAGTGGATTATTAAGTGATAGTACTGGATTCACTTTTGATGGAACATATGTAAACATAGGAACAGGTTTAACAAGTCCTAATGGCTTAAAGTTTTTGGCAAATGGTGGTGGTTTAGCGGCAAGTTTAAATGTAAATCATTCATCAGGCGAAATTCAAAACTACGCAACTACTAATTATTTTCAAACAGTATATACAAATAATACCGAGAAAATGAGAATTACTACGGCTGGTAATGTAGGTATAGGTACTAGTAGTCCTAGTTGTTTGCTTGAAGTAAATCAAGCAGCAACTTCTTTTCCAGGCTTTAAGATTAGTGGTAGTAGTTCACCTGGTATGCAAATTGTTGATGCTAGTGGAGTTACAGCACATTTTGCTAATGATTCAAGTGGTACTTACTTTGGAACAACAACTAGTCACCCATTAATATTTCGTACAGTAAATACAGAACGGATGCGTATTTCTAGTGGTGGGGATGTACAAATAGGTACTACATTAAATTACGGCTCAAAACTGTTTGTAGTATCTACAAACGGAACTACATATGCCTTTACTCCTCAATTACGACTTAGTGGTGGAACAACCAATAATCGTGCAGGTATTTTATTTACTGACGATAATAGTAGCGATGGCAAAATCTCTTATTACCCAGATGCTGCTGCGGCAAATAGGTTTTTTTCATTCTCAGCAAGGGGCACTGAGAGTGACCTAATTCTTACTGGTAGTGGTTATGTAGGTATAGGTACTAGTAATCCTGCAACAGCATTAGATGTAAATGGTCAAATTACATCAAATAACACTATATTTTCTAATGGTGGATTTAGTGGGCAAGGTGCTTATGTTCAAAGGAATTCTACTGGTGGTGGAACATTAGGTTCTTTATTAAGTAGTGGCTCTGTTACTTTTGAAACTAATCTTACAGAACGGATGCGTATAGACTCTAGTGGTAATGTAGGTATAGGTACTACTAGTCCGTCATCAAGACTCCATGTTACTGGTGTTAATACTTATGCTGGTGGAGGTCTCTTATTAGGCTCTGCTGGTGCAGTAAGTGGTTATATTTGGACTACAGATAATTTATATATCAAACCAAATACTACTGCTGGTACTGCTAGTGGTGGTATGTACATAAGAGATTTTGGAGATAATCCAATATTTGATTTTGATACTTATTCTGGCAAATTTACTTCTAGGCAAACTAGACAAGGTAATGATGTAAGTGTTGGTGGTATTTTGTTAATGACTACAGCTACTACTGCAAGTGATAGATTAAACCTCAATTTTTCAATGAACGGAGTTACTAATCGTGCTAGAGCAGGTATTGGTGCTGTATCTCTCGATACTGGTGGTTATAACTGTGCATTAGCGTTCTATACAAGAAGTGCAGCTGATGGTTCTCAATTACAAACAACCGATGAACGGATGCGTATTACCAGTGCTGGTAATGTGGGCATAGGCACCGGTAATCCTGACCCGTATTCAAGATTATTTGTTTTTGGGACAGTAACCAATGGTTATGGTCCTACTAGTGCTGTTTTTTCAGATGGGTCAACCTGTTCACTATACATAACACATTCAAGTGCAGTACTTGGTGTTGTTTCTGATAGTGTATTAATGTTTGGGTCAGGCAGTTCTGGCACAGAACGCATGCGAATCACCAGTGCTGGTGAATTAATAGTTGGTGCATCTTCAACTGTTGGTACTGGTGGTAAAATGCAAGTATATAGTACGTCCGATACTCTGTATGTTCAGTCAAACGTAAACGCTCCGTATTCCGCCATAATTGCAAACGTCCAATACACGGCTACTAATTTAATTGCGTTTCAATATGGCAATTATACAAACGTAGGAGCAATTTCAACAAACGGTACAGGTGTTACTTATGGTACAGCATCTGACTATCGTCTAAAAGAAAACATTGTACCAATGACAGGTGCATTGGCTACAGTAGCACAACTTAAACCTGTGACTTACAAGTGGAAATCAGATGGTTCTGATGGTCAAGGATTTATTGCCCACGAACTACAAACCGTTGTACCTGCCGCAGTTCACGGTGTAAAAGATGGCTTAAAAGAAAATGGTAAGCCTAATTACCAAAATGTAGATACATCATTCTTGGTAGCAACACTTACAAAAGCAATACAAGAACAACAAGCACTCATAGAATCATTAACAACAAGATTAACTGCATTGGAGAATGTATCTTGACAATACCACAAAGTCAATTAGCCAGTTTAGTAATTCAAGGTGCCCAAGGTAGACAAGGTTTTGTTGGCGCTCAAGGTGTCCAAGGTGCTATTGGTGCTCAAGGTATTGTTGGTGCTCAAGGAGTACAAGGTACTATTGGTGCTCAGGGTGCTCAGGGTGCCACAGGTCCTCAAGGTACTGTTGGTGCTCAAGGGGTTCAAGGAGCTACAGGTCCACAAGGTGTCCAAGGTCCTAATGGTGCACCAGGTGCTCAAGGTGTTCAAGGACAAACTGGTTCTCCTGGTGCTCAGGGTGCCACAGGTCCTCAAGGTACTGTTGGTGCTCAAGGGGTTCAAGGAGCTACAGGTCCTCAAGGTACTGTTGGTGCTCAAGGGGTTCAAGGAGCTACAGGTCCTCAAGGTACTGTTGGTGCTCAAGGGGTTCAAGGAGCTACAGGTCCTCAAGGTACTGTT
>Ga0209084_1002255_pt1 | contig 15174 bp, 17 predicted proteins | sample C_130820_MF_Meta_FD_187309 | JGI IMG/M metagenome (GOLD analysis project Ga0209084, IMG submission 187309) | Freshwater microbial communities from Lake Croche, Canada to study carbon cycling - C_130820_MF_MetaG (SPAdes) (version 2) | ecosystem: Environmental > Aquatic > Freshwater > Lake... | reverse complement strand
TCCCCATATCCTGTCAAATACCGTTGAAAAAAATATTTCGTCAAACCGATACAGAATATTCGACAATATTGAATCAAATCCGTGAAGGAAAAATCAAAAATAAATCAAATGAACTATTACTTAGATATGTAGGACGTATTCCTGACCCAAAATTAGTCGCGGAACCTACAAAATTATTTCCTACGCGTATGAAAGTAGATAGTATAAACAGCCATAAAATGATTCAATTATCTGGAGGGGAAATTGAATTCAAACTCAAATATAATAAAGATTTAGAAATGACTAAATCCGAAAAAGCGTCACGCACGGACTATAACGATAAAGATATTCAAATGGAACTTGATTCTATTGCGAATAATCTCATATGTGATAAAGACCTTAAACTTAAAATTGGTGCTCAGGTAATGTCTATTATAAATATTACGCCACAAAGTGGTAATAGTATTGAAATCTGTAATGGTAGTCAAGGAATTGTTACCGGTATATGTGAGATGACTGGTTGCCCACGTGTAAAATTCAATAATGGTATTGAGCAAGTTATGATGCGACATGTTTGGTCTAGTGATAAAATACCCGGAATAGGGGTTTCTCAGGTCCCCCTTATTTTAGCCTGGGCTTTAACCATTCATAAATCACAAGGGGCTACATTAGATGCTGCGGAAATAGATGTAGGTAGTGGTATATTTGAATGTGGACAAACTTACGTAGCCTTATCACGCGTAAAAAGTTTGGATGGATTATATTTGGCTTCTTATGACGTATCAAAAATAAAAATAAATATAAAAGTACGAAATTTTTACGAAAATTTGAAATTATCCCAATCGCCCAAAGTGGCTGCTTTATCCTAACACAATTACTACATTTTTCCAAGTAGTCGCATGATTTTTGCTAAGAAAAAAATATTTTATTTAATTAAATTTAAAACTATTCTATTTTTGTTTTTTTAAAGGTTATCACACAAATCTCTAGTGAAATTAATCCGTCTTTGCGCAGAATCGTCACTATCATCGTTAATTATCAAAGCCGGCATACTATCATGTGTACTAACCGAGATGTTATCTGGGTCTAATACCGTTAAATCATCGGGATCAACAAGCGACGGCATGCTACCGTATGTACTGATCGACATATTATCATCTTCTTTCTTATCCTCGGTGAGCCACATATATTTATCTTGGTTGCGAATACCGCAATACAAGTCATCAATCGCAGCCGAAAATATTTGGTCACTTTCGCGATTCATCAGTTCATCACATTTACCCACAAATTGCTCCACAATCTTTTGAAGGCGGTCTATCTGCTCTGACTGCTGCTTGATTTTGTTCTCCTGTTCCAACACCCGGGTTTCCAAAATATGAGCATTCTCTACCACTTGGTGAATATTCAGCTTAGTATCCACCACCGGATTGATATTTTTCATCAACCACCAATATTCGTTATTTCCGACCCATAGTTTGTAATGGTCGTCGCAAGTAAATACGGTGTTTTGAATTGTCTCGGCTACGTAACTGTAGTAAAAACATTCCATATGTACGAACGCAGATTGATAATTGTTTGAAAGACTGGTTGATTCGAGCTGAATAAAATCAACCCGACGAACATCGCCAATATACAACAGTCTGAACATGTTTACAACATCTTCAACGGTGTAATTGGAGTACATTCGAGGAATATAAAAGCTGAATTCGCATTGGTTATTTGACGTCATTGTATGATTGCTTATTGTAATATTATGCGAAATGTAATATATTTTAAAAGCAATTCAATTTTTTTTATTTTTGCCATTTTTATCATACGATAAAAACATTATGTACGCGTAATTTTATTACATGTTTTTATTAATTAAAAAACGTCTATTTTTTCAAAAATAATATCTCATTCTCTTGTGTTTGTATTATATGTTGTAAAAATGGGGTTATGTTGTTTTCTTTTTCCAATAATTTTTTACTCATATGAACCGCCATTGAATGATGTGGTATCATACCTAATTTATATTGTGTTTCATCAATTAGAAATTGATTTCTAATACACCATACATTGATTATTATCAATAATACTCCTATAAAAAACACATATATTTCTTGATAAATCAATCCCATAAATAAAAACATCCACCCGGTCATAAGTAGTGACATGTACGCGTCATTTATACTAAATCTTATATCATCTAGTTTATCTACCCATACATTCATGGTTGATAACAATCCGGATAAAATCATTATAAAAAACATAATCGTATAATGATTATTTAATAGCATAGTAGAGTGCTGAACATGTTTCATTAAATAATATATATATATATAATTCCATATAAAAAATACTGTTACAAAGTCGTTCACTAGATTTAATTTTCATCTTGTCTATATATAAAATAAGCAAAATCATGTTTATTTATATATTATTCGGTATAGTGGGGGCGACAGCGACGTATCCTTTTTGTCCGAATTTTATTCACTATACGAAAACCACAAATACGCCAAATTGTAATTTATTCAAGACACATCCATTATTTAAAGATAGAATCGACGTAGATTCTATTGGTAAAGAAATATGTAGCGAGAAAGGGAAATATTTCATAAGTGGCGGGAAAAAGGGAACCACCAATATGACCATATATGAACAAAACACGAAATTATTTCAAAATAGTAGAACAAATACAAATAATAAATAAATAATATATGTAAAAAAAATTTGTTTTTTTTAAAATTCTACTCTACATTTAATTAACACGCATAAATCTATTCTCGTAAAAACTATCTACATTAGCGATATCTACTTTGGGCGCCTCATCTTCGGGCTTGTAGTTAGAAATCAGTATTCGCAACTTGCCAAACAAGACATCGTTCATACGATCATACTCGTCTTCTTCAGTGTATTCTTCGTGGTCTACCATGAGGGCCTGAACTAGGTTTCCCATAGTAACTCCTTGACTCACTAGTTTACGCACAAGAAACTCGACCGAAGGTTTGACGATGATATCGACATTCTCCGGAATCTCTTCTTCATCTTCCTCATCATCCACTTCTTCGCCGTTTGCGCGCTGAAACAACCATCTGGCTCCTCGTAGAGCATGGTCTCCATATAATTCTTCTTCTTCCTCGTCATCAGACCATACACTGTCGTCATCCGAGTCTTCATCATTCTCAGGAGTTTCCGCCATTTGGGTTCGGCAATATGGGCATCCAAAACCGTTGTGTGCTACCGAGGTCATCAAGCAGTTGGTATGAAAGCAATGTCCACACTCGGTAGTTACGATATTTTTCGTACCAGAAAGCACGTCCATACAGATGGGGCATTCCTCCTTACAGTTTTCGCATTGTGCCGACATATTTAATAAATAACTTATAGTTAATTATAGTTAAAATACTTTTCTTATTATAGTAAAAAAGCATTTCATTTTTTTTACTTTACGCTGAACAAATACGTACACTATTTTTTTATAATATAATATATAAAATAATATAAAATATAATATATAATATATAATAATATATAATAACACATGAATATATTGGTCTCATTTGGTGTCATTGTGGCTACATTCACCATGTCTACAATAACAGCTTTTATTGTTTGCTATCTAAATAATTACCCTTTTATGAATCCTACTTTTAGTAACGAAGAAAAAATGACTAGAATCAATGAATACATAAAGAATGTCCCGGTATTGATATTTCAATCTACAGGACTTATGTATATGGTTTCATATAATATAATTCCATATGGACAACATACTTGGTTCCAATCATTATATTCAATGGGTTTATATTGTTTGCTTATTGAGGCCAACTATTATGTATACCATCGATTTATTCATAAATATTATTATGCGAGTGTTCATAAAAAACATCATATAAATGTTATGGTATATCCGTTTGATACCTTTTTTTTAACAGAGTTGGATGACCTAGCCTCCATTGTTTCAATCGGTATACCAATTATTTTTGTAAATATATCTGTTTATGAACAAGCAATTATTCTGTATTTATATATCACATCGTCTTACTTATCACATTCAGAATTATATTGGACGCATCATAGTATTCACCATAAACTATTGAATTGTAATTATTGTATATTATTTCCTTTTTTTGATATCATTTTTGGAACATATCGTTATAAAAAAATACATAATTAAAAAATGAAACGTTTTAAATAAGTATACCTAATATACAAAAATATACATACAATATACGTATAATGGGTAATTATGCGGATAAATTACGTACGTTAACCGCAAAACACAAGCGGGGTTTTACGGTTTCATTAAAAACACACGTAAATAACGCAGACAAATATGAAGAACCTACAAAAGGAATGTCCGTGGATGACATAGCTAAGGCATACCATCATTTAAAAATTCAATACGAGGCAAAAAATAAAGTATAGGGAGTAAACAACATTTTATGTAATATTTAATAAATATATATATATATATTAAATGTCTAATTATGTGGTGGCGGTTCCAACATATAATCGCGCGGATGTAGTCGCTGATAAAACACTACATACTTTATTAGATGGAAAAGTAAATAAAAACAGAATATATATTTTTGTTGCAAACAAAGAACAAGAAAAAATATATCGAGAGAAGGTTCCTAGTAATATGTATAATAAAATAGTGGTAGGAAAACTAGGGATTACAAATCAGCGTAAATTCATTTCAACATATTTTCCAGAAGGTCAGTACATTATTTCGATGGATGATGACGTAGAAGAATTATTAATGATGAAAAATCCAGAAAAATTAGTAAAAATGCGCGACCTAGATAAATTTTTTATTGATGCTTATAAAGAGTTGAAAAAAGAAGACCTCCATATATGGGGTATATATCCAGTTCGCAATCCATTTTTCATGAAGAAAAAAATATCTACGGACCTTAAATTTATTATTGGAGTCTTATTTGGTTATATTAATAGGCATTTGAAACAACTTGAGCCGTCTAATGAAGCGGAAACCAAAGAAGACTATGAACAGTCTATATTATACTATAAACTTGACGGGGGTGTACTTCGTTATAATTATATTACTCCCAAAACGAAATTTCATGCGGAGGGAGGCTTGGGTAAAGACCGGTTTGATAGAAATAAAAAGGCGGCGGAATATTTGAAAAAAACATATCCAGATATAATTACCATATTTCATCGAGCAACCGGAATGACCGAAGTAAAATTTGCGCGAATGAAAAGAATAGAAAACCCTATTAAAACGAAGAAAACCCGTACTACCAAAAACAAAACCCGAAAGAAATAGGGTTGTTATTTGTCCCTCAAACGTTTGATTGTTTTATTATGAGTAATCATGAATTTTTTCGTTTTATTCTTTGTTTTTAGCCATACATTATATCTTAAATAACAGACAATAGAGAGACGAATCGCATCATTATCTATTTTTTTAACAGGTAAATTCCCATGTGGTTCATGAACATTCATAAACAAAATATCGCCCGTACGAACATCCACCCCGATACCGAACTGTGGAAAACAGGTCTCGCCTCCGGTGTATTTCCCCGACTCAATTACGACAAGATTACCAAATCCTTCCGCATCGTCACCCTTATCGGTATGAATAGTTGTTTGAAAATTCACATTCGTGGTAATGGTAGTAAAACAGGTACCTTGAATCTTAAAATTGGTTTGGTTTGCTTTTTTTCGCTGTTTATTATAATGTTCAGGTATATATTGTTCGTACAATTTATCGATTTCGGTGATTAGTGGTAAAGTCTTTTTATAATTTTCAGGATTATCCATATTAAATCGACACTCGCGCACGTCCAATAATTTTTTCCCTTTTTTACGTAGTAGTGCTTTTTGTGATGGTGAAAATTTATCAAAAAATCCGAAAATATTAGACATAATTTTAGGATTATCTCCTACATTTTTTTTTTTGCTACCTGATGTAGAACCACGGTTACTTGTTGTATGCTTCGCAAATTGAATTATATTATCATAAAAATCGGATACATTGGTTTGGGATAATGTACCCTTTCTAAATCTTAATAACAGTTTATTATCCATGGTATATACATCCGCATCATGGTCAATAATAAAATCAATTTGTGATGGTTTAACATAAGTATTTAATACTGATTCCATTTTAGTATCATCAATATTTTTATCAACATGATAGACCATAATATTACCCTTTTTAGCTTTGTCGATTATCATATATATTAAATATATAATAATGATATATATTATATTTTTTATACATAGGTTTTACATATATTTATTAGTAAAATCATCTTTCCCCATAATAGGAATACCTAATTGTTTCGCTTCGAGTGCCTTACCTGTATCTTGGTCTACGCTCGCGTCTTTAACTAATAAAACAAATGTGTTTTTTGATATTGATGAACCTAACTTAGCACCGACATTTTTAATAAGTTCTATAAGTTCAGCATCACGAAACCCAGTCATTACAATACTCTTTCCATATAAAGGGTGTGCGGTATCATAATTCGTTTTTACGGGCGATACATTTATGCGATGTTCCAGATTAGATTCCTTCATAAAACGAATAAAATCAGGAATATGTTCAACAAAGGTTTCCGAGGTTTTGGTGGCCATACCTTTGATGGCTGAAATCTTTTTAATTTTTTCATTCGAAGAGAGAGAAGATAATAATACATCGGGATATGAATCTAGAATTAATTCTATTTTCTTCTCGCTGAAACCACGCCCAAATGTATTAGAACCCGACATTAACTTAATAAGGGACGCGGTTTGTATTTTTTCTTGAATACCCGTATATAATTTGGTAGCCGTTTTCATTTTAAATCCGTCTACCTTTAAAAAATCATCGACCGTCATATTAATTATTTTAGGTACACTATCATAACCAGCTTTAATAATACGAGATATATTTCCGCTACTTAACCCTTCGACACCTATACCGCGAAAAAATCCGGTTATATTTTTTTCTTGGACCGTTTCGTCGCTACCTATATTTTCCAGCATAATATCTACGTGGGTATCATTCCATTTATAAGGTACCGCAGGCATTTTAGCTTGTTCGGCGGGTATAACAACTTTACGAATATAAGGAATGACATCACCACTACGTATCAATTCAATTAACGCGCCAACTCCGATTTTATTATTTTCGATAAATGCGCCATTAAATCCAGTTGCGTACTCTATTTGAACTCCTCCCAGCTGTAAAGGTTCAATACGAACGCGGGGTTTTAAATATCCGTCTTTACTAGGTGTCCAAATTACATCTACTACTTTGGCTTCGGCAACTTGGTCTGAAAGTACCATTTTAAACGCAAACGCATATTCCGGATTACCTGATTGTCTCGGATGTAGTTTATCATCCGTCACAATAATCCCATCTATTTCATATCTATAATTTGAACGCAAGTTGATTAATGTGTCTGAGAGTAATTCATTAGATAATGTAGATTCTACTTTATAAAACACACATTCTACATCTAATGTTTTTAAAAAATCCATTTGTGCGCTAGGTTTTAATTCGGGTTTAATGACTTCATATGCGACAAAATTCATATCCTTTACCGCATCCGTTATACTTTTTTGGTTTACTATACCCGAAACCATATTTCGCGGATTCGCAAACGTTGTTTTATATTTTTGTTCAAATAGTTCTTTGGGAATAATAAATTCGCCACGAATGACAATATTTTTAGTTTTAGGCAGACGTAAATACGGTATTAAGTGACTAATATCTTGACCAATTTTACCATTACCGCGTGTATATAATTTAGGTTCTTTATTTTCAGTCGTATACAAGCCACTTACGCCGTCTAGTTTACAGGATAATATGTAGGGACCGGAATATTTTGCCATCCAATTAGTAAGCGCGTTTGTATCGGGTTTTATTTTATCCATAGACCACATTTCGTATGGTAATTTAACTTTGTTTCTCTCGACAGGTGCGCCGACATCTTGTAATACCTGATTACTTGGGTATTTATGTTCAATATATTCTTTTACTATATCATATTCATTATCCGTAAGTAATGGTTGTTCGTTATAATATGCGTCATTTAGCTCTCTAAGAATTGTTGCAAGTTGATTTTCATTTAATTGGTCGAGTACCGTAATTCCATTACCTTTAAAGTCATCCATAATTAATTTAATATTTGGATTTATTTTAAATTGTGGTTTTACGGATTTCTTTTCTTGATTAATTACGGGTTTTTCTTTCTTTTCTCTCTTCTTCAAAGTATAAGTTCTTTTTTTAGGTGGAAATTTGGTTAAATCTGACTCCAAAGGAACTACTTCTATTGGCTTGTCTATAACATCTATTGGCTTGTTTAAAGTAGATTGAATAGCCCGCCCATCAATACGCTCTTTAGGAGTTTTGTATTGTAAATGTAAATAATCAAAAATATCTTTTTCATCGCGAAAAACATGAGATACCTTTTCACCTTTTTTCTTATTATCCATTTTATATAATCCATGCTCATTCATAGTTAATCCTTGTTTAAGTGCGTGTCCTCGCATTACTGTATTAAACATTTTGCTTCCTGTAAAATATAATACAGAAAAGGGATATTCATCGGGGGTTGTATATAGAAAATCAACTCGCCTATACACGTTTGAAGAAGGAATTTTTGTGATTACTAATGATTTTGTTGGACCTCGAGAGAGAACTTCAATAATTATTTTTTTGGCAATTAGTTCATTTATAAATTGAGTAAATACCTGTGGCTGATTTGAAGTAATAATAACATCAATATCACCCGAACTTTCGAGTCCTCTGCGATAACTCCCCACAATTTCAAAGTGCGAATCGGTGGTAGCTACCTTATTAAATTCGGTTGTAAAAATTGTCGCATAGTTATCTATTTCAGCCCGAGGTAGCCGTTTCAAAATATCTTCATAATATTTCAGTCCCACCTTTTGGGTATCATTTAATTTATCTTGATTTACTCGTAACATTTCTACGCTGGTTATCCCTTGTGAAACTAATTCCTTAGCTTTTTTCGGACCAATACCATATATGTCGGCAAGAATATTGGCCGGATTGTTTCTCTCTCTTTCGAGTATTTTTAATGTTCCAGTATTTTGATATTCCTTTAATTTTTCCATAATAGTTGGCCCAATATTAGGATATCCACTTAATTGTTCAGGTGTGGTTATGTCGCCACTGTAAGTCATTATGGTTTCTTGTGCTTTTTTATATGCTCGTGCGCGAAAAGGCTCTCCTTGTTTCAGCATAATATCGGCTAATTCATCCATTAAACCTATATATGTTTCATTCAATCGTATCGACATATTGGATTTTTCTTCTATTATCTTTAAATCTGTTTTATTAACCATTTCATCTGGTTTAATAGATTCTATTATAATTAGTTTACGTTTTTTGGGTTTTTTCATTGTGTTTGTTTTAGATTTATTATCTATTTTTTGTGATGTTTTTCTCTCTTGAGAAGAGAGAGGAGATTCAATTATTATTAATTTTTTTTTAGTTTTGTTTTTGGAGTTATTGTTCTTTGGTTTATTGTTCTTTGGTTTATTGTTTTTTGTTTCATCCATATATATTTTAAGATATAAATAGATAAAAAAAATATATTTTAATTAATTTAACAAAATCTCAAAATTTTAAACCATACTAACAAATTCTCTATCTTCTAATACTGCTACTTGTGCTCTTAGGGAATCGATTTCATCTTGCATAATACGCATTTTGTGTTCATTTAGACCACTTTGCTGGAAATACAGCATCGCCTCACCGTACCACTTTCGGTTTGTGTTCAGCAAATCTGTGAGGTGATGCTCCATACTTTGAACATATCTACCATCAATAGATATAGTATGCTGGTCTTCTTCATCCATCATTTCTTCGATTTTATCCAGGATTTGTTCATGTTCGTTATTTTCCATGATAAATTCGTCAACCAACTTACGCTTCACCGGTCTCAATTTGCTAACCGTAGGGTTACCGTAGTACTTATTCTTTACAGGCGCATCCGGCGGCTGAATTTGCTTCTTTACCGGCGTCATATCGGTCAAATTAATTCGTACTTTACGGGTTCCTTTCGAGCCACGATTTTCTAGTACAATCCAATACCAGGGCTCATCATACACCAGGCGTGCTTCCTTCTCGGGATTACGAACACGCTCCTGAAAAGACTTTGAGACAACCGTATCATACCAATGGTCGAAATGAATATACGCCGCGTTATACGTTGACCCATATGCGGTCATTTTTTCGACAAAGTCGATACGATTTACTTTACCCAGTGATAAAGATTCGAATACACGTATGATTCTATCCTCGCCAATATTCGAAAATACGTGGGGGATGTAGATGCTCATAATAGTGGACATGTTGATTATTTTGCTGTAGGCAGTAATACTTATATTTGTACTTATTCAATCCAGCAAAAAAAGCATTTCATTTTTTTTTGTTACATTTAATAAATATTTTATAAGCTACGCTAAAATTACATAAGTTACGCTAGCGTGGTGTATGTTGTGATGTAAATATTGGTGGTAATTTTACGCGTATTATTACTTTTCTATTATTGGGTTTAGGTATTGGGGGAGGCTCAGGTTTTGTAATACATTGAGTTAGCATAATAGGACCTATATTTGCCGCAAATGGAACCTTATCGAGCGATGAATACGTCTCAGCAAACGGCGATGGCATTATAGAATATTTTTATATATTTATAAGAATATTTATTTCAATTTTATAAAGTATTACCAAATATTTGCGTAATCTTATTACATGATAATACTTTATAAAATTGAAGGAATATTTTTTTTATATTAAATAAAATATAAATTATATAATATAAACATGTCCGCGCTGGTAAGGTGGTTGTTTCCAAAAAGTAATATAGCCGTGGATTTAGATTGTAACAAAAAATCAAAGAAAATATATGACAAAAATGAGTATTTGAAAATACTCAACAAATCCTATAAAGATATTCTATTATCCGAGGACGAAATAAGTTTTTTGGAAACTATACCACGTAAAAAATTTAATATAATTTTAAACATTAACCGTATCAATAGAACATTTGATAAACAAGATTATCTGTCCCGTTAATTTAATTAAAAAACTTTTTATGTTTTATTATATTTGTAAACTACTGTAATACAAATTTAGTTATATAATAAAATAAAAATTAATATTAAAAAATGCCGAAGATGTTCATTAGCAAATCGAATACTACAGTTATAGCAACAACAACTACTTTGACTGGTGAAATAATTACTCATTCGGCGTCGGCAACCGCAAGTGCGACGGCACTGACAGTAAAAGTAGCTAGCAACAATTCATCGGGATTATCTCAAAATAACGCTTTTAACGCGGTAAATGCTTTAATACCAGGTTTAGGTCCCGTTGGTATTTCTGAATTTTCTGGGCTTTATGAAATTAGTGGAGGTACTGGTGGTACAACATATGGATTTAATACTAGTACTAATGTTTCTTAGAATAAATATATACAACTATAATATAAAGATATTACCTTAATATGTATTACAAGTATGGTCTCGTTTAATAGAATGATTTCGTTTATATGTATCATATCACAACTTTTTTTCGGGCAAAGTCAAATAATTTGTGATTCGAATGATTGGGTACAATTTACTGTGTTTCAAGAGAGATTTGAGAAGTCATATTCGGTTGAAGAAGTTGAAACACGTTTTAATATTTTTTGTTCAAATTTGCGTATAATTACGCATCATAACAAGGACCTTATTCAAAATTTCACGCTTGGTATTAATCAATTCACCGATCTTACTGCGGACGAGTTTCGCACAAGGTATATTGGAGGTATTAACTCCCGCGTAGAAAGTTATGGCTGCAAGTCTTTTTCGAGTTCTGGGGTTGGGCTGCCTGATGCCGTTGATTGGCGAGACCATAACGCGGTTACAAACGTTAAAGATCAGGGACAGTGCGGTAGTTGCTGGGCATTTTCGGCCACTGGTGCCATGGAGGGTGCCTGGGCTATTTCTCATGGGCATTTGACTTGTTTGTCCGAGCAAGAATTGGTCGATTGTGCTACTGGATTGTCATATGGTTCCAACGGTTGTAATGGTGGGCAAATGGATGGGGGATTTAAGTATGTTATGGAGCACGGACAATGCGCGTCTTCTGAATATCCTTATACTTCCGGGGTTTCCAAGACTAGTGGAGCGTGTGTTTTGTGTAATTCCGTGGTGGATATGTCATCGTGTTCAGATGTCAAGCCTAGTGACCAGGTTTCCTTGAAGGCCGCCGTGTTTCAGCAACCGGTATCTATTGCGATTGAAGCGGATACTCGATATTTTCAGTCTTATGCGAGTGGTGTATTGGATGCGGCTACGTGTGGAACATCATTGGATCATGGTGTTCTTATTGTAGGATATGGTACGGAAAATGGACAAAAGTATTGGCTGGTAAAGAATAGTTGGAGTGATACTTGGGGGGACAATGGATATGTAAAAATTCTCAGAAGCGAAAGCACCAATGATGCGGGAATTTGTGGAATTGCTATGGAACCGAGTTTCCCCAGTGTATAAAAAGTTGGAATTATTTATAAAAAAATGAATACAAATTATTTACTTATATTGTAAAGTAAATAATTACTATTACTATTACTATTCATATTAAATGACCAATTTATTGGATACGTTATTTATAAAACGATTTTGTGTTCCATGTAACACGGATATTGAAAAAATAACGAATATAGACGAATCTACTACCCACAATATTACCAAAAATAAAAATAATTTATGTGGAAGCAATGCGTATAATCATATAGCATGTGTTATAACTAATGGTAAGTTAAGTTCGGTTGCAAACAAAGCCATTATATTACATAAATCGACAATACTGAGTTTCGGAGTAAATATTTATGGAAATTTAGAGGGAACTATACCGGGGACTCATGCGGAAATAAACGCAGTTAATAAATTACCACGGTTAGGTTCAAACAAAAAAAATAAAATTATTAGTTTACTCATTGTAAGAATATCGAAAATAAACCATATTCAGAATAGCAAACCATGTAATAATTGTATTCGAAAAATGAAATACTTACCAGGATTGAAAGGATACAAGTTAAAATATATATATTATTCTGACGAGGAAGGAAATATAATTAAAACCACGTTAAAAAATCTAGAAACAGATAACCAGCACTATTCTAATTATTACAGGGACGAGTCTCCAGTCATTTATAAATAATACTAATTTTTGTATACATTGTAAAACAAAGAATTTATTTATTAAACTTCAAAATCGTATTCGATTAATGTCTTCATATCGCATTTCATTTTATTATATAAAATACTTTTTGCTTTTGTATAATATTTATCTTCTTTGAATGATTGTGACATTAATTTAATCGTGGCTTTGTTACAAATAGTACTTTTCGAATCATTCTCCGCTATTTCTTGTTTATGTATTTTTTTCCATTCGGTAAATAGTTTCGTTATTTTCATATGTATTATATTTAAAAACCACACTAGTTTGTCTTTAGGTAATTCTCGCCACTCTTTTCCTTGTATCGCCTGTCCTTGTATAATTGTATAATAATAAAATGTATTGGTTTTTTGACTCAAGGCGAATAGCGGATATATATCGTTACTATTTAATTCCACGTTTTTATAAATATTCGCTTCAAACATATCATTTAATATATCATGAAAAGTATTATTTAATAACAACTCTATGGTTTGATTTGTTGTAGTTATTTTATTAGGCAATTCTTCAAACACCAAGGACGGTATTAAATTATTATTCAACCATTCCAAAACATTAATCTTCTTTTTTTGTTTTACCACATACTTGCTCATCTCTTCCATTTTTTTTTCCAAATTACTATATTTATTCGCTAATTCTATCAACATATGATACATTTGTTGATTGGAAGGAATTCTCTCCGCTTCCTCGTCATCTACTATACGTAATTTTTTCTTTTTTTTTGTTCTATCAATTAATTCACATAAAATAGCATGTTTGTCGTGGCCTGGTCGCGATTTATATCCTTTACCGCAATATACACAACATATAGCCGGTTGTTTTATTCTATTTGGAATGATATTACATTTATTCATGTTGTTAGTTAAATAGTGCTTCATTTTGTCGATAACATAGGTAATCAATTTTATTATAAATTTTTTTATATAAAGTGTCAACGCTTATTTTATTTATGAGATTTTTTATGAAATAATAAAATACTATCAAATATATATAATATATGTTCTATAAAACGGCTATTGTATATAATAATCCTAACAAAATTATCGGATTAGACCCTTTTTACTACCGTTATAGAAGCTGTGACACAAATTTAACCGCAAATACACCGGCAAATCGTTATCAGCGACAAAAAATTATACAAAATACGGTTCGGGTTTATGCGTCACTTTATACGGCAAATAAAGCTCCATTAGAGGCTTATAAAAAACCCGGACCAGAAACGCACGGCGTATGTTGGAACCAAATGAGTGACCGCCCAGTACCCAGTGTACAAAGAGCTACGGTACCTACCGGGTTTTATCATGCGTTAAATAGTAAACATCACTCGGTTACATCTAGTCGTCCTGGATGTCAAACACCAGGAGGTATAGGATGTGATATTAAACATAATTCTTATGATAGATACTTGAACCGATTAAAAGGAAGGGGTCCTTTAAGGCGTGGTAATATACCAACAGATTTTGCAGCGCCGCAAATTCCATTTAATCCTGCATATCCAGTTTATGGCGCTAAATTGTTTAAGCAAAATATAGTTACTGGATGTAATTGTCTTTATAAACCCGATAAAAATTTACATTTATTTAATGACCCTTTATTTCAAATTCAAAACGAGCCGCTTATTGGATTTCAAGTTGGGCAATATGTATATGCGCGTAAATTAGGTAGTGAAATCTTATTAAGAGCGCTTGTTATTAATGTAAATGATGACGGAACATATAACATTGAATTTGACGACAATACATTGCGAAATTATATAAGTATATCAGAATTGTCCATTTATTTCCCATGTAAGTGTGATACTGTTTAACAACAATCGGTTTTTTGTTTAATTTGATTTGATTTGATTTATTTGATTTATTTGATTTATTTGATTTGATTTAATTTGATTTGATTTAGACGAAATAATTATATATAGATTATTTATAAAATATGCCTGCTAAAATGAAAATGACTTTATTGAATGGTAATTTGAATGCGTCCTATGTTCAATCTCCACC
>Ga0209084_1002254_pt1 | contig 15175 bp, 7 predicted proteins | sample C_130820_MF_Meta_FD_187309 | JGI IMG/M metagenome (GOLD analysis project Ga0209084, IMG submission 187309) | Freshwater microbial communities from Lake Croche, Canada to study carbon cycling - C_130820_MF_MetaG (SPAdes) (version 2) | ecosystem: Environmental > Aquatic > Freshwater > Lake | place... | reverse complement strand
CTTATCTTCTTCAGGAATCTAAATGGTCTTCAGCACAAAACTTTAGTTCTCTAGCAAAACAAGCTTCACTTGTAGGGTATTTTCCACGAAGAAATGTTTCTTCTCAAGGGGTGGTTGTTGTATCTACTGATAGTACTTTAAATACCTTTTCAGCAAATGGAAAACTTCTTTCAGACGCAAGCAGTCTGACTGCTTATACTGGAACAAACTTTGTTCTTCCTACAGGCACCATATTCAGTTCTGGGTATGTTTCGTTTATATCGTCTGAGGATGTAGCCTATACAACTGGATTGAAGTATATTGAGGTTCCGGTTATACAGGGTGTTCTCACATCTTCTCCAGCAGGAACACTAACGGGAAACCCATTTCAAGTTTTGGAAGTTACTCAGTCTACAATAGAAGATGCCAGCAATATTGTATCAAAAAACTTTCTATCTATAACGGGAACACTATCAAATACTACTTTCTCTTACAGAATTGTTGACAACATTCATCTTGCTTATTTTGATGAGAATGCTGTTGAAATAAGGGGTAGGGTAGGCGGAGGAATACTTCTTAAGTTTGGAAACGGAATTTCTGGCATGCTTCCTAAAAACGGAACAGTAATCACAATTACCTACCTAGACAGTAATGGTTCTACAGGAAATGTAACCACAAACTATGCCGTTAGCATTATAACACTACCCTCAGGCTCAACACTACCTACCCTATACTGCGCCAATCTACCCTCAAGTTCAACAACCACCTCGGGAATTATTGGTGGAACAAACAACGATACGGTAGAAGATATACGTGCCAACGCACCGATATACTACCGACTTACTGATAGTATTGTTACTGTTAATGACTACAAAACAACTATTGATTCAATCCCGGGTGTTATAAAAACCAATGTGTATTCAGGAATTAGTACTAACTCTGAGACAGGAACTTCCCAGTCTTCCATAGTATATACTGGTCTTCTGGATATGGCTGGAATTCCTGTTGTTCCAGATGCAAACTTCCAGACCACAGTAACTTCTTATCTTGAGGGAAGAGTATCCCCTATGGACCTTTACAGCTACATTGACCCAGCTTTGATTCATATTCGTGTTAATGTTAAAGTAACAGACTCAAAAGCACCTGTAGGTATGGAGGACATGGTTGTGGGAACCGTTTTGTCTACTTATGGAACAACCAATCAGGACTTTGGTACTACTTACTTAGATAGCCAGATTCATAGCACTGTTGCTGGAATAACAAACATGACAAAACCCAGCACAAATATATCAATTATTACTGAAGCCATAACAGACCTGTATCCAAGTGATTTTATTGTTGACCCTAATGATTTAACAAAATATTACCACGAGTTTGAGTTTGACAAATCTTTTAAACAATTGAAAACTTTTGATAATAATGTCAATCATATTCTCAAGGTACAACTTTTCTTCAATTGCGAAGAATGTTTGACAAAACCCAGAACACTGTACTTAACTCAAACTAATATAAACACCATACCTAGAACAACTTTCACGTTTACAACCAATAATATTGGCTCAGATACTTTATACATATGTGGAACATCAACCCCTAACCCATATATTAATGTTGGTTCAACGGGGGCGGTTATACCAGCCTTAACTGCTAACTCTACTGGAACAACCTACACAACAACTATAACCACTGGTGTTACTACTTCCGGTAGCATAACCTTTAACAACTCATATTCTTCTTCACCGGTCATAGTAGCTTTTTTGGGTTCAAAGTCGATAACCTCTACAGGAGACGATATAGCGGCTGCGATTACCGCTAATCCAGCCTGTGGTTTTTCTGCAACCAATAATGCAGGTGTCCTTACTTTGGTTTATAGAATTGCGTATGTGGTTACACCTAATAATACTTCTTCGGGGAGTAGCCTAGCATCCAACTTGCAAAGTACTTTTTCATCTTATTCTGCAACTTACCTTTCAGGGTTTACGTTTACTTCAACAGGGTCATCTTTGACAATTTCTCACGCCTCTAAAGGAATCGCTATTTACGGTTCTGTAACAGGTGTGACTATTACATCAGTTCCTGTTACTCAGGATACACAGGTAATTCAGTCATACTATGATTCTACTATATCAACTACCAGCCACGTTCCCTCAGGTGTTACTGCATTGACCAGCGGATTAACTAGTAATAGTGTGCTAAACACCACCAAGATACCTATTACACTAGAGGTTGATATAGGTTCGTTCTCTCCTTTAGACCTTACTAGTCAAAGCCTAGGAAAGGGGAAATTAACCCTTCCTAAAACTTTTACCGATTCTGGTTTCACAGCTACATATATCAATTTTTCTGCCCTAGACGCAAATGAAAAAATAAAAATACAAATCATAGCTCAACCGGCTGAAACGTACATAGAACCATACTTACAAAACAATATTGTTTATATTGTAGATAACCCCACTATTCTACCTCTGCAATACGGCACCGGGGAGCTTATGAAGTTTGCAGACGTAGTAGCGGAGGTTTCATGAGTATTGTAAGCACCCTCTACACAAGGCTGAAAGCCAATACAGAAGCACACCCTCCCGCTGGGACTATAGTACCGGGAGTATCTCCTACGGTTGGTGGTGTTATTGTTCCTCTAGATGAGCATTATTTGCTTGCAACTGAGGACAGCAATATAAACTCAGCATGGACTTCTCAGGATGCTAAAACACAATGGTTTATTGAACAACAAACAGATAATCCTGTAGCTATGGACCCTTATAATTATCTTCACTCACTGATGAACAACCCGTTCTACTATGAGTTTATGAAGGCACTTAGGTCTGAAAATCAAAATAAGATTGACAAAGCAAATGAACTTAAGAACATGTTTGATTTGGATTGGTTCGATGGAGACACAGATACTTTTTTGAATAAGATATATAATCTAGCATCTTTTCTTAATGTATCTATACCTTTTAAATATGAAACCAGACTTTCAGATTATTATGGTGGCAAATCAAATACTTTAACTACTTCACTTTCAAACGATTTCTATAGAGATATGATAAAGAACACATATTTGTTGCGAAAATGGAGGGGTTCTAAAAATGCATATGATTCTATTTTTAGAATTTTAGGAAGGTTAGGAACACCCCATTTAGCTACAAAATACATAACAGGAACTACTGCTACCTCCAATATTGATAGGTACTTTCGTCTTATTAATATAACAAATACATATTATTTACTACCAGAATACAATATTCCATCAACAGACAACTACCCCGTTTATCCATATGCTCTACACCTAGAAGGATCACAAAACTTTAAAGATGTTAACCCATCTAGTTACTATTGGGATTCTAGTATTTCATGGGATACTTTATCCACTTCTAGTGTAACTGTAAACTCAGGTAGCACCAATATAACTTTTAGTAGTGTAACCGGTTCAGGACCCTATACCTTTAATGTCATTTCTGTATCAGGAGCTACCGCCGGTTATATTATTGTAGGAACTTCTAGTATTTATATAAACACAAGCGATATTGCAAGTATAAATACTGTGGCTAGTACAATAAGAAGCCATACCATAGTAAATTATTCTCTTTCTGGAACAGGTTCATATGTTATTCTTACACGTAAAAGCGGTACGACATACTTGCAATGGGACGTTTCATCTCCTATAGACCTTTATGGAAAAGCAATCTTTATGGAGTTTAGCCTAGATCGTCTTTTAACTCATGATAACTCCATAGGAACTTCAGAAAGCCTTATGGAAATAGGATACAATGAAGCTGTAACAACCCTTCTTCCCGAAGTAAACAGAGCACAAGATACTATTCTAGTTGGTTCACAACTTGTATTGATTACAAACTCTACAGGTTATAGTAACTCCCTCTCTTTAGATAGTTCAGGGTATTCTCATCCCAGCATACAATCTAAATTTCAAGTATTCACTAAAAAGAATGATAGAATTTCTGATAATTGGGGGCCTTCTTCTGTACCAGCTTACATCAAAATAGGAACGGGAGGATACAAGAATTCAGATATTGATACAAATGTTTTTCTAAAGGTCAACTCAGGTAATACTTTACCGGTAAGAATTCCTACTGATATTGTATTACCTGTTTTATCCAGTCCAATTAACCTTTCAGAAATTTCTCAAGTTAACAATTACAAGTTAATAAATGTTTCCGTACATCCAAGAACGGTTTCTGATAGAACTATGGGTACTAGCCCTATTGTTATTATAAACCGTGGCTTCAACTCTATTGAAACTGTAAATACTACAGGTATATCTTTTTCAGTATCCTCTTCAGGATATGTTTCCACTATTACAGTTACAGTACCCAGCAGTATTTATACTACCAGTGTTACAGTTTGTGGGTTTATCATACTCGTTTCAGGAGATGCCAGTGCCTGTGCTTATACTATAAGAAATACTTTGTCAAGCAATCTTACCAGTTGTATTGTGGGAGGAACAGGTGTCAATGTAACAATTGAGTTTAATCCTTTGTTTTCTACTTATATTAATCTGACGAGTAACTATCTAGCAGACGGAACGGTGTCTGCCGGTTTGCAAATACCTACTACCATTATAAATGGTAAAACATATAATCAAAGAATACTATTCAAAGAAGTTCTTAACCCTGTAACAGGAACCTATGACACCCAAGCCATTCAACAGGTGAAATTAACTTCGGGACAATATGCCAATTCTTCTTTAAAAACTACCAATGTTGATTATCTTGTAGATGATTCTTATTATAACCCTGATGCAAAAAGAGACTACATGTTTCCTTATGCTTACACCAATATAGTAGAAACACTACCTATGAACGCTGAAGATATGTATTCTACACTTCAATTAGGTCTTATTGCCAGAAGTTATTTTGATTCAGCAACTACACTTCGTGACCGTACCGTAGGAAATCATATTACCACCTATACTCTTGTAAGTGGCATATCTACATCTTCTGGTCTATCTTACGTCAACACATCAGGCACTACTATAACAAACACGGCACTTACTATTGCCAGCGGTAGTGGGAATAGAATCACACTTGCTAATACGACAACAGGGTCTTATATCAATCAAGGTCTTTTATCTTTCTCTGCTTCATTATGGAGCAAGAAAGCCTCAGGAACTTCTACAGTACCTCTTTTGTCAAAAACAGACAGCCTTACAAGTCCAACAAAGGGGTGGTCAGTATCTCAGTCAGTTCTTCCTGTAGCGGGTATGCTTGCACCCGAGAACCTTACAGCCTACTGTTCATCAAGCGGTACCGTATCCTTAACTTGGAACAGCATGACAAGTGTTACCCACTACTACCTTCACTATTCTACTGACCCATGCTTTACAATAGATACTAGCACCTCGGTAGACACGACAACTACAAACTCTGCTACAGTATCCAGCCTTACCAATGGAAGCACCTACTACTTTGCAGTAAGGTATAGTACAAGTACTGGAATTTCTGGATTTTCCAGCATAGTTTCTGTTAAAGTTAACACCGCTGTTTCAGGAGCACCTACCAATGTTTCTGCAAAACAGTCCACTACAAACTACCGTTCCAGTATAATCACATGGAACCCAGTAGCCAGCGCAACCAGCTACAATATTTACTGGTCAACCACAACAGGTGTAACTGCAACAAATGGAACTAAAATATCTGGAGTAACTTCACCTTATACTCACACAGGACGTGAAACAGGAACCTACTTTTATGTTGTGACAGCTATTGTAGGGGGTGTAGAATCTTCTGTATCCCTTGAGGTCGGGGTATACCTCCACCCTAGACTTGAATATAACATTGCATGGCACGTATCTCTGTACGGGGCATCCACTGCTTTTCACACCACTACGTTTTATGCAATGGTATCCGACCCACAAGCATGGCACCATATAGGTATAACAGTAAAAAGCGGAAAAGTACCTATTTTCTACTTAGATGGAAGCAGAATATCAGGCTCTTACATTAGACAATCTTCTACTTCGTACGCACCAGACTCTGGAAATGTTCTTTCGATTGGTGGTTTTGCAAGCACCGCCTCTTTCAACGGAAGCCTCACAGAGTTTTCTTACTATAACCGTGTACTTTCAGATGATGAAATATCAAAAATGTTCTGGGCATACCCACAAAGAGGAAACCCAATGATTAGGTCTACTGGAGAGGCAATGTTTGCCTACACAGACCATGAAGCGGGGGTGATTTCCTTCAAGCTTCGTTACAGTCCTTCAGGACCCTTGTATAACAAGATCATTTCTGCTCCCTTATTAAACTTTTATACTACTAACCCCTCAGGATTGAGTGACTGTGTTTGTAGGGAGTCTTTTAAAACGGGGTATTCTATCAACAAACTTGCTATAACAGAACTGGGTCTGTTTGATGCTGACGATACTTTGCTTGCTTATGCTACTTTTCCGCCAATTATATATGACGCATCCCAATACCATACATCCTACAACCTGTTCATAAAGACCTAAGACATATAACAAGGACTAATTAACCATGGCACTTACAGACAACGGAAACCAGCAGATTAGCTTTCTCTACAGTCAACAGCTATCCTCTATTCTAGGAAATATGCTTCTGTTTGAAACAGTTCCGATTGGTGTGTCAAATGCAAGCGGAACGACCGTAGTAGTTTCTAACTCCAACCTGTCGGTAACAATACCAAAAGGAACAACCTTTACCTTTTGGAGAACTACTTCTGACCCAGCAGGACTCTCAAGGGATACCATTGTAAAAATAGTTCTTGGAAGTTCTGCAACATTTATTGGACCAACAGTAGCTAATGCAATTGCAGAGAGTACTAGCACGGGGTGGCATGTAATTGCTAATTATACAGTAGGTTCATCAGTTAATTACCTTGACTTTTATTTAAAAACAGATGCAGACTTAGCAACTGCGAAAGCAACAGATGGAACCAACACACACCAGCTTGTAGTAGCATCCTTTCTTAATCATAAAGTAGCACGAATAGGAAGCCTTACTGGGGGTTCACCCACTACAACAGACTATCGTGTGGCTTTAAGCTACCAAGACCAACGGGATTTTTTACCAAGACTAAAGAAAGACAATGTAAGCTTTAATGTAGACTTTGAGGGTGAAGGAAAAGGTGTTTATATTTCTTCTGGAAATCTTAGTTCAGGGGATGTTTTGTCTTCGCTTGATTTTAAGTTTGGTTCTTCGGGAACACAATTATTTCCTCCCGTAAGCTCTATATCAGCAGGTGGAACAACCAACTTTATTCCTGTAGCCTCGGCTATATCTGACTATTATCCCAACCCATATACCAACCAAAAAATTACCATAGGAACAACAAATTACCCTCTGGCTTCTTTTTATCAGGTAGACTTTCTTAGAATCAAAGGTGTTGAAAAAAGTCATAAGGTTCAAGCGGGGTGGGATAGCTTTCTTGTACCATCCACCACTTCTCTTATGCCCACCTTGTTTCCTTCTTCTGTTACTCTTACGGATACTTCCAGCATTCAAGCATTCTTAAGTCAGTTTTCTCTTCCTTTGTCTGAGGATGGTACGACCCTTCTTGTTGCTATTCGGGACAGGTCAAGCATAAACTCCCTGAATGTAATCTGGCCCTCTTCTTCAGTGTCAGGGTGCCTTCTTCTGAAAGACCTAGGAACTATAGGTACCGAATCTGTCAAAAAGCATGTTCGATTAAAGTTACCCGTATGGAACTCATCAGACCTAGGGTACACGTTATAAAGTCTATACTTCCGATTTCCTATTTGACGTTTACTTTATAATTCATCATTTCCACTAATTAGGAACAATCACGGGGGTTTGGTTCATGGCTTATTTTTCCTATACGCTGAGCGGTTATCTTACAGTTCCCCTCTCAGTTTCCAGCAACGGAATAAACCTTACCTATGCTGGAAACAGCTTAGCGTCATTAACTGCCCCCACAACCCTTCGACCCACATCAATGAGCGGTCAGGATGTACAGAACAACTTCTTTTTTCTAGGTGCTGGACTTCAAGATACCACAACCCGTGTATCCCTTATTGAAAACTTAAATCGCACAGTAGCAGATAACACCCCCGGTTACATGACCTACTACGGTCTGGCAGAAGTTGCCGACAAACTATATGGCGGTTCACCTTTAGTACTTACGGGTAGCACTACCGGATATGCCAACTACGCCTTTGGTACAGGTATTACCAGAAAATCCTTGAGGGTTTCCACGGACAGTGGGGTAGTTCTTTCGGGCTCAAGCGTGGTAACAGGAACCTCCAAGTATGTAACCTTTATTCTAGACAGCGTTAGTTTTCCCTCGGCTCCCAGTTCAGGAACAACAAACGCTACCGCTGTGAATGCTATTTTGAAAGGAAACTCAAAGGTAACTTATTCTGCTGGTTCAGCAACTTACTTTGCCTCTCAAATTTCTACAACTTCTGTCTCATATACCGGTGCATTTTCTGCCTCATCTTCATTTTTTGTATCAGTCAATAATGGATATACCAACGGTGGTAGTGGCACACCTAACCAAGAGTTAGTTACTACTGTTCCTATTTCTGAATCACCGTCCTCAACGAATGTATCAATAATGCTAACCAGTGTTATTCAAACAGCAATAGCTAGCTTAAAAGATGAACATGGTGTTAACTATAGTGGAACTAACGTAACTGTCACAGGAACGTGGCCTTCTGTTACCTTAGTTCTTGCTACTCCTGACCGCACCCTAAACCAACCCTATGAAGTCACCCTTACAAAAAACGGTGGAGCAACGTGGGATGTACTCACCTATTTACAGTGGATAGGTGCATCCTATAACAATAATTGTGTTAATGCCGGTCTAGGTTCTTCTAACCTAACACAGTGCTCCGTATACGACTATTCCACGGTAATTAATTTTGGAATCACCTCTTCTGGTTACTTGTCCTTGTCTGGTACAAGATGGGATACTTTATCCACTTCTAGTGTAACTGTCTCATATTTTAAACTGGCACTTCAAGATTCAGATAGCACTGCTACCTATGGTGGTTTGTTTGCTGGAACTGGTGGAATTACCATCAGCACCTCAGCACCCTACTACCATGTCAGGCTACCGCTTTCAAGCTATAACTCAACCCTTAACTTTGGTGGTTTCTTTGCTTCCGCTGGATTAATTTCTACTGATGGTTTGACAGTAACTGCTGGCGGGTATGCTGTAACAGGAAATAGCACTGTAACAGGAACCCTGACTTCATCCGGTGCCTTGACGGTATCCTCTGGTGGTCTAACGGTTACAGCAGGTGGGGTCAACGTCACGGGGTCAGGTGTGTTTGCTTCTGGTATTGCAGTAACGGGAACCGCCACTGCTGGTACAGTAACATCTACGGGGCTTCTAACAGTCTCTTCTGGTGGAGCAGTCATTACTGGTAACTCCACGGTTAATGGTTCTTTGAACGTGACAGGAACCCTTACAGTAGGTGCTGGCTTTACCTACGTATCAACCATACCCCGTATAGACTATGCGTCTACAACCTCAGCCTACCCCACTTCAGGCGTTCAAATCAACTTTGATGCTATAATTGATTCTGGTGTTAGCGGTCAGTTTGCATCCCTTGTGACAACAGGTGCAGGTGTTTGGAAGTTTACTGTAACGAGTTCTGGTGTCTATGACGTTGAGTTTACAAGCCTAACCACCTTTAATCCCGGTACAGGTACCATTGCAATTAACATATGGAAAAACGGTGCCTTTAACTCTACACTATGTGCCTATAAACCCGCCTCCACTACTACGGGAACTAGTACTATGAGCGGTGCCAAGTCAGTACGTTTGATTGTGGGGGATTATATAGATATCAGACCCTACTATACCGGCCTAACTCTCCCCGCCTTTGATACCGGTGGCTCTTCAAACTATGACGGACGTGCTAGGGTTGTAATACAGTATCTAGGAGCATAATATTTTTAAGATGGGGGGTTGAAAACAACGGGTGACTTCTTTATCTCTTAAGGGAAGGAGATAAGAATGTCATACTATCCCGCCAGACCCCACCAAGGTTATGCACCCGTTTCTCGCAACTCCTACAAAGACGACAACACTGTAACTCTTGGCAAGGAAAAGATTTTCTTGTCAGTACTTTCCCCTATTGGGGTCACCTTCCGTGACACCAGCCCCATCTTGGGTACCGTCCGCAATACTTACAGTGGGGATGTGAAGCCTATTCATGCCGGTGACCATTTCATAGTTAAGTTTGAGACCGCCAAGAGCAACGGCGTGTTCATTATCACTCAGGAAGCTCTCGCTACGGAAGATGCTTCCAAGGTACTTGTCGGAGAGCTTTGCTTTCATGACCCCAAGTCTAAGTTTGCTTTCTGGGCTTCCAAGTTCTTTGACTTGACTGAAGTGGAAGTTCCTCGTGGCTGGTACAAAAGGGGGGTGGAGCAATTCCTTACCGAAGCCTATGGTGTAAATGACCTATCGGTTGTTCGCCATAACTTTGCCCTTGAGAACTCAAAGAACGGTGAGCGCAATGTTCCCCATTGGCTGTTGCTGAGAATGCTCAAGTTTGGCACTACACTTACCGATATGTTTAACATCACTTCCAAGGTTAAGTCTGCAAAGACCACCATGGAGTTTATCCGTGACGTGGTTGCCGAATGTGCCCTTATCCGCCTCAAGAAAGCCTACACTGTAAGTTCTGAAGGAGTTTGAAAATGGAATCAATTTTTGGAATGTTATCCCTTTGTATTTTCTTTCTTATTATCTTGTGTATCTATGTTTCTATGAAGTACAAAAACCTTAATGAGGACTACGACAGAAAAATTGATGAGCTTAAGATTGTCAGAAAGATAAATGCATCACTTCGGGATGATTTTGATAACAGCGGTGAAAATACCAATGACCTAAAAAGAGCTTCGCAACTCTTTGAAGAGGTTAAGACTGTTCTTATTGCGTATGATAAGAACGGAAGGTCTAACCCCTCTCAGGCTCTTGAGAACTTGCGGTATGCTCTTTCTCGATTGGCGGGGAAATAGTATGCAGGGGGTTGAAAAAAATACCTTGGGTCTTTATCTATTAGGTGTAGAGAATAAGGAGAATAAAATGAACGTCACTTTTACCAGCTACGACAAAGCCCAGTCCACCGATGCCAGCCTGATTGGCAAGGAAGTCCACATGTTTGAGGCTTCAGGTCTTGGCAAGGCACCCTACAAGTTCACTTACTACGATGACCTAAAGGGAACCTGCCAGTACTGCGGTCACAACCTTCACTACCGCTTCTGGCTCAATTCGGCTGACGGAAAAACCTTCCATGTAGGTTCCGACTGCGTTTTGAGGTCTGGCGACGAAGGTCTGATTAAGATTGCAGACGCAATCAAGGCTAAGATTGCCAAGGAACGTGCTTTAGAACGATTCAAGGAACAGGTGGCTGAGGTTAAAAATCTCATGAAAGAACATTCTGGCTTGCTTAGTGCTCAGCCCCACCCGTACTACGGCCTTACCGAAAAGCACAGCCTGTACACATCTTTCGAAAACAGCTTGTATTGGTCAGGAAAGTCTAACATTCCCAAGCTTCTGAAAAGACTGAAAGAAGTAATCAGCAACCTGTAAAATCAGCCCCCCTAACCGGGGGCTTTTTATTTGCTAATACCAAGACCCATCTGAGCCATAAGCTCATAGGTCTTGTTTTTTATTTGAAATGGATTGAGAACAACCTCGTCTTCTCTAAAAATTTGTGTTAGGCTACGACCATCGTTTGCCAGATGCAACTTGGCTAAATATAGAGCACCCGCTATAGCGTCAGAAACGTCCTTGCCGTTGATTCCTAGAAGACTTGTATCCCAGTTATAGTCTGCACCATTTGGGTCTACTATATCCCCCATAGTGTGGTCTATCTTCAAAGTCTGTGACTGCTTCCTCTGAGTAATACGAAGGCTCTTGAGGTTATTCTTGAAGAAGATGTTTCTACCAATTTTTAGGCTCCCCTGCTCAATTAGCTGTGCCATGAACATGTAGGGGTCAAGTGTCTCGTCCACAGACACATGCTCCATTTCAATGCCAAGCCTCTGTAGGTACTGCAAAGATGCCTCTGACTGGTAGGTATCAAAAGAACCTTTAACGATAGGTACACCGCCCTGAGAATAGACATCAGAGATAAACTCTTTGATAGAGTCTAAGTTTATGCGCCCACCTAAAGGAGAAATAGGAACTACGAAGTCCACCACATAAATAAGGTCTCTTGTCAAATCTATTTTTGCATCAGGAGGAAGCTGTTTCTTCTCTACATGCACGAAAGCAATAGCCGTAAGGTCACTTGCCACCGACTGGTCAATATGGAACACACGGGGTATAGAAGGCTTGTAGTAGAACCTATACCCATTAGCCGTCTTAACGAACAGGTCATCCTTAACTTGGTCCCAAACCAATCTGTAAGGGCTCTGCTTGGCATCTGCCTTAATAGCAAAATATATATTTTTCAACGCAGGAACAAAACAGTTTTCAATCTTATCATAGTCATAGAACAACTTGTCCATGGCACCTTGAGGTATACCTGCAATGTCTTTGAGAGCTTTTCTTAGGTCATCATGGAAGATTTGGTACATTCCATCTGTTTCTTCAAGTGTATGCCGTGGAACAAATATTATTTCATCAGCATTGAATCCTTCGGATGACTCTAGAATACGTGGTGGCTTACCAGACCCCCCAGTGAATACGGGGAAAGTATCATCTAAGTCTCTAAAATCCTCAGGCAACCATTTCCATCGTGAACCTTTCACAACATAGTTTTTTGCATCCCTTTGAGCATCAAACATAGCATACTTATCTACTGGAGATTCTAAGTCATTAGGGGAGGAGTCAAGGACTGTACGACCCCAAAAGTTACCCTTCATACGAGATTCAACACGGTTCTTCATATCGTTGAAAAATCTCATAATGTATTCGTCACTCTTGCCAGATTCTCTAAAAAAAGCAAGTTCTGTAAGAGAACCACATACAATAGTCAAACCTAAAATTGCTGATGGGCTGGACGCTAGTTTATAATGAAGGTTATTTGAGAATTGCAAAGCAGATGCACCATTACGGCTTGCTGTAGTCCAGTATAATTCTTTAATGTCGGACATGGTTTTGTATTCCATCTCCCTCTTTATCATATCCTCTTTAGTTCTTACTTTTATAAAGAACTCTGACCGTTCTAAAATATTAATGAAGGGTTCCAAAAGGATTTCTTGAGCTTTAGTCAAGTTGTATGAACAAAGTACAAAGTTTAGAACTGAAGAAGGTGCTAATCCAAATTGTTTTTTAGCATCTCTCATAAGTGCTACATGAACGGTTATATATAAGTTTATCAAAACGGTAAGTGTAGATTTTCCCCACGCAATGTGCGGATACAGAACTGCGTTCCTATATGGTTTAGTATCATCAAAAAAATCCAAAAAACAAGTTCTTATTCTAGGGTAGATACTGTCTGCCATATCACCTAAATACTTACGGGTTAAAAACTCTTCGGGGGTAGGTGGCTTAGTTTTATAGTTAATACGCCACGATTCTGTAAGTAGGGAAGACTTACGACCCTCGCTCAAATTGGGGTCTTTTAGAATCATGTTTAGTGCTAATTGCACCTTGTCAAGGCTTATTCCCTTGAGGTATTTATCATATAGTAAATGGTCACCTTGCAATAGGTCTGTGATAATAGTTGGGTTTTTAGTAAGGAAATCTAGGTCTACACTGGATATATCAGGTTCACTGCTCATTGATAATGAGTGCGACTGTAAAAAATACACTGTACTAATTATAAGCAATCGCATTTACTGGCGACCAAATGACACAAAAAAACCGCCTTAAATATATGGGGGCTGGTTGAGAGGACTGTGACCCTATATGGGAACCACAACAAAGTCTTCAACGTCCGAAAGTAAAGCGGTATTTATAACAATACCCAAATCGGAGGATTTATTATGGGTTTCAAAGAAAAGAACCGCCCACTTAAGTGGTGGCAGGAAGAGGGCGAATTGCCCATCGAGAAGAAGGCTTCACGTTTGAATGAAGCTTACAGCGGAAGTTTCGGTCCCGGCGAAGACGGTGTCGGACGCAAGCCTATTATGGCTGATAAAGAGCATTCCTCTGGCTATGCCAAGCAGGGTGCAGGTAACTATGACAGTATGGGAGCCACTAGCCCCGGTGTCAAAGCTCACGCAAAAACTGAAAAGAAAGTAGTGAAGTCCAAACCTCTTCAAGAGGAAGACTACGGTAATGACGAAGATTTTGACAACATGGGTGGTCAGGACGAAGACTTCAGCACCTCACCCGACGATATGGACATGAGTGATGACATGGACATGAGTGATGACATGGACATGGGCGAAGGCTCTGGTGACTTGGACCAAGCCGTACAGGCTGGGGATGCCAAGCTTGTTATCGGCGGACAGGAATACGATATTACGTTTGCCGACGAAGAAGAAGGGGAAGGCGAAGCCGACCTTGACGGTGCTGAGGATTATGCTGATATGTCAGACGATGGTATGGAAGGTGGAGACATGGAAGACATGGACAAGAAGATGGAATCCCGCAAGTCTGCCCGTGGCAAGAGTGTTGATTACGACAGTATCATCAACAAGGCTCTTAAGTCTGTCAAAGAAGATCAGAAGAAGAAAGCTGTTAAGTACTATGTAGAGATGAAGCGCAAAGCTGAGAAGGCTCTTCAGGAACTTTTCACTGGTAAGTACGTTATTGGCAAGCAGGGCGAAACTGGTCTGGATATGTCTTCTGTTGTTGGTGACAAGAGTTTTGCGGTTGTTGACCGTGCGGCTTCTGGTAACCAGTACACACCAACCATTTCTGAGTCACCCTACGAGCCCGATAAGAAGCATAAGGGTGGAAAGACTGGTCATGCTACCGTTGTTGCTGAGGCTAAGAAAGCCCAACGTGCAAAGGCTTATCGCCAGTGGCTAGAGTCCCAGCTTAGCGAGTCCGAGGATGCTGGTGCCGATGGAGAAGACTTCTACCAGAACCAAGGTATCCTTGACAATGCTTTGAGCGATTCTGATGAGGGTGGTCTTGAAGACTTTGCTAACATTCCTGAAATCATGGGTCAGAATATGCCCATGGGTGAAGTTCCTCCTGCCAGCATGAGCACGAGTGGAATGGGAGAGAAGAAGGTTCGCCGTCAGGAGAATGCAGAAGTAAAATTTCCTTCCAAGGAAGTTGAGGACGATGTTCGTTCTTCCTTGAATGAAAGCTTTGATTTTAAGAAACTCGTTAA
>Ga0209084_1002252_pt1 | contig 15183 bp, 22 predicted proteins | sample C_130820_MF_Meta_FD_187309 | JGI IMG/M metagenome (GOLD analysis project Ga0209084, IMG submission 187309) | Freshwater microbial communities from Lake Croche, Canada to study carbon cycling - C_130820_MF_MetaG (SPAdes) (version 2) | ecosystem: Environmental > Aquatic > Freshwater > Lake... | reverse complement strand
CACCGCTAATGATGCTACTCAGCGGTGCGCGGTCAATCCCCCTTGCTTCAGGAAGCTGTCTGCTTGATGTGCGCTTTTTTAGAATAGCCATGTCTTATCCTGTCTTTTTCACCGTTGAGGTTAAGCTTGCAATGTTTTGTATGGGCGTCAATTTTGCAGTGCTGTCCAGCCGTTGCGCGGGCGCATTGATGGGCTTTTTCACTGGAGGCGGGGGCAATGGGGTAGCTTTTTGAATTGGAATCAATTTAGCCACATCCATTTTCTGCGGGGGTGCGGGCGGCTTGTTCACTGGACGAGCCGCTGGTTGTGCTGCTTGCAATCCACCCACGGGCCGTTGAGGGCTTGCCGCAGGTTTTTTCTGCATCAAAGTAGATTTTAAAAGACTGCCAGCAGTGGTGACCAAGGGCTTGGTGATGTCAGTCGCTTTCAAGCCTTGAGACTCAGCCATTTTTTCTTCTGGCGTTTTTCCAGCAACCGCATTCAAACCGCCCTGCGGAGTTTCTGGCGCAAGTCCAGTTGCCGTCAAACTTTGACCAAGGGGCGCTTCAGAAATAACTGGAACTGCGGAAGTCGCAACAGGTTCTTCGCCAATCTTGGACAAGTCAAGGACATCAGATACAGACGCCAAGCCCCCCTTGGGGGCCAAATCAGTTTCATTTTCTTGCGAAGGAATGCTGCCCACTTCAGCCAAATCCTCTGGGGCCATTTCTCCAAGAGCAGGCTCTTCGGCCTTGGGCTTTTCCATTCCAATCAAATCAGAAAAACTAGATGCATTTTCTGCTTTAGGCGCTTCAGCCAAATTAATTTCTGAATCAGAATTGGCTGGCTGTCTTGTTGACGTGTCAGAAAGAACTTGTGCAAAATCAAATGTTTGCGCAGAAGTATTCATTGGCTGAGAGTCAGTGCCAATATCAGAAAGTTTGACCTCGGTTACGATGTCATCAGGAACACCCTGACCAACGGTAGTAACTTCAACAGGAGGACTTTCCTTGTCCTTTTCATTCCAGTCAGTTGCGGCAGTTCTAAACTGCTTGTCAATTGTGTTGTTTAGGGAGCCGACTCCGTAGTCAACAGTAGAGCCAATTGCGCTGTTGGTAAACGCAGTAGTGAAATCATTTTTGCCAGTGATTTCAGAAGTTATTCCCGCAGTAAATGCGCGTTGGGTCGCATTAAATGCCGCGTTTGCATCTTTTAAATCAAGGCCGCTTTCTTGCGCCAATGCAATCACATCAGGCTTGACATAGTCCCCAACTTCCTTGACGCCGCCACTTACCAAGCCGCCAGTAAATCCGCCAGCAAATGCATCTTCAAAATCTCCGCCTTTAATTTCGGCAATTGTTCCATTTACCAAGCCTTTGCTGACTGAAGAACTAAGAACATCAGACACTGTTTCATTGACGCCCGCCTCAATTAAAGTGCTTGAAAACGTAGAGGAAAGCGAATTTCCAACTGTTGGCGCAAGGTAAGCCGCTCCAGCGGAAAGAACAATGTCTTCCAAATCCCCGCCTCTTGCCGCAGTAATAGCCGCCATCGTTACGGGCGCAGGAATGCCAATCATTTGGCCCCCAATAGCCAAAAGAGTTGGAATTGGGTCTGCAACTACAGCCTCAACAACTTGAACGACTTTGTTGGCAACCGTTGTGACAACTTCTGAAACAGCCTCAACAACAGCGCCGACAACCTCAACAACAGAGGTAACTACATCTTCAACAAATTTAACTACTGCGCCCATTTTTATTCCTTTTCAGCCCGCTTTGGGCCTAGCTTGGTGGTAACGCGAAAACCAGTCTTAGTCTTCTCTGCGCGATACCCCATATCCTCCATAGGAGGGTTGCGCGAAATTGCTTTAAAAATATTCATAATTGTTGCGTCTTGGAAGTCGCACACCAAAACATCAAACCCCATTTTGTATGCCGCCTGAATAAAAGCGTAGGAATTTTCCAAGTAATTGCGGGCGGTGTCGGCATTCAAAGCGCGAAAGATTCCAGTCCTACCTTCGGCATGATGAACGACAAACATGGTATTGCCCTCACGCAACGTGGTCGTGCCGGGCATATTCATCTCTTTGATGATTGCCGCATAAACCGTGGCGGCTGGATGGGGAGACTTGGTCTCCTGAGCCGCAATCATTAAGATTGCCTGTTCACCCAATTTCTTTTGTTTGCTATCGACCAGCATCACATCCCCTTAAAAATTGCGGCGGAGTAAATGTTACCCATCCCAGCCGCCAAACTCATTATCAAGCCACTCGGTGGACTTGTCGATTCCGAAAGGAATACCGAGTCGGTTTCAGTTCGGTTTTCAATTGCTGGGATGAAACCTGCCTTCATATCATCCAGCAACAAAAGTGTTTCAAGCAGTCCACTGCTACCCATCGTGTGACCAATCTTCTGCTTGTACGAAGTAGCCACAAACGCTTTTAGTGTATTGCCCAGCGCCGTTTTTTCAGCCAAGTTGTTGGAAGCTGTGCCAGTGCCGTGGGTCTTGACGATTTTAATTTCATCTGGGTTGACGTTGGCAAAGTGCATAGCGCCCTCCATAGCCTTCTTGAAGCCCTCGCCGTCCTCACATTGCCCAATGGCGTTTGTGGAGCGTTCTGAGGCGCTGTACGCCCCTACTAGGCGGGCGTGAGGCTTTAGATGCTGGCTGGCGACCGCCTCGCGGGATTCAAATACCGCCAAGGCCGCGCCCTGACCGACTCGAAAGCCAAAGTTGGTCGAATCGAAAGCGGATGGCTTGATGCCTGTCTCTTCCTGCTTTTGGGTGAGTACCGCTTTGGCTTCGCCGAAAAATTCCAGCACCGCGTTGGAGACGCCATCCTCGACCGTCAGGACAATGACGCGGTCAAAGTGGTAGAACTGGATGAGATTTTGAACATCCATCATTACCTTGAGGCTGGAGGCGCAGGCTGAGGAGTCAGTCGTCACCATGTCCATGTCGCCAAAAGATTGGGCAATGCGACCCGCGTATACCTGCGTTAAGGTGAACGGCAAAAACTTGTAGTTGTAAGTTAGGCGGGAGTCATATTGTTTTTGCTTTAACCCGGCAAAATGGGCGTTGCCGCCCGCAAGAATAAAAGCTGTCTTACCCACGGGGTTTTCGCGCAGGTAGGTCAGCAACTCAGGGTCAAGCACCTTCTCCGCCAACTTATGGGGAACGTAAACCAAACCCGACTTGACTCGGTTGTAAGTATCGGGGAACCAATTGACCTTCTGCGGAAAGACGATGTCGTCCAACAACTCTACGTTGGTGGTGCAGGCTGTGCGGTAGTGCGTGAGATAAATCATTTGCACGCCTCCACAACCTCTTCCATAGAGGCTGGCTCTTTGGTCTTGCTGCCCATCACAAGGTCGTGCAACTCCTGAACAGATTTTGGAGACCACTCTTTGCTTACCTCGTCGGCGATTCCATAGAGGTCATCGAAATACATCAGCATGACCAGCCCGTCAAGGCTATCCAAACCAATGTCCTCTAATTTGTCGTCAAGCGACGTGGCGATGCTTGGCTTGGTGTGCGCAGGACGCGCCACCTTTGCCACATAGTTAAAAATTTCAATGAAGTTCATGTTGCCATTTCCTGAGTTTTTTGATTGACTGCTCCGACCAAAGCTGATGCCCAGTCTTGCCAGTTTTCATATATATAGGGGCCGGGGATACCATCATTTGTGAAAATGTCGATAGCCTTTAAACCTGCCGCCCACTGCTTCCACTCCTCTTCGGGAGTATTTATTGATAGCTGTTGCGCCGCATACGCCTCCACCATGAGACTCGTCCACGAGTTCCATGTGTGGTAACGAGGGTCGTATACGACTGCAAGCGCCATATTAGTTGCCAAAAGGTCTGACGTCGCCCAATGTGACGCTCAATAGAACCTTGCCCATTTGGTAGTTACCACCGCTTACGTTGCTTCTAAAACGTAAACGAATCTCGCGCCGTTGCTGGCGCATATCAATCTTTCCCGTGTTGGGGTCAAACGGGTACTCTTGCGAGGTCACATCCGAAGACTGAGCGTAGGGTCGCCCAGTTACCCTCAAGGTCATCTCGCCCTGTTGGATGAAATCAGGCTCTACGCGCTCCAAGTTAACCCAGAAGTTATCCCCAACGGGGGAGGTCTGCGCAGGCCCACCAGCCACAAAACCCAAGTCGCTGGTCTCGAAGTAGCTGTCAATCGCGTCGGAAGTTTCAAAAATAACTTGGTCTGTGCCAATCTCGTGTTGCCACAAGGTAATACGTCCAGCAACCGAATCAAAGTTTGCCGAAACAATAGCCGTTGCAGTTGCCGCCGCCGAAATGGTCACCGTCAATCCAGAGAACCCAATTGAGCCAGATACCGCTCCGCTGTTGACTACGGAAAGAGTCACGGTAGTGCCAACAACGCTCACCACGGTCGCGCCTGCGCCGATACCAGTGCCAGTAACCAATTGGTTGCGCACGATACCCGTAGCGCTTGTGACGATGATTGTGCTGGCTCCAGAACTGCCAGTCGCCGTGGTTGATGCTGTGTTGCCAGCAATCAAGGAGACGGTTGTGCCAGTCGGAACACCAGTCGCTACTACCAATTGGCCTACTGCAATTGAGTTCACGGGAGCCATTGTCATCACCGCGCTTGTATTGGTCGTAGCAATCGAAGCAGAAAACAAAATCTCTTGCGTACTTAACTCGGAGCCAGCGTTGATGGGGTAATGGAACACTTGCGAGAAAAACCCCGCTGTACGATAGGCTCCCAAAGCGCCGCCAGCGTCATACCAGCAGTCTTCGCGGATGTTGTAGATGATGCAGTCGTTGCACTCCTCACTGTCGCCAGAGGGAAAGAACCACCAGATTTCACCAAAGCGGGGAACCTTGTTGGCGTAGACTTTCTGCCGCTGTTGATAGTTCAGGTTGTCAAAAAAGTAATTCTGGTTGAACGTGTTCTTGATTTCTTTGACCACGCCGTTGTACAGCAAAAAGCGGTCAACACCAATCCAGTAGTAAATGCCGTCGTACTCAATGACGCATTGGCTCGACATGATGGAGGACTGACTTGTGATGATGTCGTAGCGCCAGTAGAAGGTCTGAGGAGTTCCTCCAACCGTTACCGTGGTAGGCGTATAGCTGACGCGAATCAACGAATCCAAAGACCAGAACAAGCCTGAAGGCGCGTTGGAACCTCCGCGCACTGGCAGACCCTTGACAATCTTGGTGGAGGCCACGTTGGTCTCGTTGGCGTCCGCGCCGTTCCAGTTGTAGGGGTTGCCCGCCGTGCAGTTCTTGATGAGGCCATTGTCGCCATAAACGAAGACGTAGGGGTGAAGTACCACTACTCCGCCAGAGACTTCAATGAGGTCACCTGTTGGGCTTGTGCCTGCGGTGTCCGCCAAGGGTGACATTTGAGTTCCACTGATGTTGCCAGCAAAGACGGGCGTGTTCACGATGGCATCAATTTGGGCCAAGTTCTGACCGGGGTGCGCCAACAACAACTGATTGCCAGAACCTTGCGAATCAAACATGGAGTCAAACTGCCAGAGGTTCAAATCGCTTGGGGTGAAGAACCCTTTTGTCGTTGCCACTGGGACGGAGAAACCAGAGCCAGTCCCGCCAATAGAGGCAGAGGTGGCGCTCAAAATGTTCCCGGCATCGTAATAATTTCCGACCGCCGTCACGGTTACGGTCGTAACAAAATTTCCAGCCACAACAATGGTGGCCCTAGCGCCAGAGCCAGAGCCGCCAGTCAAGGGGACGTTGGTGTAGGTTCCGTTGGTGTATGCGGAGCCGGGGGTGATTGTCCCCAAGGTAAGAATGGGAGCGCCAAAATCTATCTGATTGATTCCAGAGCCAATGCCGTTGTTGTCGATGTTGACAACTTCAAGGCCATTGTTGTAGCCGTTGAAGACTTGGTTGTTGCCGTCTACCGAGTTGACGTATAGGCCACGAGAGTAGCCGTGCGCGTCACTGGTGATGGCGCGGTAGCCACCAATCTTGCGAGGACGCCCACGTTGAAAGCGAACCCAAAGTGCGTCGGTGTAGAAGTTCATGTCGAACACCGTACCGTCGCGCTGAACCCCCGGCAACGTGTCGATGGTAAAAACCTTCTTGACCATTAGAACGCTCCGCCAGAGATTCCACCTGTAAAGTTGCCCGTCCCAACAATTGCCAGCCCAGACGCTGAAAGCGTGGAGCGCAACACGCCCAAAATGGCAGTATTAAATTCACCAGACGCGGCGCGATACAAGCCCGTTGTTGGCTCGGAGCCATAGTACAAAGCAGGCGAGGCCACCGTGCCGTCAATCAGTCCAATGGACGAGGAGCCTGCCAGCACCGTGTTGGCATTGACCAAGTTCACAGAGTCGCAAATCAGCGTTGCCTGCTGGTTGGAAGCAATTGTTGCGTTAGAGCCGCCTGTGTTGGTGGTCAACGTAACGGTGTAGTTGGAAGCCCCGCCCACCGTGGCATTTTGAATGTAGTACACCTGCACCGTCGGGGGAACAATGATGGTGACGTTGCCAGCCAGAGTCCCCGTGTACTTCTGCACCACGTTTGACGCCTCTGCGGCGGTCAGGGTGTAGGTTCCTGAGACTACTGCTTTGGTCAGTTGGGTGAACGCAAATTGCGTGTTCTTTCCCAAGCCAACCGTGTAAAACGTCGTGCCTGAGCAAACAATAATTGCCGAGTCGGCGGGCTGGAAAACTAAAGAAGTTGAGCCGTTGATGAGGTTGCCGCTTGTACCCGTGATGGTCAAGGAACCTGTACCTGCATTGCGCACCAGCATGAACCAAGAGTTGCCAAGGGAGGCCGCAGTTGGGAGGGTCAAAGTACCCGCCCCGCCTGTCCAGACATAAGCGTTGGAAAGGTCAGAGAACTGAGCGGTGTAGTTAGAAGAAAAGTTGGTGACGGGCTGAGACTGGTTCAGCGTCTGACCAATTGCAATCAGACCATATCCAGCAAGGGTTGCGGCGTCAGCGCCAGAGGAGCCGATGCCAAAGGCAATGATGCCCCAAGTACCTGCGGTGGTCGCATTTGTGATGATGTAGATGTACTGGGCTTGCCCTGCGGCAATGGTCACAATGGTGTTTGCGCCCGTGTAATCCTTGACCGTTACAGCAACAGAGCCGACGTTGCGAATCAAAGCATCTTGACCTACCGATGCTTGGTTGGCTGGGGGCATCCACAATTCGTTCGCGGTAGTGGTGGTTGACACCTCCATGATGCGTGCGGCGGCGCTGTCAGTCGTTGTGCCGTTGATGGGCCACTCCAACTGCAAGTCGGCGGTCAGGACAATGCGGCGATACGAGACATCAGTCGGTTGGACGACGTTGCCTGTGAAGGGTGAATTGAAACTCATAATCAGGTATCCAATACAGTTGCTTGACGGTCACCGATGCGCTGTACGTCCTCAGACTTCAAGGTCTGAATGATGAGGTCGTAGTTCTGTTGCCACATGGGCATACGCTCGTCGTTTTTGATGTACGGCATAGCCTGCAACAACGACCCATACAACAAAGCCTGCGGGGCGTAGATGGTGAACCAGTTCGTTTGGTTGGAAGAATCAAGCGGCTGGAGTCGCTCGTAGTACAAAACCTCAAACTCATACGCCAAAGCAGGCGATGGAGCAACAAGCCAATGGGTGTAGTCGTAGTCGCCAAAATAAGCAGGTACGCCAGTCACTGTGGCGTCTGGGGTGAACTCGCGCAGGTACTCGTACTTGCGAAGCAGTACGGGGGTCTTCTGACCGCCTGCGGTGACGTTGAAGGAGACTGTCTTGTGCCAGCGGGCAGGCTTGTCAATGATGGGTTGACCAATCGTCATGGTCGAGGTCTGCACCGTCAGGTTGCCGAGGAACTTAATTTGGCTGGCAATAATTTGCTCCGCCAGCATGATGAACAAAGGAATCTTGGCAAGCGTGTCGTCATCAGTACGGTCAAGGTAAGACTGAATGTTTTCGACCAAAGAGTCGTAAGTCATTACCGATGCGGTTGCCATATTTACCCCACGTTTCGTTCAAAATGTGGACAATCCACCAGTGATTTAAAGTTACCTCCCCAACGGTTTTTGGGGTGCAAAGACTCCCAGTAAGCGCCCAGCGGCGCGAGAATGCCTTTGTCCCATATTATCTGCCCATCCTTGAAGAAGTTCAAGTCAATAGCGCACCGCTTGAGGTGGATGGAGTTAAGGGTCTTAGAGCGGCCTGTTTTGACGTAGATGGCCTGTTGCTCAGGTGTACGGGCCAACTCCCCGCCAGTGACCATAAAACCCTGTTCTGTGGCGTATTGAATGAGTTTGCAGGCATCCAGCAGGAATGCGGCTTGGTCTTGACTTAGGCTCATTCTTTGCTCCCTTTGCGCATCTCCATGACCTTCTCGACCGTCCTGCCACCAAAGTAAGCTGTCATGACCAACATTCCCCACTGGCCCAGCAAAGCCACATAGGACTCTTGCACGTTGATTCCTGCGGCGCTCAGGCCAGCAAATATCAGATAGGCGGTCAGGATGTATACCAAGGTCATGGGGCGGATGTTCTTGGACAGCCAAGAGTCGGACGCCATGTCGGCCTTCCAGCGGTCGCTGACGTTATTCTCTTGGTTTGCCTGTGCCTCCAATAAGGCTTTGAGTTCTTCCTGCTCTAAACGGGCTTTTTCAATACCCAACTCAAGCAGACGTTCTTCGTGGTCAAACTGTAGCTGGCGCAGTTTGCTGACCTCTTCAGGGCTTGGGTTGTCAGAAATCTTTACGCCAAGCGCGTTTTCAACAACTTCTTTGCCTTTGGCTTGAAGCGCAGATGACAAAAGGCCCAGACCATTCTGGGCCAATGTACCTAATAGGGAGGCAACTATTGGAATCATGTCAGTCCTTTCCAGTTAAAGTTTTAATCTTGCTGTTCACTGGAACTTTTTCTTCCAAGATGGCGATATGCATTCGGTTCTCAGCAATCTGGTCTCGGTTGCGTTGAATTTCTTTTTCAAGGTCTTGGCGCAGTTTTTCACGGGCCAGTTCGGCTCCAGTGTTTGAAGCCTGCTTGTTGTCCGATGTGACAACGAGCGAAATTTTGCTGTTGAGGATGGTGACCTCATGCGCCAAGTTGGATAAGGCGCTCATCAAATAGACGACGCAAGAAAAAAGAAGAGGGAGAAGAGCAAACGTAATCTTCTCGATGAGTTGACCTTTGCTTTCCATTGCCTGAATCTTTTCCTCGCTCATTTAAACCCCCAGTAATTTTTTGACAAAATCTGCGGCAACCCCGGGGCCAAGCAACACGGCAAGAATGACTACATACAAGAGGTACTCAATCCTGTTCATGCGCTTGGAACCTTCGTCAAAGCGGGCCTGAATACCCTCGTACCTCTGAGCGCAAATAGCCTCATGGACGCTTAGGCGCTTGTCTGTTTCGGTGGCTAATTCGTGAACCGCTTCCATCAGTCAAAGCCTCGAAGTGTCTTCGCCAAGTTCTTGCGCTTCACCATTTTGGGTGAGTCGCCAGATTTGACAGCAAGTTTGGATGCTGGAATCTTTTTGTCAGCAGGGACGCCAAGCGCTTTTTTCAGTGCGCCGGGCTTGCTGACCGCTTTTTGAATCCACTTCTCAGCCATGATTTACTCCGTTTTGGGTTGCTCTGCCATACTGGCTTGAGCCTCTTTTTGCAAGGCTTCAATCAGTTGGAAGGTCTCTTGGTATGGGCGTGAACCCAAGTAACCAAGGATTTGGTTGACCAATTGAGTAGAGAGAGTTAGTTTGTCGTTCATTGCCATTTTCCTTAAAAAATTCCGCTGTTATGGGCCAGCGGTTCGCCCTTTTTTATTTTGCTTCTAGCGCCGCAATACGGTCAGTTAGTTGCGTGATTAGGGCTTGCTGCTCTTGGATTGCTTTGGTCAAAATAGCTGTAAGATTGTTGTAATTAACTGATTCAATCTGTTCACCTTTTTCTGGGTTTATTGGGTCAACCATCGAATGATTTACAAGGCGCGTCTCTGGGAAATCTTCCGCAATAAAGCCAACTTGAGCAATTCCACCTTCTTTTAAATTATATTTGACTGGTTGCATTTGCATAACCAAATCAAGACCAACGTCAATAGGTTCAATATTTTCTTTATATCGACGAGAAGAACTACTAGCTCTTAAATATCCACTAGCATCTATGATTACCGCAGTACCAGTAGAAGAACCAATATAAGGAAATCTTAAAGTTGAATATCCTGAAACAGCCCCATTAACTTCAAACAAACCACTTAATCCTTGTGCAGTAAGCCCCACTAGCACGTTACCGCTGTTGTCGATGTAAAGTCTTGATGTTCTTGCGCTGTTGTTTCCAGTGTTTAGGGATAGCGTATACCCCGCCATAACTCCTGTATAAGGCGAAGTTGAATCATCCATATACAAGCAAGTAAAAGAACCATAGTCAGTCCCAGTACCGCGAATTGTTTGCGTTCCGCTTACCGTAAACTTTGTGCTTGTCGAACTCGTCCCTATCCCTACGTTACCGCTAGCGTCAATACGCATACGTTCGCCATTGTTTGTACCAAACAACATTGCTGTGTTTTCTTGGTTCCAAGCATAAGCAACGCCAGAGGAATCAACACCAAAATATGTTCCATCACCACCAGTAGAACCAGTAGTAGAGTTTGTAAACAAAGCGAAAGAACTTGCGGCGGCGGTATTGTTTACTTGCAGCTTTTGGTTTGGCGAACTCGTCCCTATCCCTACGTTCTGGCTTGCGTTTATATAGACAGCGTTTGTGCCTGCCGTAGAAATGCCTACTGCGCTCGTTGTTGGGTAATACACGCCTGTGGTTGTACCAGCAGTGCCGCCTTGCACCGCTGGGACTGTGGCGCTGTTGTCAGTGCCGTTTAGGATGAGTGTCATGGTTTAGGCTCCTGTTATCGCTTTGATTTCGTCAGCAGTCAAACCAAGCGCCGCCAATTTTGCCAAAGCAGACGCTTTGTTAGCATTCTGCGCTTGCTGTTGGGCAATTTCTTGCGCTTGCAATTCCGTCAATTTAACTTGTGCTTGCGCCATGTCGTAAGACACTGGATTGTCATTTGCGTCAAAAGCATCTTTTTCACGAATAGTAACGATAGACGGGTTTAAGGCGCGAATTGCGTCATGTATATCAATCATCCTGCAATCTCCATTAAAGTAATAGTTGAATACTGCGTGCTTGCCGCATAGTCACTTAGACGGATTGAAGAACCAGAACCAGTAACGTAATACCGCACTTTGTAAGTTAAAGAAGACGTTGTTGCTGGTGAAAACAGCAGGCTATAAGAATACCCATTTGGATTACCAAGAGTGCTTGTGTTGTAGTTTGCCAAATAATATAAAGCCGTATTGCTTGCATTATCTAACTCAAAACCCCATCCAGTTGCCGCAACGGCTGTAACGCCAACCAAATTTATGTTAACTAATATTTTACTTGTTGCTGATGAGGGTGTAATTGATGCTGTCAAACCTGTATCAACATTAGTTCCACTTGTAGAAGTTACATACCCTACACTAGCATTGACCACTTGCAACAAAGAACCCGCTGGCAGAGATGCTTTGGCAATGCTTTGTGATGCAGTTGTCAGAGTTCCCGCAATGGTCACGTTAGCGCCACTGACAGTCAGTGCAGTCGTACCATTTGACTGAAGCACCAATGTTCCAGAAGCGTCTGCCGTCTGGACTATGCCGCCGCTGCCTGTGCTTGAAGCGTTAATTGTTGATGTCATAGGGTTACCTCATCTGCGGGTAGGGGTGTGTTGCCTTCAGCAAGCCAAGCTAGGTAGGCTTGATAGTCACTATTGGCGGGGTCAAATGGGATGAATGCGTTGTCTGATAAGCGGACAACAACATCGACAACTTTACTAAAAGGATTTTTTTGTAGCTTATACATTTTATAACTCCGCAGAAGCTGTTGCATGAATTACAGCATTAACATTCGCAGTTGCTGCCGCTGACACGTTGTAAATTACTGTTGAAAATTCAGAAGTATTTCCAGAGGCTGAAGTTGTTGTGCTAAAGCCACCAGCGTCATACCAATTTCCACCTCCTGCCGCAGTTGGTGTATATAGTGCAATAGTTGGCGCTGTTCTCATTGCTACTTTAAATTGCCAAGCAAGCGAATAAGAATTTCCATTTGCGCCAGCACCAGCACCTTGGGGACAAATAAAACTTCCATTTTGACTAGCCGCTTGTGCTGGGGCAGTTGCAAGGGGGAATGTTTTAGTGAAATACCGCTGGCACAGCGCCAACTCCGTACCATAATCTCTAAAGTCAAAGCTGGTGGCAGTAGAGCCTTTCTCTAGCTGTACGCCTGTGATGTACCATGTTGCGGCGTTAGTTGATACAACAGACACAGTTCCTGCGGGTTGTGTAAAGTTTCCGTTTTGCCAAGTGTTTACAGTGCCACCAGTTGAAGCCCCAGAAGCGCCCAAACCAAAAACCACAATTAAAGAAAAACCATTAGTTGTGTTATAAGTATTAACAGTCGTATCACCCGCAATAGCTATCGTAATATATGTCCAAGTGTTGGCAGTTACAATTGAATATGTAAATGGATAAGTTCTTGACGGATTTCCATATATTTCTCCTCCAAAAGTACCAGTCAAGGAACTGCGAACCCAAAAAGATAAGGTAAGATTTGTGGCGGATGCTGTACCAAAATTAAAATCAGCAGTGTTAAAACCCTCTAACCTATGTTGAATGCTGAATGATTGAGTACCAGTTAAAGAATAAGCAGATGTTGATGTAGCGCCAAGATAATTACTAAATCCTGCTGGCGGTGTTACGGAACCCGCATTTTGCTGAACAGTAAATTTTGATGCCACAGTACTGCCATATAACCATCTATCAAGCGTGTAGGTGTCAGCGGCAGGAGTAGCACTAGCCCCCGCATTACGCTGGTCTATGACCATGCCGCCATTGATGATGCGGTTCTTAAAGCCAAACGTATTGGGCAGGTTTGCTGCGTTGGCAAAGGTAGTCGTTGCATCTGAGTTGACCGTGAATGCGGTTGTACCGTTTGCTTGAAGCGCCAATACGCCCGAAGCGTCTGCCGTCTGGACTATGCCGCCCGACCCAGAACTTGAGGCGTTGATTGTTGATGTCATTAGGTTACCTCATCTGCGGGAAGTGGTGTGTTGCCCTCTGCAAGCCATGCAAGGTAGGCTTGGTAGTCTGTGTTGTCAGGGTCAAACGGAATTTGCCAACCATCTGAACGTGCAACAGCGCACACCTGACCGTCTTGCATACTTTTAATAAGTTTGTACGTGACCATTTTTACAGCTCCGAACTAAATTCAATGTACGGTGTTGGTGAGGAATTGCCCCAGCACCATTGGATGGCTCCGCCTATTGCAAGACCAGCGGTAAGACCGGACAATCCTATGTTTACAATAAATACACCAGCATTATCCAAGTTATAGCTAGTGGGTGTGCCGTTTCCTACTCCGTTATAAGTTGCTGTGTTTGAAAGATTGCCCACATTTAACGCTGGAGCGCTTCTTTTTTGAACTAGCATTTGAATTGCAATCTGAGCAGATGTCGACCCGGTGCTCATCCCTGTTGTAGCTAAGCGTTCATTATTTTGAGAGCCAACAGTCCTGCGCTCGTAATACCGCTGGCACAGCATCAACTCTGTACCATAATCTCTAAAGTCAAAGCTAGTGGCAGTGGAGCCTTTCTCTAGCTGTACGCCTGTGATGTAGAAGGTAGCGCCGCTTGTGCCTACTACGCTGGTTGAACCAGTTGGTTGCCATGTATTAGTGCCTGTCCATGCACCAGCAGTTCCGCTGTATGTAGTACCGCACCCGAGGCTAAAGCGAATATTGATACCTGCACCGTTGGTAGTTAACCATGTGCCAGAAGTATCACCAGCAATAGTTACGGTTTTTTGTTCCCAAGTATTTGCAGAACTTATTGTGAAAGTAAACGGGTAATTGCGGGTATCCCCGTCATTTTTTACTGCCCCACCAAAAGCACCCGTTAGGCTAGACCGAACCCAAAATGAAATTGTGATTGTTTGAGCGTTTGCCGTTCCCCAACCAAGGTCAGCTACGTTAAAACCTTCAATGATTTGACCAAAGCCAAAAATATCTCCTGCTGCGACTGAGTAAGCAGAAGAAGACGTAAACCCAAGATAATTTTTATAACCAGCAGGGGGAGTTACCGATGCAGCATTTTGTTGTGCGGTGTATTTGCTTGCTTGCGTTAACGATGCTTGCCAACGGTCAACTAAATATTGGCTGTTTGTTGGGGTTACTGCCGCCCCCGAATTGCGCTGGTCTATGACCATGCCGCCATTGATGATGCGGTTCTTAAAGCCAAAAGTGTTGGGGGCGCTAATGTAACCAGTATTTGTGGTTGTTCCAGTAACGCTTAGGTTTCCCACCATTGTTACGCTCTGGTCTGTGCCTACGGTAACCGCCGTTGTGCCGTTGTTGGATGCAAGCTGCAAAACACCAGAGGTATCCGCGCTGAAATTTAGCCCAGTTGCTGTTGTCGTTCCTGCACTTACTATGCTTGCCATAATTTATCCTTAAAACACGAGCCAGCGTTGACCACTGCTTACGGTAACCGATTGGCCTGACGCTATGGTTACTGGCCCGACTGAACTTGCGTTGTAGCCTGTTCCAATAGTGTAGCTTGCCGATACTGTCGTAGCATTTAACAACAGGCCGTTTGTAGCTATAAGCACCGGCACAGATACTTGTGCGTTTGTGGAGTCAACATTAACTGAGCGTTCTGATGGGTAGGTAACAAATACGTCTTTAGTGCCTGCGCTAAATGTTACCAAGCTGCCTGAGTTACTAGAAGACAAGACCGTGGTACGGGATAGGGTTGTGCCAGAGGATGTGTATGTGCCGATACCAACTTCCCACTCATTCCCGTTTTGGCTTGCAATGGTGTAGTACGTTGAGTTCCCGTTACCAATTGCCGAAAACGATTGATACCCTGTTGCCGCCCCAGCAAGCGTGACCGTGCCCGTACCTGTTGTGGTGGTAGTCTCTTTAACTCTATCTGCTAGTACAAATGCCATTATTTATCCTATACCGTTGTTGGGATTAAGGCCCAGCCAGCGCTTTCTGTATTATCAATCAAAGCCCACCCCGCTGTTTGAGAATCTGTAATATTTTGCCAGTTTGCATTTTGGCTATCGTCTATTAGTTGCCAATACACAGGGAAAACTGTACCAACGAAGCCATTTGCCTGCACACCAGTCAAACCAACAGAAACGCT
>Ga0209084_1002249_pt1 | contig 15194 bp, 13 predicted proteins | sample C_130820_MF_Meta_FD_187309 | JGI IMG/M metagenome (GOLD analysis project Ga0209084, IMG submission 187309) | Freshwater microbial communities from Lake Croche, Canada to study carbon cycling - C_130820_MF_MetaG (SPAdes) (version 2) | ecosystem: Environmental > Aquatic > Freshwater > Lake... | reverse complement strand
CGCATTTTTGTATGGCCCCCCAGGAGTCGGCAAGACCACGTTGGCCCACCGCGTAGTAAATGATGCGGGACTCCGCGCCGTTGAATGTAATGCCAGTCAGTTCCGCCACAAGGCGGCAATGTCAGAACTCATTGAACCACTTCTAAATTCCGCGAATATCAGTGATTTTTTTCGACCAGAGGGTCATCGTGCTCTTGGTGTAATTCTGGATGAGATAGACGGAATGTCTGCCGGTGACCGCGGAGGTCTAACAGAACTTGTCCGTATTCTGAAGGATTACAAGGGTCCGAATGCGATTATCTGTATATCGAACGAATGGCAGGAAAAGCGTTATCAACCGCTTATGCGGATCAGTCTCTGTCGCCAGGTGAATTCACCGGATCTGGCCACGTGTGCAGAATGGATGGGTAAAGACGTGTCCGCTGTCGAAGATCTCTGGGTCCGCCATCGCGGAGATCTCCGTAAGCTTCTCCAGTGGCAGGACGGAGCCACCGAGTCCACGAATGATATAACGCGGTCTTTATCGGTTCAGGATCTTGTGATGAATCTTCTGTCAGGCAAACTCGATCTGCAGGAGGACTTACATTTGGATAACAATGATCTCAATCTGGCGGGGCTCCATTTGCACGAGACGCTTCCTGACTGGATTCGCGAACATTATGGATCTAGTAAGAGCAGTTGGGCCTTGTATCGCGATTGTTTGAACTCCATTGCCACGAGCGATCGTCAGGATTATTATACGTTCTTCCACCAACACTGGAGTCTATTTCCGCTGTCGTTTCAGAGTAAACTTCAGGCCATCAATCATCGATTGTTTGTTGCCCAGAGGCCGAAGAAATTGATCGCGGCGAGTCCGAGTCGTAGTTGGAAGTTCCAGTACACGGCGGTGTTAGCGCGGCAGTCGTGGCTCTTCAATCAATTCAAGTATTTGTGTGAGCTCCGTGGAGTTCTAGAGGCATCGCCGGCCCGTGATGGCGGACTGGAGATGGCACTTTGGATTGCTTCGTTGCTACAGGATCAGGAGGCACCGCTACAGACAGCGGGGCCGCTGTTGACGAAAACGCCGGTCATTGCGAAGGATCGTGTCCAGCGATGGCTGAAGACACTGGCTGTCCCTGTGGTCCCGCCGTGTCCCATTGGATGAACGAAGTGGATAAGTTTTTTGATCAAAAAACGATAGATGAAACCCCAATAAACTTGATCAGTCTGTTTGCTATGGAATAAACAAGTACGATGCCCTACATAGTGTATGTCCACTTTGAGACGCGTTCTTCTGATCCACTGTCAGCCTCTATCATTGCTGGCAGCCTCCAGCTAGCCACTACGGAGAGCGAAGCTGAGGCAGTGCAGATGACGGAGATGTACAAGAAGCGCTCAGCCGACTTTCGCGCACAGTATCCTTTTCCAGAAACCGATACAAGTCGCCACGGCTACTATTTCTGGCCCTTGCATCCATAGGGCCGAGGCAGCAGGCCGTATCAGCTCTAGAACTGACAGGTGGACCTAGATAACCGGCGTCAAACGGGATCCATTGATAGAGCCAAGACCCGTACAGTTATCATAGCCGGCCTTCGCCGAATAACCGCCATTGTTTCCGACTATCACATCGTAGAAAAACGTGGGATTATTATACAGTTTTGTTGCAACGAATCCAGGTGCGGAGGCCGGTAAGCATCCTATGTAAGCCGCCATTGCCGGTGAAACGATACTGGTTCCGCCATAGACAAATGTTCGCCCACCCACGATAAACACCACACCCGTGGTAGGATCCGCATTCATCGCGATATCAGGAGTATTGCGGTTTGTTCCTGAGACACTGCTTTGAAACGCCGGTTTCGCGAATGTCGCGCTGATTCCTCCACCAGTACCTGTCCACGTTGTTTCTCTTGTTCCGGCGCCAGTGTATGTCCGTGTAGGGCATACAAGAGTTGTTCCACCGCAAGCGATCACATTCGGTGACGATGACGGAAAATCCGTATTTAATCCTGGCAGACCATTGCTTGCCCCCGTATCTCCTGTTGCGACTGTAATATTAATACCTTTGGATACCGCGACAGCAAAGAGATTATTGTACCTCGTCAAATCAGAGGGAGACCACAACTTCTCAGGTGCGCCCCACGAACACGAAATAATGGATGGGCGAACAGATGCACCATTGACAACAACAGATCCATTGATTGCCGCGTTGAACGCGTTATAGAATCCATTGAATGTACACGGGGCGACATACAGAATGATAATATTTCGCCCACCAGGGCAGCACGCACCAATCGTTGCCACATCCAATGTATTCTCAGCGGTCGCGCCTCCGTCATATAGACTCGGCAAATTCCGTGTCCCATCAATCTGTTGTATGTAGACTACCGGCTGATTCGCCGCGGATATACCCATTTGCGACCAATATGTCTTGACATCACCGCTTGTTAGAACACCGTTTTTGACCGAGCCATAGAGTCCTCCGCCCAACGAAATAACACCGAACACACGACTCACGGTCGGTATCGGAAATCCATAGATCTGTGCATAGTTGTTCGCCGTGTATATTACGGATGCCTTTGCTGCTGTGTACGAAGACAATACATTCTTCGTTGTTTTGGTAAAAGGAAAATTTAGCCGTTTAAAAAGCGCAGTTCGGACCGGATTAGGATTCGTTTGTTCCTCTTCATATGAATAATTCCTTATAAGATAATTTATAAGAGACATTCCTACTTAGCCTCAACATTTTTATTTTGGTCATCATCAGACTCAGACTCATCCGAATCACTTTCTGCATCATCAGATCCAGAACCCTCATCAAACGCGAGATTATTAGCGGTATTGTATGTCTCACACGCTGTCTCAAGTCTATCTGTAGAGACACCTGCTTCATAAAAATCGTAGATAACACCGATAGCGCCACTCTCCTGAATCTCAATCCAATCGGTCACTCTTTTCTTCTTCTCCGAGAAGACATAGATATCGTGTGTACCCTCTTCACTAACTTTACAGGCAATCTTACACGGATATCCGACTATTCCAATGATAAAGCTCTTGAGTTCATTCTTATCAGCATCGGTCGCAGTTTCCCATTCAGAAGCAATTTTACAATTCCGCGCCATTCTTATACGGGCCTCGAAAAAGGTGAGTATATTTATCCGCGACTGAGTCGCCGTACGATGACCGATTACAAAGACATAATCATTAAAGAGCTGGATGTTCTGCGCCGCATCAGTGTCACGGAGTCTGCCGGAGTATTCAAGAGCCGGGTCTACACCGCGGCCATCAAGACATTGACGGCACTTCCGTATGTTCGTTCTGTTGCGGATATTCCTGCGCCAGAGAAGGGCGACGGGCTAGGCAAAGAGGTCCGGATAAAGATCGCCAAGATAATCGAACACGGTGGACTCGATATTAATCCGAAGGCGCGCGAGCTTGCGGTCGCTCTCGAACAGATCCAGGGAATCTACGGTGTTGGTCCGAAGAAGGCACAGGAGCTCGTGGCGGCGGGCTACACGACGATTGCCAGTCTCAGAGCAGCAGCAGCAACAAATCCATCGATCCTAAACAAAAATCAGCAGATCGGACTCCGCTATTACGAGCAGCTTCTCCAGCGGATCCCTCGCAAAGAAATGGATGCCCACGCCGCGCTTCTAATGGCCGCGAAGCCGGCAGTTCTGGAGGGCGTCATTGTTGGATCTTACAGGCGCGGGCGACCAGACAGTGGCGATATAGATATGCTCATTCGCACAGCGGACAAGGCGGTGGATGCAGGAACCGCGTTAAACGAGTACGTGGAGACTCTGAAGGCGTCGGGCTATATCCGTGAGGTTCTCGCGCAAGGCGAACACAAGTGTATGGCGATCTGTCAGCTTCCTGGATCTGGTTTCGAAGGAAAGGGACGGCGCCTGGATCTTCTGGTAACGCCACCGGCGGAGTTTCCCTTTGCCGTCTTCTATTTCACGGGGTCCGATACATTTAATGTTCGTGTCCGCAGCCTTTCGCAGGAGAAGGGATACACTCTGAACGAACACGCACTGACCCACGTTTCCACGGGAAAGAAGGTTAGCGGAATTCGCACGGAACGCGGTATCTTCAATGCGCTCAAGATTGAGTGGAAAGAGCCACACGAGCGTACGGGGCCGGATGCAGTAATCGAAAAAAGTTGACGGGCTTTGCTGCCTGGACGGTGCAGGTACGGGATCCAAAAGAAGGAAGCCCAAGTAGAAGCACAAGATGAGTGAAGCACGTATCTGGTTTACTGCGAGGCACGCGGCCTACCTCAAGAAGCGCGAGGAGCTGATTGCGGCACAGTCCGCATTAGAGAAGAAGCTCGAAGAGGCAAAGGAGGAGGTCGCGAAGAGTTCTTGGAAGTGGAAGAAGACCGTCGGCGAGCCTGCTCCGATCCGCAAGGTGAAAGCGGCGATGGCGGAAGCGGCTGCGATTCTGGAGGCATTCGACTTCGATCCGGACAATGTTCGTCTTGTTGCCACGATGGAGGAGTACTGGGCCTGGGACAGAGAGGAGGCGGAGATGGAGATCTGGCGTACGGGTGGTCCGGCACCGGCTTTCTACCAACGGCAGAAAGCGCAGGAGTTGGCGCAGTTCTTCGCAGAGTGCGAGGTGCTTCCCATCATAAAGACCTTCTAAACAAACATAGACCAATCAAAAAACACAAAAAGAAACAAAAATATTTTTTGTTTTGGATTTATTTGTTTGGATGGGGCTTCAGTACACATTTACAATTCCGAAGTAGTCACGCGCCAAGTCGACCGGTGCGTGGCGGAGTCCTTTGTATTTCTTTTTCGCGGCAGAAGGATTGGCCGCGATCAGAACACCGACGATATCCTTCGTCATCTCAGGATTGTGCAGCGCCAGATGTACAGCAGTTTCCTTATTCTGTTCGTGTTCCTGGAAGACCGCCTCCGGGTACGCGTTGTAGAGCATATGGAAGATTGCGTAATCCGCACTGGCATACCTACAGAAGATTTGGAGAGGAAGATAGTCATCGCTGTTCTTGACGCGGACGGCATCGGGATTCGCCGCGAGAACATTGGCCGTTATTACGGAGCCCAAGAGAACAGCGTGGTGGAGGAGTGTATTGCCCTTAATGTCACGCGTCTCAACATCATCAGGGAACGCCGTGTGAAGAGCGTGGAACACCGCAATGTCGGTATATTCGTAGATCGCGATGAAGGCGGGCAGAAGCCCGGTGTTATCCTTGATGGTCGCGGCAGCGGGATACGCCTGCAGAATAGCAAGGACAGTCTCAACAGGATGGCGCTTGTAGAGTGCCAGTTGGAGTACTGTGCTTCCTTGGTTGTCGATGTGCTTCGCTGCGTCAGGATCTATTACGAGCAGACGCATAATGACGGAGAGCGGTGCGCCGGTCCAGACAGCGCACGCCAGTGGGTTGAAACCGGCAGAGACAGGTCCTTCCAAAGACAGAGCCAGAGACAGGCCAGCATCATAGTCTGCACGTTTGAATGCGTCGAAGATCTTATCCATTTGGCTCTCACCATCATCGTAGGACATCTTGTTAGGAATTCAACTGTCTTATAGTCTTATTCCCTGAACCCTGATGTGAGGGATACCCAAGATGTCAACTTTTTACCAGTGAATAAACTTGAAATGGATCTACTGTGTGAGAATGTAGTGACGTACACGAAAAGACGTGTAATGCCGCCCATATGCTATGAGGAAGTACCACACGGTGACCTGGTCCAACTTGCCCAGATCAGTGTTTACGGAGGGAATATGACGGCGTTTGTAAGCTGGGCGAACGGGCGCATTTACATAGAAGAGCGCTTCTTAGTCAGCGGAAAACGATATTGGAATTCAGAGCAGGATGACAGCGTGCGATCGACCTTGGAGCGGAGAGGTATTATAGACAACACGCAAATCCAAAATGCGGTCATAGTGGATGGACAGACGGGGCCGCGTGCGGCGCCAGAGGGGTTCATTAACCAAAAATGGTCCACATATATTGTGAGACGTGAGGCACTCTCATTTGAGTTACTGATGGATTTCAGGGAGTCTCTGCATCCAGAGGAAGAGGAAGAGGAAGAGGAAGAGGAAGAGGCGCATCCAGGTTTGGAATACATTGCGACTGCCTCTCTGGTAGATTTATTCGGATACTGATTCATCCGCAGCCTCAACAATAGGAAAACCCTCATAGAGAGACTCACAAACAGAGCGCGCACACTCAATTTTGCCACCGTGGAGCTCCTGCATATGGCGATCGATGTTCTCAGAGACCTCATCGCAGACAGAGAAGAAATGGATATCGACGACGGCGCTCTGACCGATACGGACTGCGCGACCCACGGCCTGGTGGACTACGGCGGGATTCCAGTGCTGCGACAGAAACAGGATCCGCTGACAGAACTGGAGATTGAGACCGGCTCCGCCGCTGACAATCTGCACGACGATGACGACCGCCTGTCCGTCCTCTACGGCTTTCTTAGCACCGGCGACTTCTGCACCAGCATCCGTGCCGCCGCGCACGGAAAAGACAGATGCGCCCATTGTGGCGGCAGCGCGGCAGACCATATCCATTTCCTGGCGGAACTGGCAGAAGACGATGGTGCCGACCTTGACCTCCACTGCCGCCTGGAGCTCTGCCATACAGGCGGTCCACTTGGTCGTGGTGGCAGAGGGAGCCCAATCAGGGCGCAGATAGCCACGACCGATCTTCTCACGCATAGCCTCAATGTAGATCTGAGGATGGACGAGGAACTGCTGGATGCGCAACCAGCGTTCGAGCTTGTGGAAGACAGAGACGGTCTTGTTCTCAAAGGCGCTCTGAGCGCTGTCGCAGAGGACGCGGAAGAGCTTGCCCTCCGCACCGCCTTCTTGGATCGACAGATCGTGCTGGATGAAGCGGGGCGGCGGCGGCAGAGACGCGATATCACCGCGGAGATCGGCCATCGTGCGGCGGAGCATTATCTCATCTGCTTCTACGGCCGACGAAACGTGAAGCCAGGAGCAGAGATTGCGCCAGTCTTTCTTGCCGTTCTGGATGGGTGTGGCGGAAAGAATCCAACGATACGTGGCGGCAGCCGCAACCGCCATACAGGATATCCACCGAGCAGTGGCAGCTCCATTACGGATTGCGTGTCCCTCATCGAGAATGATGCGCTGAAACGCCTCTTTCTTGAGATTGGTGTCGTAGAGCACGACCTTGGGATACGTTGTAAGCCATACAGTCTTTTCTGTGTTGGTCTTAGTCTTAGACCAGGTCGCCACGCCGGTCAGCTCTGCGACGGAGAAGCCGCAGTTTTCGAGCTCCTGCTTCCAGCTGGTGACAAGTGCGGGAGGGCAAACAATGAGGGTCCGCTGTTTGACGCCGTTCTTCAGAAGGCCGATGGTCTGGAATGTCTTACCGAGACCCATATCGTCGCCGAGGATACCGCCCTTGTGTTCACCGGCCTCTTGGGCCAGCATCCATCGGACGCCGATCTCTTGATGGGGGAGATATGAGATGCCGATACGGGGAGAGAGCATTGGATTCAATACGTCTTATGTACAAAATTCAGTGCTGGAGCCTTCCCACAGGGAAGGCTACTGTCAACTTTTCAGTGCCGCCGGGTTTTCCTGTTCCGATTCTTATTCTTGTTTCGGTGTCTGGATTTATTCTTACGGCGGGCTCCGCCTTTGGCACCGGCGCCACCGCTAGCTGCCCCTCCACCTCCGCCTCCGTCACGGTCACGTTTGGCTATGTGTAGATTGTATAGGTCACGTATTGTGCGACCTGTGCCTGGTCGTATTCTGTTATACACCTCCAATAAACCTCGTATACTACGAAGATTTAACAAGTCCGAATAATAGTCTCGCGATGATTTATCGCCGTCAATTTTTATCAGTCGCCAAAACGGTCTCATGTCCTCGTTTCCACGCGGGGAAATAATGGCTGGATGAGGATCATATCTTTGTTTGACAGTATATCGTAGATCGGGATGACTTCCAGGCGCAAGAGTTCTAGGATCAACAGGCACAATATTAAAGTTATCTTTCACCCACTGTTTGAAGCCAGGGTCATCTTCACCAACACGCGGAACAGGAGCAGCCCCCGCAGTGGCCGCTCTAGTAATTCCAATGTTAGCGTTCGCAGCTCCAGCTCCAGCGGCTGGAGCAGCCGCTGCTGATCCTCTGGCACATTTAAGTCCAACGCATGAAGCTGCAGCACACATAGCCTCCTCTCCCATCCCAATTGCGTCTCGTATAGTCGGAACACAGCACCCTCTATCACCAGTGCATTGGCCCTCAACCGCAGCACCTATGTCTAATGCGGTTACTCCTGCGTTATATGCAGCACCCGGAGCCCATTCAGCGAATTCCTCAGCTGCTTTTCTAGTAGACACTAAGGCATTACGCGCGATTTTTTTTGTAGTGTTCATAGCGGATGGCGGCTTGTACGGCGGCGGCGGCTTGTACGGTGGCGGCTCATCGGCGGCGGGTGGCTTATTCCCAGACATTCTATCTATTTAATGTGGATATTAAATGAAGGAGCCAAAAAGGCCAAAAAGGGTATTTTTTAAGGTTTTTGTTGAATAGAGTATACATTAGAACGCACGTAGAATCAGTGGCGATGGACACAGCTCTCAGCAGTCCACTTCTCACCGGGATGCATATAAATACACAGAGCGCGCTTCTCTCCCGTGGGATCGCTGGAACCGCACTTGGCTCCAAAGCCGCATGCACGGTCAACCTTGGGAATGGTGTGGCCGTGGACATAGCGACAATCCTGCGTGCAGCACTCCTCAGCCTCACGACAGAAGCGGGGAACCACGGCCTTCTCAGCCGGAGGAACCCACACACGTGCGGGCTCATTCCACGGCACAGTCTGAACCCACCGACGCTCCTCGTGCGACACAATCCATCCGTGCGCATACAGAAACGTCATAAAGGCCGCATAATCGTCGTCAGACATCGGACGGCAATCATAGAGATCAATGGTCTCATTCTTGAGAGAGAGCGCGGCAGCGAAGGGCTGCTTCCACATCTCCATCTCAGCATCAGCCGAGTCCATTTCCACCTCCACAGCCACCGGCTCAGCCACGGGCACGGCCTCGTAGACGAGCGGTTTGTGGAGCCAGTACGTAGACTCCACCTCACGGATCCAGCGTTCCGTGCGTGGGTTGGGGACGTAATCGTCCTCTCCCCACATACCCGTGTCCTCTATCGCCAGAGAGACCACGGGCTTCTTCACAGCCGTCGCAGCGACACGCGGCTCATCCTCAGAATCAGAGAGGGAAATGGAAGCGAAGCGGCTCTTACCTATCCGCGCACCGTCACCGACAGTACGCAGAACCTTGGTAGGGGCCACAGGCTTCGAAGATCTCGAACGCTTTGCGGGCGTGAACATCTTGCGCGAGGAAAGGAATATATCAACGTCTTTGTTAATATATGTCAGTCCTAACAGGCTCACTGGGATCACTGACCCCTGTCAACTTTTTTCTCCGTTCCAAAAAGCCAGAAAAAGCCAAAAAGAGTCTGGCTGGAGCAGCCTCTTTTTCTTCAGGTTAGTTATCGTTACTAGTATCTCCCGCCTACTGGACACGGTCTTGGCTTCCTCCGCCTAAGATACAGAAGTGGTAGCAAATGCTCAAACTTTCCAAGTTAGAGCGGCACGGTGACCCCACTATTCGAGCAGGTCCAACTTACCGATGGAATCCCAGAGGACTACACGTCCCAACTGCCGGCCTGAATACCAGCAACCGGGATCCGAACTCTGTCAACTTTTTTTCGGATCAGAGGGACGAACAGAAACCAGAGATCCAGAGATTATGTTAGGCCAAAAAGAGCTCATTCTTTTCTTCAGGTCAGTAATCGTTACTTATATCTTCCGCCTACTGGACACGGATAGATACAGCGTGGTCGCTGGTGCTCCTACTTTCCAAGTAGCAGCGGCACGGATGCCCCACGGTGGCGCCCTTGTTGGCCCCTTAGTCGCCGCGGCCTGCTCCGCGACCCAAGGTTGATACCCTCCGGGTACTATCAACTATCCTCGTTGCCGGCCTGAATACCTACCCTCTGGCCTCCTCCTCTGTCAACTTTTTTCTGCCCAGAGGGACGAACAGAAACCAGAGATCCAGAGATTATGTTAGTCGCGCTAGAGCCAAAAGACATTAATAATCGGGCACGGACGCTACTTGGTGACATTAGTAGTTGGTCCGGCGCTAGCAGCCTGCTCGTACGAGGACACCGGATCCTACAGCTCGACGGGGTTAGCGTACGGCTGCCGACGGCGGCATCTTTGGACACTCACAGGCAGGCTGCCCGAATAGCACCAACCAGGCCTCCGCCTCTGTCAACTTTTTTCAGGGGCAGAGGGATTGTTAGGAGCCAGAAAACCAGAGCCAAAAATGCAGACATTAGAGACGCGGGCCACACGGTTCCTCGTGGTCGAGGGGGGCGCTAACGCATAATATGTAAGGAACCACCGTCGTGGCCCCCGATCCACACCGCCTGGTGTTAATCGCTTCAGAGGGAACAGCGTCGGCGGCAGGCCCTGACTCAACCTACCCCAGCCTCCTCCTCCGTCAAGTTTTATCTTCCCAGAGGGCGGCCCAGATTGTAAGGCCAAAAAGACATACAACAATACATACAACCGGTGTGCCTCTGCTAAGGGTGCCTGCCCCGCCTTGCCTCCCGTCTGGATCAAGTGCGCTTCTGGTGTGCGCGCGTAACTGCTAAGGGTGCCTGCCCCGACTAGCCACCCGTCTGGTTCTAGCCGCTTGATACAACCTACCCCAGCCTCCTCCTCCGTCAAGTTTTATTCTGCCAAGAGGGACGGAACAGAAAGAAATCCAGAGAAAACGCGTCAAGTTGGATCAAAAAAATCCAGGTCAGACTCCCTCCCGTCAAGTATTATTTTAAGGAATCCCATTCCATCTGGTTTTTCTCTGAGCAGAATAAAACTTGAAGAAGGAGGAGGCTGGGGTAGGTTTAGTCAAGCGGTAGTCTCGTGGACAACCGGGGTACGGCACCCTTAGCAGAGGCACACCGTAAGCGGCTTGCCTCTCGGCGCAGACGGGTGGCTAGTCGGGGTAGGCACCCTTAGCGGCGGCACTCCGTCTGTATGTATTGTTGTATGTCTTTTTGGCTGTCGCCCAATGGTCTTTTTGGCCACGATTTTTCACCATGTACCGGCGATCCCAGGCGGCAGTTCCAAGCTCCGAAAAAGTTGACGGAGGAGGAGGCCAGGGTAGTAGGCTGTGGGGCATACCCAGTGGTAAGGGTGCTCCGGCCCGAGGAGCATACGAACCGCTACCGCCGTAACGAAGATGAGAGCCGCCCCAGCTAACTCATCTCAGTATTGGAAAGACAGCACGCACGTAGCGCTGTCTGGACAACGATACGGCGGGCTTTAACGTGAGGGCGTCTGTGTGTAGGGCCGTGTGGGCATACAGACGATAAGTGGAAGGATCCACACGGCATCCGCTGTCTATAGGGGAGAAGGGACAGCGGAGCTATTACTCCCTGGCTCGCGTAAGAGTCTACATTTTGGCATTTTGTTAGTTCTTTTTGGCCAGAGCCAGATCCATTCCAAGCTCCGAAAAAGTTGACGGAGGAGGAGGCCAGGGTAGTAGGCTGTGGGGGCCCACAAACGGCAAGGGTGCTCAGTCCCGAAGAGCATACCTGCTGTGCCGCGGAGATGAAGAAGTGAGAGTCCATGTGCCCCCAGGCTTACTATCACTTCTCATTATTGGACGGATAAGAGCAAGAGCGCTCTAGTCCGAACAACTTCGAAGCGGTCCGGATTAACGAAGGGCGTCTGTGTGTAGTGTTCGTGTGGGCGCACAGATGTTAAGTAAGATGACCACACGGCCTCTGCTGTCTATAGGGGAGAAGGGACAGACGGAGTAATTACTTCCTTGGCGCGCGTAAGCGCCTAAATTTTTGGCGATTAGGGCGATGTTAGTCCTTTTTGGTGGCCAAAAAATCGCCATGTACCGGTGATCCGCTCCAAGCAGAGAAAAAGTTGACGAGTCCCAGGGCCAGGGTAGTAGTCAGTGGGTTACAGCGTTCAATACAACAGAACGCGACGTGCTGGGTATCCATCCCGTTCAGCACGGAGCCCTTGTAGCCGGTCATACCGGCTAGGGAGAGGAGGCGTCTCACTGGTGATCTGCGAGGAGGGGCAGCACCAAGAAGGGTTTAAACACCCGTCTCGGCTTCAGCCGAGATAAGAGGAGAGACGGACACAACGGCCCCACGTTTAAATGGGCGGACGCACGTCGAATGTGGCTCGGAACCCAGGGGGGTCAAGAGCTGGAGAGTGTGACGAAGTGCTGCGAGGTTGGGGCAGCTGCAAACCAGACTATTTATCTGGCTCGGACCCTATTAGGGGTCCCAGCGAGATGCCTGTAACCAATCAGGGGCAAGAGACTCACTGCTGTGCGCGACTGGCTGCGCCATCCACTGTCTTTGTATCGTCCAAGTGATCGAACAAAGAAGGAGAGTCATTTTTGGCCTAATGTTAGTCCCCGCAGGAAACCAGGAACCAGACGGAGTTTTTGCACATGTCGAAAAACCCCAACCTCTCCACCCAGAAAAAAAGGTGAAGGGCCCCAATTCCTTCCAATAATGTTTCAGGAGGAAGCTAGTGCTAAGACGCATTAGTAGAACCCAAGTTTTCCGAGTTCCAGCGAATCAAAGATGTCAGCGACACTTGAGATGGAGACCCTGATGACGACGCTCCGTGGCGCAACGGACGAGCAGTGGAAGGCGTTCATGGTGCTGCAGCATGAGCGAGGCATCCCGCTGTTCAACGCAGCCGTGGATGCCAAGGAGGTCAAGGAGCATTCGCAGCCGACGAAGGAGGTGGTGACTGCTGCGAACGCACCAGAGCCGGCCAAGAAGGTGGCCAAGAAGGAGCCGAAGCCGAAGGCGGAGAAGCCAGAGAAGGCGGCGGTTTCTCTTCCTTCAGGCGAGGACGGTGAGCCGGATGCGTCGGAGTACCGTATTGCGGATGCGGACATCGATCATTCGACGTGTATCGCGCGCGCGATCTCGGACTCCTGCAAGGACACTCGGTGGAACAAGGCGGTCTACCGTGAGCAGCAGTGCGGGAAGAAGGTGGTGGATGGCGACCTCTGCAAGCGCTGCGCGGCCAATGAGGAGAAGTACGCGGAGGAAGCCAAGTCTGGTGCGCCCTGGAAGGGACGCATCGGTGAGGATCCGCTGGACTGGCTCCACATGCTGGGCACGGCGTGGGCGGAGAAGGCGAAGCCGGTGTTCAAGAGCTCTGGCTCCTCTTCTGCGGCCTCAGTCTCTGATTCTGCGTCTGTGACCTCGGATGCCGCAGAGGAGAAGGCAGAGAAGGCAGAGAAGCCAGAGAAGGCAAAGGCTGGACGGAAGCCTGCGGCGGACAAGGAGGAGAAGGCGGCGGCGGCAGCCGCGGAGAAGGCCAAGAAGGCGGAGGCGGCAGCCGCGAAGAAGGAGGCGGCAGAGGCCAAGAAGGCGGCAGCGGAGGAGGAGAAGGCCGCGAAGAAGGAGGCGGCAGAGGCCAAGAAAGCGGCCGCGGAGGCGGAGAAGGCGTCCAAGCCGGCGAAGACGAAGAAGGAGAAGCCAGAGGCCAAGGTCGCCAAGGTCGCGGAGCCGACGGAGGTGGAGTTCGAGCTCAAGATGATCGGTGACATTGTGTATGCGATCAAGAACGGCAACGTCTACGAGTGGGACGCGGATGCCGAGAAGAAGGGGACCTGTGTCGGCCGTCTGACGGGCGACGATGAGGATCCGTCGATCGATACGGATGCGGAGGAGGTGCTCTGAACGGACTAACAAAAACCGCATAAAACGAACAAAACATCCAAAATCCATAAAAAGCAGAAAACAAAAACCCGAAAAAAAATTTTTGGCCATGTACCGGCGTCCTGGCTCCTGGCTCCTGGCTCCTGGCTCCTGGCTCCGCCAAGAAAAAAACTTGACGGAGTCCCATTCCCCCAAACCCAACAGTGGGGGACGCATTTGCAAAGACGCATTTGTTGAAGCCGAGCGATTTGTTCTCAGAGATGCCGCGCAGCCAGGCAACAGGAACGAAGATGGGGAAGGGAGCCGCCCGTGCGATAGCCAAGAACGAGGAATGTGTGGAGCACTACAGCCGCATAATCTTCAAGGCAGAGCAGACAGCGACAGGAGCGAAGGAAACGCTGCGGGATGCGGGACTAGAGCTGGCGCGTGTGACGCGCACACCCGGATGCGGTCGTCTGACGGTGACGCTGCAGGATGGGACGACGGACGTGAGTGTGCCGATCGGTGGAACAGTCAAGATGCGCGGTCACGCTGGAACGAAGACTGATAGGGCGAATTGTATGTGTGTTGGGGATACGGTCGTGTTGCGCGGCGGGATAGCATCGGCGAAGTTGTCGGACAAGGCGGCTGCGCTGATCAAGCACCAGCTGAAGGCTCTGAACATCGTGTTCTGCGCCGCGTTGTTCGCGGCAGAGAAGAGCGCAGGGGCAGGAGCAAGCGATGAGGACGACCTGTTCGAAGACGCAGCCACGGACGCCGACTTGGCGGCGGCCGCTGAAGCCGCAGCAGAGGGGAGGACAGTAGTTAGGAGGGGAGAAGCGGCGGATGTGGACATTGACGAGATCTAATCAGGAACACTAGAAAAAGAGCAAATCAGAAAAAGAGGAAAAAGCCAGGAAAAAACCAAACAAAAAAAATTTTTGGCCATGTCGAAACAGCGACTCCTGACTCCCAAAAAGTTGACAGGAGTCCGATCCTACCGGTCATCTCTCCAGGAGGAAGCATTTGCTAAGACGCATTTGTTGAGCCCTAGGATTTCAGAGATGTCGAGCCAGAGTCCCCACTACAACCATCCCTTCTGGCCGTCGCCGCGTGCCGCGCGCATTGCGAAGTTGGTGTTGAAAAAGTATGGATCTGTGAAGCCAGCGGGTCGTCTGACGCACGACAAGGCACTGAAAGTGATGGCGGACAATCTCGGTCTGACAGTCCACGAGTTCCTCCACATCAAGCCGGTGGACGCAATCCTGCGCCTCAAGGTGGCTTACACTGAGGCGCAGGCGTACCGCATTCTGGGAAACATCGCCTATCCCGCGTGGTGGATGTCGGGTGTGCGGATGCCGTGCTGTGTCTGTCTGCGCCAGCAGACGCCCCCTCTGGGGGCAACTGTGGCGTGTGAGCGAACTGCTCCTGCTCCTGCTCCTGCTCCTGCTCCTGCTCCTGCTCCTGCTCCTGCTCCTGCT
>Ga0209084_1002247_pt1 | contig 15200 bp, 11 predicted proteins | sample C_130820_MF_Meta_FD_187309 | JGI IMG/M metagenome (GOLD analysis project Ga0209084, IMG submission 187309) | Freshwater microbial communities from Lake Croche, Canada to study carbon cycling - C_130820_MF_MetaG (SPAdes) (version 2) | ecosystem: Environmental > Aquatic > Freshwater > Lake... | reverse complement strand
TTTATTATCATATTTTATACATTTGTTTATAATTTTATCTACCACAATATGTATATCATGTTTTACTTCTACATAATTTGATATAATTCCTCCATAGTCTCCATAATATAAATCAAATAACTCAGGGTTTTCTTTATAAATTATTGTCATTACTGCTTCTTCTAATTGATACCAACCTTCATTATATATTTGTTGTGTTTTATCTCTAAAAATATTACAATATTTCAGCATATTTTCTTTAGAACCTGAAAATATACCTGAAGCTAAATGATGATGTATATTTTGAAAAAAAATTTTATAATTTATATCTTTTTCTAAAAAAGGTATAATACATAATTGTTTAATTTTATCAGGAATATTTATTATCCATTCATGAATCAATTCTGATTCTTTTGCACAATGATTTATTCCAAAATCCATCCAAATAAAATGAGAACTTTTAAATGGATTTATATTTATTGAATTCTCTAAAAAATAAAATTTATTATTTGTTAATGTAATATAAAGAGGTGTATCTTTTATTTTATTTAAATTTAATATTTTATATTCTTCTTGTAAAGATTTTAATTTATCAAAGTATTTGTAATATTCTGTATCTTTTAATTTAATTTTTCTTTGAAAAGTTATTTTTTTGTAATTCTCTCTTGATTTATTTATATAATCAATTATATATTGATCATCTGGATCAACAAATATTATTAATGGATAAGGTAATTTAAGAATAAATTTTGATGCTAATTCAAGATAGTTTTCTATTTTTTTTATGTTTTCATTTTTATTTATTATTACTGGTTCTTCAAATTTACGAATATTATAAAAAGTTGTTACAATTGTTGGTTGTTTGAGTAACATTTATATAAATTATTTAAAATAATTTATTTAAAGCAACGCATTTTTTACACCTGTTCAAGACCCTAATTAGAACGGTGTAAATAAATTATCTAATTTACTGAAGTCATAGTAATTAAACAATTTAATGAACCATCTATAGGTTTTGAAACAAATTGATTTATACCTATATACCAATTTTTATTAGTATAACTATTTAAATTTATAAAATCTGTATATGAAATACTTAAATTATTATTAGTAGTGTTGACTATAAATCCTGTAGAAAATGACTCATCGTTAATAATAGTTGTTGAAACTGGAACACCACCATAATTTAGTGATGGATACAATCTAAAAAATATATTTGAATTAAGGTCTGTTATACTTGTTTGTATTTGTTCTATTAAAGTAAATGATATTATCCATGACTTATTTGAAACTGGCAAATTTATAGGTATATTTAATAATGTTAATAAATCTGATGTTGTAAATATAGAAGAAGACGTATCAATAGCATAAAAAGGTTGATTCAAAATATTAACTGCTACTGTATATACTGAAGTTCCTGCTGGACCTGCTGGACCTGCTGGACCTGTATCTCCTTTACAACTTCGTCCTGTTGGACCTGTGTAACCTGTTGGACCTGTTTTACCTGTATTTCCTGCTGGACCAATCGCACCAGGTCCTGTTGGTCCTATAGGACCTTGCGGTCCTGGACCTCTTAAATCGCAACATCTTCTTGAACCATATAAATATTTATAATTGTCATAATATCCTGAATTAACATTATTAACATTATTATTCATTATGATATATTATATTATGAAAATATATTTTTATTACTTTTCTAAACTGTTTTTTAGCATAGTAAAAATTTACAATATATGTGCGAGGGTGTAAATATTTATGATGATGGTAATGCTGCTAAACATAGTTTTATCTCACCAAGACTAGCTACATTATATTTAACAACCAAAGGTAGGTCATTTTCCAAATATACTTCTATTTGAGAACATAAATTTGTACATTTAATAAAATAACTTAGGTTTTTTAATGAAAATTCACCTTGAATAATTTTTGATGAGTCTTGTTTTAAAACAAAACCCATACTACCATCAGACTCTGCTCTATGAATCTCTGCTGAAGCAAATTGACCTGAACACTTAAAAATTAACTCATTACCTACCGATTTAATTTCCAATTTATCCGAAATACATGACAAATCTCTAATAATCTTTTGAAAATCTGCTGATGGCAAATTAATAATTGAAGAAAATTTAACATCAGGATATTCTAACTCTTCTGGTTCAGGCTCAATTAAGCGTAACTTTTGAGTTTTACACTGTTTTATCTCTCCATTTTCAAATTTTAATGCTAAATGAGAAACTATACCATCTACATAATCTGCATTTTCAATATAAATTGTTAAAGTATCATCATTATCTATAGAATTAATTAATTTGAACAAATGAAACATATTTACACCTATCACAATTTTATTTTTGGTACATTTATAAAATTCAAAATTTACTGATGCTAAAAATAAATGAGCCAAAATTGTATGAGATTTATCCATATTAATTATTCTTATTCCATCAGGTTGAAAAGTAATATTTGTTTCTAATAATATATCTTTTAAAGCTGTCATCAATGTTCTAAATGGTGCTATTTGAACTGTTTTTATTGTTAAAACATTTCCTTCTGTTGAAATATTTTCTTCTGTTGAAATATTTTGTGTACATTTTGTAGATTTATCAGCAAAGTTTAACATTATAATTAATTTTTAATATAATCTTTAAATACTTATTGAATTTTAAATATTTTATTTAACAAATTTACTAAATAAAAGAACTACATAGTAACTTTGGGTATTCTTCTTGTTCCGTGACCATGTTTTTTTCTAGCAATCTTTGCTAATTTTAATGCCTTACTATTTGGCTTACAACCATTTTCTAAAATTTTATAATCTACTGCTGCTGCTTTACCAGATGTAATTGAACTTGCTAGTCTTGCAAATCCCCATGATTGTGCTGTTTGATTAGGTCTTGAACCCGATGAATAGTATGCACCTTCACCTTTTCTGACTATTTCAGACAACGCTTTTTTTGAACACCCTGTAGCACGAGCTAATTTATTTGAAGGAATAATATTGGTAACACCATAAATACGCACAGCATCTCTAATATGTGGCGATTTTATTGATTTATATGAAGACAATGACTTTCTTGTATAATAAATTCTTTTTTTATATAATTTTTTGGATTTTTTTAACATAGAAGACTGTAGTTTTCTATCTTTTTTTGTTAATCTTTTTGGTAAATAACGCAAGTTTATTTTCATTACTATAATATATATAAAAACATTATAATATATATAAAAACATTATAATATATATAAAAACATTATAATTATATAAGTATTATGTCAAATACTAATTTTTCTAAAAAAAAGGAGGAATGTATTCAAACTATTAATACTATTTTTGAAAATTATGAAAATAGTGAAAATAGTGAATATATGTTAAATAGAATATATTCACATATTGTTATTTTTTTGCCTAATACATTAAAAAATGAATATAACATTTATGAAAAACGCTTAAATCGCAATACTTTTTTAACAAATGAACAACATATATTTATACAAGTTTTCCTTAGTAAAAATAAATATTATTATCTTCCAAATAATGGATTATATTATGAATATGATGGAAAAAATTATTCAATTGTAAAAGAGGATGATATTATTCATAAATTATTATCAACTATTTCAAAAGATAGAATTCTTTTGGATTGGAAACATAAAACCAAAACTAATGTTTTAAAATTAATTAAAGAGAGAAGTTTATTTAGTTCTATTCCTGAAACTTATACAATACAAAATGTTTTGAATTTTATATATCCTTCAATTTTTTTAACAAAAAATCAAGCCAAGTATTTTTTAACCATAATAGGCGATAATATATTAAAAAAAAATTCTCATTTATTATTTTATGTAAACATCAAAATGAAGAAATTGTTAACTGAATTAGATACTATCGCATATATTTCTATAGGAAATACAAACACTACTAATAATTTTATTGCTAAGTATCATGATAATCATTCATTTGATAATTATAGATTAATTAACATTAATGACAATTTCTCTCTAAATATTTGGAAAGAACAATTTAAAAAATTTGGCTTAGATTTTTTATGTGTTGCTACTCATTATTCAAAACGTTATGAACACTCTGAAAAATTTATTGAAACTAAATGTGATGAAGAATTTAAAAATTATACATTATATTTAAATCTTAATACTCAACAACAAATTATAGATAAATTTTGTGAAGAATATATTTTAAAAACAACAAATCCAAATTTTGACACACATTGTATCGCTTGGAAAAACATTCACTTTATTTGGAAACAATTTCTTTCAAACTCACAATTACCAAATATTATTTATTCATATTCTTTGAAAAATATATTAAAAGAAAAATTTAATTTTAATGAACAAACTGATTCATTTATTGGAATAACAAGTAAATATTTACCTATTGAAAGTGATTTTATTAAATTTTTTGAAAAAACTATTTCATTCAAAGAAAAAAAAAAATTTTCTGAATTTGATGATGAATTAGAAATTGACGAATTATGTTGTTTATTTAAAATATGGGTAAAAACTACTACTAATGAAACACTAGTAAGTAATGGAAATATTACTGAAGATAATGTTATTAAAATTTTAAAACATTTCTTTTCAAAAATAGAAATTTTTCAAGATAAATATCTTCTTAATACTTCATGTATCCTATGGAATAAAATTAATGATATTAATAAATCATTTGAATATATTAAAACACAAATTAAAAATAATAATCTTGAACTTATATCTTTTGATGAAGCATATAATTATTACTATAATTTTTGTAATAAAAATTTAAATAAACTAATTATAAGTAAAAGATATTTTGAAAAATATATTTTTTTCAAATTAACAAAATATGTTGTTTATGATAAATTTATTACATCTAATTGTTTTCTAGATAATTATACATTTGAATAATTCAAATAATATATACTAAACTATTTCTACACCGAACATGTAAATAAAATTTAATTTTTTGAATTACTACATTTACATTTCCAATACCGATTATTTATTATTACCAATTTTTTAAAACTTTTTTACACCTTTTCTCATTTAAAATTTTATCTTTCATTTTCTTTGAAATTTATATTTTTATTAGTATAAAATAATATTTTTTTTAATATATATAATATATGAATATTATTTCTATATTTTCTGGAAGAAAACCAAATATTGAAATTCTTAAAAAATATTTAACAAAAGCTTTAGAATTAAATATAATCAATGAGGTTCATTTTTGGAATAATACAAGAAATTCTTATGATGAAGACTATTTAAAAACAATTAGTAATTTAAAAAGAACATCATCTACAAGAGAAGGAAATTATATTTTAATTACCCCAATAATATCAAATAATTCTTTTGAATTAAATGTAAAAGCATCTAACGATATTCATATTAAACTAACAAATTTAGATATAGAATATGAAATTGTTTTAGGTGGTTGGAATAACACAAAATCCGTTATTAGAGAAAATAATAAAGAAATATGTAATTTAATCCAAAATAATGTAGCAGATGAAAATAATAATAATATTTTTAAATTTATTATTGATAATAATATTTTGAATATAATAAAGAATAATGAACTATTAATTTCTCAAAGAATTAAAGATAATTTTATAATAAAAAATATATATTTCAAAACAGGTCATAATTCAGTAGCAGATTTGACATATAATACTACTCAAAATAAATGTTTTTATTTTATGGATACTTGTGAAAAAAATTGGAAAAATTATTATAATTATTATAACGATAAAAAATTTGAAAATGACATCATAATAAAATGTGATGATGATATTGTTTTTATTGATTTATATAAATTGCCTAAATTTATTGATTTTATTAAAAATAATGATTATGATTTAGTGTTTGCTAATACAATTAATAATGGCGTTTCTGCTTATTTTCAACAAAATAAATATAATTTAATACCAAAGGAAATAATGGATTTAGAATATCCACATGATGGTTTGTGTGGTTCGTTGTGGGAAAGTGGAAAAAAAGCAGAAATTTTACACACCTATTTTGTAGAAAATTATAAAAAATTTTTAGATTATGATTATAATAATGAAATTATACCAATAAATACTCGGTTTAGTATAAATTTTTTTGGATATAAAGGAAAGAATTGGCATAAAATTAAAGACTGTTACAATGATGATGAATATAATTTAACTGTAAATTATGTTTGTAATAGACAATTTAATAATATTTTATATAGCGATTTTTATGTGTCACATTTATCATTTTATAGGCAAAATGAAACTGGAATTAATTTAGATAAACTTATAGATAATTATAATGAATTATATATTACAATAGAAGAAAATGGGTATTTTAAATGAGAAAAGGTGTAAAACAATATAAATATTTTAGATTTTGCGGTAAAGTAGACAAAAGAAGTTAATTTATTATTAGAACAATTTAATTTTTTTAAATTTTTAAATCTGGTTAAATCTGGCAAAGAAGTAATGCTTTTATTACCAATTTTCTAAAACTTTATTAAAATAATCATAATCTTCATCACTTTCATTACCTAAAATTTTAATTAAATTCATTGGATTATACATTTTATTTATTTTTGGTTCTCTTACTTTTTCCCATAACCATTTTCTTAATTTTTTTTTTAATTTTAAACAATTATATAAATAACGAAAATTATTTAATATTACTATGTTTTGTTTTATTTTAATCAAACTATCGTTATTTACTATTTCGTAAATAGGATTAACACGACAATATAAATTTTTTAGATTTTGTGGTAGAGTGGGCAAATAAGTTAATTCATTATAAGAACAATATAATGTTTTTAGATTTTGCGGTAAAGTAGGCAAATAAGTTAATTTATTATAAGAACAATATAATCTTTTTAGATTTTGCGGTAAAGTAGACAAAGAAGTTAATTGATTATAATAACAATATAAATTTTCTAGATTTTGTGGTAAAGTAGGCAAAGAAGTTAATTTATTATTAAAACAATATAATCTTTTTAGATTTTGCGGTAAAGTAGACAAAGAAGTTAATTCATTATAATAACAAGATAATTCTTCTAGATTTTGTGGTAAAGTAGGCAAAGAAGTTAATTCATTATAATAACAATATAATTCTTCTAGATTTTGTGGTAAAGTAGGCAAAGAAGTTAATTTATTATTAAAACAATATAATCTTTTTAGATTTTGCGGTAAAGTAGACAAAGAAGTTAAATTATTATTATAACAATATAATTCTTCTAGATTTTGTGGTAAAGTAGGCAAATAAGTTAATTTATTACTAAAACAATATAATCTTTTTAGATTTTGCGGTAAAGTAGACAAAGAAGTTAATTCATTATTATAACAAGATAATTCTTCTAGATTTTGTGGTAAAGTAGGCAAAGAATTTAATTTATTACTAAAACAATATAATCTTTTTAGATTTTGCGGTAAAGTAGACAAAGAAGTTAATTTATTATTATAACAATATAATTCTTCTATATTTTGCGGTAAAGTAGGCAAAGAAGTTAATTTATTATTATAACAATATAATCTTTTTAGATTTTTAAATCTGGTTAAATCTGGCAAAGAAGTAATGTCTTTATTACTAATAATAAGATCAACTAGGTCGTTAGATAAAGAATTCAAATATGTTTCAATAAAAGTTGTCATTTTGGTATGTATAGATAGGTTTTATTGTTTTATTTTCAATTTTTTATTATGAGATAAATATAATAAAAAATATTTATGCTGCGTTACCAGCAACAAATTGAAGATCAACACCAGAAGTTCCTACACCTTTTCCGTCATAATAAGATGGACTTAAAGGAATGTTTGTTAAGTTACCACCTATTTTGTGTCTGCGAGTTCCATTATGTTTAATTCTGCGACCACCATTCTTAATATTGTGTGCCATATTTGCCTTTGCGGTATTTAAAGTGTTGTGAGCATTTTGTGCCATTTGATTTGTTCCAGATGTTTTCATAGCTGTAGTCATATTGCCTATTGCGTTACCACCACGCATTGATTTAGATTTGCTACTTAATTTTACAAAACCAAATTTTCCTTTTTGTGTTCCATAACCAAATTTAAGTAATCGCTTATCCTTTTTAGCACTTGTGTGTTTTAACTTGGAAACAATACGACCAGATTTATTTTGAATAAGGTCGTGTTTTGTTAAACCCCCTGTAGTTTTATAAGCAGTTCCGTGCCAAACTTGAGCACGAGTACCAATTAAAATTTCATGTTTTTTACCAGTAGTATTTTTTGTTAAACGAGTCATTATAAAAAATAGAGAGAAAAAATTTTATTTCTAAATTATTTTAACTGCAATAAATTTGTTTTATTTTTTGTTAATATAAATATAAATATAATTTCAAAATTTATTTTTTGGAGGTATTCCTCCACCTCTTGACATACCTTCCGCACGACCTAAATAATTTAACGCAATTGAGTTACCATTATTATTTCCAAATTGTATGGTTCCTCCTAAAGAATGATTTAAATTTTGTGCTATTCTCATATTATTAGAATAATTTGTTGAATTAGTTTGTGAAGAAAATTTTTTTTCTTGTGGTGGTGTACATACACACACTGGATTTTTCAAAAATGTATAGTAATCTATTAATTTTGGATATTTTTTATTTTGAGCTCTTTTTGAATAGTTAAAATTTATATATGTTACTTCTTCTAATGTTAAATTTTTAATATATTTTGGTATAAATGTATTATTTTCAAATCCAGTTTCAAAACTCATTATATTTTCTTTTATATTTTTTTTTTAAATAAAAATGAAATTTATTTAAACACTAAATATTTAATTACATAATATTGAAAATGAGTACAAATGAAAATCTCGCAAATAAATATCAGCAAAAAACTGATCGTCAGCATATTCTTGACAATCCAGATACCTATATTGGTTCTGTTGAAAAAGTTGATTCTGAACAATGGGTTTTAAATACTTCTGGCGATAAAATTGAAGAAAGAAACATTCAATACATTCCTGGTTTGTTTAAGTTATTTGATGAAGGTATTGTTAACTGTCGTGACCATGTTGTTAGAATGGCTCAAGCAATTGCAAACAATGTTGAAAATTCATTACCTGTTACTTATATTGATATTTCTATTCAAGATGATGGAACTATTATTATGATTAATGATGGTAATGGTATTGATATTGCTCAACATCCTGAATATAACATTTGGATTCCTGAAATGATTTTTGGGCATTTAAGAACATCTACAAATTATGACAAATCTGAAAAAAAAATTGTTGGTGGTAAAAATGGTTTTGGATTCAAGCTTGTTTTAATTTGGTCTACTTATGGTTCTATTGAAACTATAGACCACATTCGTGGTCTTAAGTATATACAAGAATTTAAAAATAACTTGGATGAAATTTGTAAACCTAATATTACTAAATGTAAAAATAAACCTTATACTAAAATTACTTTTAAACCTGATTACCAACGACTTGGAATTACTGGACTATCTCCTGACCTTATTGCTTTGTTACGCAAACGCATTTATGATGTTGCTGCTGTTACAGACAAATCGTTGAAAGTCAAATATAATTCTAATTTTATTCCTATTAAAAATTTTCAACAATATATTGATATGTATATTGGAGATAAATCTATGTCACCACGAGTATATGAAGATAATGGTGAACGTTGGGAATATGCTGTTGGTCTAACTCCAACAAATGAATTTATTCAAGTATCTTTTGTCAATGGCATTCACACAGCAAAAGGTGGAAAACATATTGAATATATTTTAAACCAAATTACAAGAAAATTAGTTGAATTTATTGAAAAAAAAAAGAAGACTAAAGTCAATTCAAATAGCATCAAAGAGCAACTTATTTTGTTCTTAAGGTGTGATATTGAAAACCCCGCATTTGATAGTCAAACAAAAGATTATATGAACACACCATCTTCCAAGTTTGGTTCAAAATGTGAAGTTAGCGATAAATTTATTGAAAAAGTCGCCAAGATGGGAGTTATGGAAGCAGCGTGTGCTCTTACTGAAATAAAAGAAAATAAAGCAGCAAAAAAAACTGATGGTATCAAAAGTAAGAGTATTAGAGGTATTCCTAAGCTTACTGACGCAAATTGGGCTGGAACTGAAAAATCAAACGATTGTATTGTTATATTTTGTGAAGGAGATTCAGCTAAAGCTGGTATCCTTTCTGGACTTTCATCTGATGACCGTAATACAATTGGTGTTTATCCTATGAAGGGTAAAATTCTTAATGTTCGTGGAGAAAGTATCAAGAAAATCTCAGATAATAAAGAAATCACAGAAATTAAAAAAATTCTTGGACTTGAAACAGGTAAAAAGTATAGCACAATTCAAGATGTTTATAAAAACCTTAGATATGGAAAAGTACTTTTTATGACTGATCAGGACCTTGATGGAAGTCACATAAAAGGTTTAGGTATTAATTTATTTCAATCAGAGTGGTCAACACTTACTGAGATACCAGGATTTATTGGATTTATGAATACTCCTATCCTAAAAGCTCGTAAGGGTAATATGGAAATTGAATTTTATAATGACGGTGAATATAATGAATGGAAGGAAGAAAATGATATTAAAGGATGGAAAATTAAGTACTACAAAGGTCTTGGTACAAGTACTGGAAAAGAATTCCGTGAATATTTTGAGAAAAAAAAAATTGTTGAGTTTGAACATAATGGTACAAAATCAGATAACGCAATTGATATGGTGTTTAATAAAAAGAGAGCAGATGATAGAAAACAATGGCTTGAAGATTATGAACGCAATGCTTACTTGAATACAAATAAATCATCTGTAACTTATGATGAATTTATTAACAAAGAGCTAATTCATTTCTCAAAATACGATTGTGATAGAAGCATTCCAAATCTAATGGATGGTCTCAAAATCAGTCTTAGAAAAATTCTGTATTCTGCTTTTAAAAAAAATCTTACAACGGAAATTAAAGTGGCACAATTTAGTGGATATGTTTCTGAACACTCAGGTTATCATCACGGAGAAGCATCATTAAATGCTGCGATTGTTGGAATGGCACAAAATTATGTTGGTTCTAATAATATTAATTTATTCTTGCCAAATGGACAATTTGGCACTAGACTACAAGGGGGTAAAGATAGTGCTTCTGAAAGATATATATTTACTGCTTTGAATAAAATTACCAGAAGTATTTTTCCTGCCGTAGATGATAATATTCTTAAGTATCTTGATGACGATGGACAAATAGTTGAACCACTCTTTTATGCACCAATTATTCCTATGATTTTAGTTAATGGAACTAAAGGAATTGGAACTGGTTTTAGTACTGATATAATGTGTTACAACCCTTTGGATATTATTCAATATATTAAAAACAAACTTTCTGACTCTGATAATTCTTCTGTAGAGTTTATACCTTATTATGAAGGATTTAAAGGTAAGATTGAGAAAATTACGGATGAAAAATTTTTAATTAAAGGTTGTTATAACAAACTTTCTGTTGATAAAATTAAAGTTACTGAATTACCTATTGGTTTTTGGACGGATGATTTTAAAGAGTTGCTTGAGTCTTTGATTGAACCTGGAACTGATAAAGATGGGAAAAAAATACCATCTACTGTTAAAGAATATGACGATATGAGCAAAGATACTAATGTTGATTTTATCATTACTTTCGCAAAAGGTAAACTTGAAGAATTAGAAAAAAATAAAGGCGAACACGGTTGTAATGGTCTTGAAAAGATATTAAAATTGTATACTACTAATACTAATACTAACATGCATCTTTTTGATGAAAATGATAAGTTGAAAAAATACAATAATATACATGACATTATTAATGACTATTACGAAGTCAGATTACAGCTTTATCAAGTTAGAAAAAATTATATGATTGAAACTTTAGAAAAAGAATTAATTTTGCTTTCAAACAAAGCAAAATACATAAAAGAAAATCTTGATGGAACAATTGACTTGCGTAAAAAGAAAAAAGAACAAGTTGTACAAATGCTGGAAGATAAAGAATATGATATTATTGATAACGATAATGAGTATAAATACTTAATAAAAATGCCAATGGATAGTGTTACAGAAGAAAATGTTGAAAAACTCTATAAAGAAAAAGGGAACAAGGAAGTTGAACTTGAACAAATAAAAATTACAACTATAAATGAAATGTGGTCTCAAGAACTTGAACAACTTACTATTATTTATTTGGAGTATAAAGATGATAGAGTGATACACATGAGTGGAGAATTTAAACCTAAAAAAAAACATATTGTTAAAAAATCTGTAAAAAAATATAGTAAGATTGTTGTTGAAGAAGATGACTAAAATTATAATTTTATACACCGAAAAACTCGTAAAAATCACTATTTGAAAATAACACCAAAAATAGAAAGAGTGTATCAATCCCCTGTAAGCAAATATCCCAACATGTACATGAAAGATTCTACATCATATTTTCTGCTTTGTTCCAACAAAGAATGAAAAGAAAGACTCGCAAAATTTGGACTTCTAATAAATCTTCTTTTTTTACTTTCTCTCCTGTTCAAGCCTTTTCCTTGTTTTCATTGTTTTCATTGTTTTCCTTGTTTTCCTTGTTTTCCTTGTTTTTCTTTGTTTTTTTAGTGATTTTTTTCGTGTTCCACCTTGTTGTTCTAGATGCTTTTTTGCCTCTTCAAAAGTTGCTTTATCACCTAAAATACTCGGGTCTTCATCAGTTACTTTTTCTTTGATAATATCTATTGTTTCATAATTTTTAGAAAACTCCTTAGGTAATCCGCTTGATTCAAATTCTATATTATGAAATTCTTTTTTTCCCAACATTTCAAATATATTACTTATTACTTTTCTGTCTTCACTCAAAGCACCCACTTTGTCTTGAAGTGTTTTTAAGTCTATAAAATGAATATTATATTCCCCTGAACCATTAATAGAACGCATAATTACAATACGCATTACAGTATCACCCTTTTTTAAGTTGAATTCAACATTATTTCTTTCTATTCTTCCTATTTCACTCGTTTTCGTTGTTAAAGCTGATTTTAAAAACAAATGTATTATATCCGCCGCTTTCACAAAACTTATATACAAATACGTCATATGGTCTGGAACTATTAAACTTGCTTTTCTTATTTTATTAAAAGTACTTAGTTCTTTGTTTGTACAGTTGATGGATTTACTATATTCAGACTTGGGAATAGGTCTCATTGTCGTAGAACTATCACAATCTCTAGCAACCTTTTCTCTATTCCCCTTTTTTTTATCCTCTTTACTAGAACACGCATGAAAAAATCCAAATCCTGGCAGAGGTAAAGAAGTTACTGGGTCTCCATGATTGGAAAAACGATGGAAAATCAATTGTCCGCCTACAACAAAGGAACATACTTCCTCACTCGCAATTGAATTCAAGACTCTTGGAGCACCAAAAGAAACACATATGGCTTTGTCATTTAACCCTTTTAGATGTAAAATATCATTGTTGGTTTTATTTTTTACCAAACCACAATACGCTTCTACCGAAATCGTAGCCATCGCTCCACCTAATGAATGACCCGTAAAGACAGGAATAGGATTCTTTTGACCCAAAAAATCTACCATGTATTCCATCGCATGAAAAACTGTGTGTATGATTTCCATGTCAATTTTAGCGATTCCTTTCATTAGTTCTTTTTGTGTTTTTACATCTACCAAAAAAGGAACAAGCGAACTTGGTTTACTATAAGATTCCGCCGTTTTTGTACTATATGTACCTCTGTAAGATACAAAGACAAAATTTTGTAATGATGTATGTCCTATAACTAAAACATCACCATAGTTGGAATCCGACACACTGATTATTTTTAGATTGGGGTCTACCTCCGTTTTATAGTCTGGACTCTTTTTCGTATTTTCAATCAAATCATTGATTCGTTTCGCATACTCAATAAAATCTATAGCTTTTTTATTTTCAAATGTTCTTGTAAGCATTGCTGAACCTTCAAACACTTTTTCATCTTCAACGTCAAAAGACGTATCCGTTATTTTGGCTAAACCTTCTAGAATTTCTCTTTTTTCTTTTAGTATACGAAATACACCTGAAATCAAATAAAGCGTTAAAGGGTCTTCCACGTATGCGATTCTCGCAAAAACACAACACAAAAAATCAAACAAACTCGCTAAACCAATAGTTCCAAGTTTACTCATACTATAATCCTATAAAAAATCGGTATAAGTATTTATCTATATCCGAGTATTCAATAAATGCGGTAAAATTATTAATTTCTGTGTTTGTTTTTACAACAATTGTAAAATTACAATTTTTTAGAGCTGTAATTTTATAAAATATATATAATTATATATAAAATGATTGATGAAAATGAACTTGTAGTTGTTTGTCATTGTTTACAAACACACGGACCATTATATTATGTAAATACTAATGGTGACATAACTAATAAGGCATTAGGAAAATCTGTTGAATATATTGACCCTATCGCTTGTCCTGATAATAAATGGAGTAATATAAAATCAAATTCAAAACGTTATGTTTATGGTATAAACTGTCCAATATATTATCTTTTTTCGCAAGATAATAAATATCCTGAAATAAATGCTACTCCTGAATTTTTAGAAATACTTGAAAATATTCTAAGTGAAAGTTATAGAGTACTAAAAGTTGGAGGATGTGTTATTTTTCCTACTTGGAGAAGTAAAATGAATGAGGATAAGATTAAACAATCAAAACTACTTGATTTCGTATATGGTCACTATGATGTAAATATTATAGACGCAAAAACATTTAAATTTAATTTATCAACAAAAATATCACCTAAAAAAAAAATTAATGAAAAAGATTCTATATTACTTTTTACAAAAATAGAACCATCAATTGAAAGTTCTTATGAAAAAGAAAGACACGTTGAACAAAATGGTAAAAATGGTCAAAATGAAGAAGAAAAAGAGGTGTATGTGGATAAAAATGAACAAAATGGTCAAAATGGTCAAAATGAAGAAGAAAAAGAGGTGTATGTGGATAAAAATGAACAAAAAGAAGATGATGAATATGTAGGAAAAAGTATTGTAAAAATTATTGATGGATAAAATCGTATAGGACAAGTGTTATCATATACAAAATATTATACAATTTATTATCCAGAAACTGATAAAATAGAATCTGTTTCAGAAGATGACATAAAAACATATAAATTTCTTTTTGGTGGAAGAGACAAAAGTGTAAAAAAACAAAAAAAAAAAAAAAAAAAAAAAAAA
>Ga0209084_1002242_pt1 | contig 15217 bp, 11 predicted proteins | sample C_130820_MF_Meta_FD_187309 | JGI IMG/M metagenome (GOLD analysis project Ga0209084, IMG submission 187309) | Freshwater microbial communities from Lake Croche, Canada to study carbon cycling - C_130820_MF_MetaG (SPAdes) (version 2) | ecosystem: Environmental > Aquatic > Freshwater > Lake... | reverse complement strand
CCAGATGGCCAATTAATTATTAGTAAAAAAAGAAATCCAATTCCCATCAATTATGGATGGGTGGGTGACATTGAACATGTAAATGGTCATGCATTAAGTCAATTGATTAATTTAGGATATCATCCCGTTTTTGCTCCCATCACAGCAGATAAAAAAGGTCAATTATTGAATACCAATGCCGATACCATGGCGCAAGCTTTGGCCATTGCTTTAAGTGAATTTTATCAAGTACATTTAATTTACTGTTTTGAAAAACAAGGCGTATTGATGGATCCCAAAAATGACGATTCAGTTATTAGCAGCATTGATCAAAATACTTTTGAGGAATTAAAAAAGAAAGAGATTGTATCTGCAGGGATGATTCCTAAATTAGAAAATGCTCTAAAGGCGATATCACAGGGCGTACATGAAGTCCAAATTGGTCACGCTAAAAATTTAAAATTTCCCTCGAAAGGAACAACAATCAAAGCATTATGATAAAAGAGAAGCAATTTCTTGAAGCAAAAGAACTATTAAGTCAATTAATAGGACAAGTTTCTTTTAGCAAAGAAGAAAGTGGTACATCTCAAATTATTCAAGATTTTTTTCATAAAAAACAAATTCCATTCTATTCTCTTCTCAATAATGTTTGGGCTAAAAATGAGCATTTCGATAAGAAAAAACCAACTGTATTATTAAATTCTCATCATGATACCGTTAAGCCAAATCTCTCATGGACGCTTGACCCATTTACTCCAACGGAAATTGAAAGTAAATTATTTGGGCTAGGTTCCAATGATGCAGGCGCGAGCTTAGTCTGTTTAATTATCACCTTTTGCGAATTCTTTGAAGAAAAGGAATTGCCTTTTAATTTAGTCATTGCAGCCACAGCAGAAGAAGAAATTTCTGGCAAAAATGGTATTGAAGCATTGTTAAATCATGAACAATTCCCGAAAATTGATTGGGCAATCGTAGGTGAACCTACTGACTGTGAAATGGCCATTGCAGAAAAAGGATTGCTTGTCATAGATGCGAAATCAATCGGAAAAGCGGGTCATGCCGCAAGAAATGAGGGAATCAATGCCATTTATGTGGCATTAGAAGATATTAATAAAATCAAAAATCATATTTTTAAAAAGGTCTCTCCTATTTTGGGACCCGTCAAAGCAACGGTGACCATCATTGAAGCAGGTAAACAACATAATGTAGTTCCCGATGTTTGTCATTTCACAATTGATTGTCGTGTTAATGAATGTTACAGCTTACCTGAAGTAGTGGATGAATTACAAGCATTAGTTACTTCAGAATTGACCCCTAGATCTTTGCGATTAGGCTCTAGCAAAATGGAGGAGGAGCATCCGGTTGTATTAGCGGCAAAATCACTAAAAATAGGATTATTTGGATCACCCACCCTCTCTGATCAATCTTTACTTCAATGTCCATCCGTAAAAATTGGACCTGGTCATTCAGGTAGATCCCATACGGCAGATGAATTTATTTATTTGGACGAGTTGAAACAGGGCATTCAAACCTACCAACAATTACTACAAGCAACGAAAAACTTTTACCCATTAAATTCTAAATAAAGTGGCAAAAATTTGGCAAAAAGAGAACCAAACAACCGATGCTAAAATTGATCAATTTACCATTGGGAATGACCCAATATATGATCTTCAATTAGCTCGATACGATGCGATTGGCTCCATGGCACACATCACTATGTTGGAAAAAGTGGGACTTATCCAAAAAGAAGAACTTGAACCTTTGATAGCTGAACTAAAAAATATTTTGGTAAAAATAGACACTGGACAGTTTGTTATTGAGGAAGGAATGGAAGATGTTCATTCACAAATTGAATGGCTTTTAACTCAAAAATTAGGCGATTTAGGCAAAAAAATACACGCTGGAAGATCAAGAAATGATCAAGTTTTAGTCGACTTAAAACTTTTTATGCGTGCTGAAATTCAAAAGATTGCACAATCTGTAGAACAACTTTTTGACCTTTTATTGGAAAAAAGTGAAACTCATAAAAAAGATTTATTACCTGGTTATACGCATTTACAGATTGCTATGCCATCTTCATTTGGGTTATGGTTTGGCGCATATGCTGAATGTTTGGTAGAAGATCTAGAATTATTGGAAGCTGCTTTTCGATTGGCCAACAAAAATCCATTAGGTTCAGGTGCCGGATATGGCTCTTCTTTCCCTTTGGATCGTCAATTAACCACCGATTTATTGGGTTTTGAGGCACCACATGTTAACGTAGTGAATGCGCAACTTTCAAGAGGTAAAACTGAGTTTTTTGTTTTAACAGCGATTAGTCAAATTGCCACAACCATTAGTCGTTTGGCAATGGATGTTTGTTTGTATAATTCACAAAATTTTGCATTCATTGAATTACCTGAAACCTTAACAACAGGAAGTTCAATCATGCCTCATAAAAAGAATCCGGATGTGGCAGAATTATTAAGAGGCAAAACAAATAAGTTAAAAGCTTTACCAAATCAATTGCAATTATTGACGAGTAATTTACCTTCTGGTTATCATAGAGAATTTCAATTGACCAAAGAACTTTTAATGCCAGCTATTGACGAAATAAAAGATGCTTTGGAAATTACTCATTACATGGCGACTCATATGAAAATCAAAAAAGATTTATTGAATGACTCGAAATATGATCTATTATTCAGTGTTGAAGCAGTGAATCAATTAGTAGTGGAAGGTATGCCTTTCAGAGAAGCCTATCAAAAAGTGGGCAAAATGATTCAAGATGGCAATTTCGACGGATCAAGCAGAACATTAAATCATAGCCATTTGGGCAGTATTGGGAATTTAGGTTTAGATGAAATACAAGCACAAAAAAATACGGTTTGGGCTAAATTCGGTTTTGAAAAAGTAGAAAAAGCGATGTTGATGTATGAGGTAAAAGGTAAAAGGTAAAAGGTAAGAGGTAAGAGTCTATTCCCATTTTCTCTCTTCTCTTCTCTTCTCTCCTCTTCTCTCTTCTAGCATAATTATTCAAATATGAAAAGTGGATTATCCATAAAAAATTCTCAACAACAGCGATTATCGCCTCAACAAATACAATTTGTAAAGCTGTTGCAGATTCCCACGGCTGAACTTTCTGCGAGAATTGAGGAAGAGTTGGAAGACAATCCGGCTTTGGAGGAAGGTTTGGATAATGAACAATTTGAAGAAAACGAAGTAAATGAGCGAGAAACGATTGAGGATCTTGAAAGAGAAGAATTAGAAATCGGTGATTATTTACAAGATGATTATTCGGGTTACAAAATGGCTGGCGATTCTTACGATCCCAACGAAGAAACCAAAGAAAGACCCATGGCCACTGTGCCAAGTGCTGAAGAATATTTGTTGATGCAAATTGGTTTCGTTGTAAAAACAGAAAGAGAGGAATTAATTGCACATCAATTGATTGGTTCTTTAGAAAATGATGGCTATTTACGAAGAAACATAGAAAGTATCGTTAACGATTTAGCCTTTACGCAAGATTTCATTACGAATTATCAGGAAGTAGAAACAGTTTTGAAAATGGTCCAACAATTGGACCCTGCAGGAATTGGTGCACGCGATTTACAAGAATGTTTGCTTCTTCAATTACAAAGAAGAGATTTAGAAAAATCAGTCAACAGAAATGCCTTTAGTTTAATTGAAAAATATTTTGATGAATTTTCCAAAAAACATTTTACCATCATTCAGCAAAAAATGAATTTGGAAGAAAAGGATTTTAAAAAAATCATTTCAGTTATTACCCAACTTAATCCAAAACCTGGTGGAAGTACCGATGGTGAAATTGCGCCCTATTTACAACCTGATTTTATCGTCACAAATATACACGGAAAGCTAGAAATCAAACTAAATGGTAAAAATGCTCCTGAATTAAAGGTTTCAAAATCATTTCAAGAAATGCTTCAAACTTATGAAAAAGGGGGAAAAGAAAAGAAAGAAGTCAAAGAAGCGGTTACCTTTATTAAACATAAATTAGATTCAGCTTCTTGGTTTATACAAGCTATCCAACAAAGACAAGCAACATTGCTGAAAACGATGCAGTGCATCATTTCTTTACAATTTGATTTTTTTCAAACTGGAGACGATGCAGATTTAAAACCTTTAAAAATGAAGGAAATTGCAGCTTTGATAGAAATGGATATTTCTACCGTTTCACGTGTTGTTTCTGCAAAATCTGTTCAAACCGATTTTGGCATCTATCCATTGAAATACTTTTTTTCAGAAGGTATTACAAATGAATCGGGCGAGGATTTTTCGACACGTGAATTGAAAAATATCCTTCGTGAAATCATTGAAAATGAAAGTCCGAATGACCCACATTCAGATGAGGAATTAGAACAATTATTGGCAGAAAAAGGATTTACGGTTAAAAGACGGACCGTTGCGAAATATCGAGAACAATTAGGAATTCCCATTTCAAGATTACGTAGAGGGGTTTGATTAATTATGAATGTAGAATGTAGAATTAAAATTGTGTACAACAATCCATAACCCATAATTCAAAATTCATAATCCATAACTCATAATCCATAACTCATAATTCATAATTACTTAAAATTGCGAATTTGAATAAAAATACCTAATTTTAAGACTAATTTGCCCGTCTAATAAGGGCTACACAGAATTATTTTATGCAAATTAAAGAAATTTTACAACTAGGTCCATCCGAGCAATCCATAACGGTCAAAGGTTGGGTTCGGACAAAACGTGTTTCGTCAGCAGTTTCCTTCATCGCAATGAACGATGGATCTACGATTCATAACATTCAAGCAGTTGTGGCCGATGGGACTATCTCAGAAGAAACATTAAGATTAGTCACTACGGGTTCTTGCATTGCCGTAAATGGAAAGTTAATTGCATCACAAGGTCAAGGTCAATCCGTAGAAATAGAAGTAGATTCGATTGAAGTTTATGGAACTGCTGATCCAGAAAAATATCCATTGCAGCCTAAAAAACATTCTTTGGAGTTTTTAAGAGAGATTGCGCACTTAAGACCAAGGACCAATACATTCTCTGCTATTTTAAGAATTAGACACGCCTTGGCATTCGCTATACACAACTATTTCAACAATAACGGTTTCTTCTACTTACATACTCCTATCATTACAGGTTCCGATGCAGAAGGTGCTGGTGAAATGTTCCGTGTAAGTACTTTACCTGCTTTAAACCCTCCACTAACAGAAGATGGGAAGGTAGATTACAAAGAAGATTTCTTTGGAAAAGAAACGAACTTGACCGTATCCGGTCAATTAGAAGGTGAATTGGGAGCTCTTGCTTTGTCAAAAATATATACTTTTGGACCCACTTTTAGGGCAGAAAATTCTAATACCACTCGCCACCTAGCTGAGTTCTGGATGGTAGAACCAGAAGTTGCTTTTTTCGAATTGACTGATAACATGAATTTAGCAGAAGATTTTGTCAAATACTTGATAAAATATGCCTTAGATAATTGTTCAGATGATTTAAATTTCCTAGAAAAACGATTGTTAGACGAAGAAAAAACCAAGAAAAAGGAAGAACAATCTGAATTAACCTTATCTGAAAAATTACGATTTGTCAGTGAAAATACTTTTGAAAGATTGACGTATACAGCAGCCATCGACATTTTATTACAATCAAAAGCCCACAAACAAGGTAAATTCAATTATCCAGTCGAGTGGGGCATCGATTTACAAAGTGAGCATGAGCGTTATTTGGTAGAAAAACATTTTAAGAAACCCGTTATTTTAACGAATTACCCGAAAGGAATCAAAGCATTTTATATGAAGCAAGATGAGGACGGCAAAACCGTTCGAGCGATGGATGTCTTATTTCCCGGTATTGGAGAAATCATTGGAGGTTCTCAGCGGGAAGATAATTATGAGAAATTATTGCAACGATCCAAGGAAGTTGGAATCGAAGAAGAATCAATCTGGTGGTATTTACAAACAAGACAATTTGGATCAGCTCCTCATGCAGGTTTTGGATTAGGATTTGAACGTTTAGTGCTGTTTGTAACCGGAATGAGCAATATCCGCGATGTAATACCCTTCCCACGTACTCCTAAATCTGCTGAATTTTGATGATCAACCTAGGAAAAGTATTCAAAAGTATCGCTATTGCTTGGTCCGGTATTATCCAATTGATCAAGGAAGAAAATAATGCGAAAATTCATCTAATTTGTACCCTATTGGTCATTGTTGTTGGGCTAAAATTGGATTTCATGAGTGCCGAGTGGTTATGGATCACCTTGGCAATTGCTGGCGTTTGGATAGCAGAATTAATCAATTCTTCTTTAGAGAAATTAACAGATCTTGTTTCTCCAGAAAAACATCCTTTGGCGAAGAAAGCGAAAGACTATGCCGCAGCTGCTGTTTTAGTAATGGTAATTTGGGCGGTAGTCGTTTTTTGTATTGTATCATATCCGCATCTTTTGATGCAATTAGTATTTTCGAATTAATCTACAAACAATCGTTTATGAAAGAATATGGTTCCAGTGTACAAAAATTAGTTGATTATATTTTAACTGTCAGCGACAGAGAAAAAAGAACTAAATACGCTTTAATTATGATTGAGTTAATGAAGCAAATCCATCCTGGAATGAAAGACAATACCCAAGATTATTCTAAAAAATTATGGGATGATTTATACATACTTTCTAATTTCAAATTGGATGTAGTTGGACCCTTTCCTCCCCCATCACCTGAATCAGTTGGTAGGGCTCCTAAAAAAGTAAATTACAATCAACATCATTTGAAATTTAAACACTATGGCCGCAACGTGGAATTATTAATTTTACGGGCCATGGCTGAAGAAAAATTGGAAGATAAAAAAATCTTAGTGGCTTACATAGCTCGTTTGATGAAAGGTTTTTACGTGACTTGGAACAAGGAAAGTGTAGACGACAAAGTCATTTGGCAAAACATCAAAGAAATGTCTGAAAATATGCTTTCTGCAGTGGTGGATGAATTGTCTCAAGAAAATCTAGGACATGCCAAAGTGGCAAACAATGCCAGAAACGCCTATGCTACCAACGATTTTGCGCCTCAAACTAGAAACAATAATTTCCGGAAAAATAATAATAATAATAACAATTATCGTTCCAACAGAAATTTCAATCCAAGACATAAAAAATAGTATTTATATATGGCATCATTCAAAGTTACCGGTGGAAGAAAATTAAAAGGAGAAATCACCCCACAAGGTGCGAAAAACGAAGCATTACAAATTTTATGTGCAGTTGTTCTTACCTCTGAGCCAGTTACCATTCATAATATCCCAAACATCCGAGATGTCAATCAATTAATCGATTTGTTAGGAGACATGGGCGTTAGAACGCGTCGATTGAATGAGTCAAGTATTGAATTTGATGCTTCCCAAGTAAACATCGATTATTTAGAATCAGACACTTACAAGAAAAAAGCAGCGGCTTTAAGGGGATCGGTGATGTTAGTTGGACCCACATTGGCTCGATTCAAAAAAGGAAGAATTCCTTCCCCGGGAGGAGACAAAATTGGTCGCAGAAGATTAGATACACACTTTTTTGGCTTCATGAAATTAGGTGCCAAGTTTAATTATAGTCCAGAAGATGGAGGGATTTACGAAGTAGATGCTTCAGAATTAAAAGGAACTTACATGTTGTTGGATGAGGCATCTGTAACGGGAACTGCCAATATCTTAATGGCTGCCGTTTTAGCTGTAGGTACAACTACCATTTATAATGCTGCATGCGAGCCCTATTTACAACAATTGTGCAAAATGTTGAATAGAATGGGTGCCAAAATATCAGGCATTGGTTCTAACTTACTAACTATTGAGGGGGTTAAAGTCCTAGGCGGTACTGAGCATACGATGCTTCCAGATATGATTGAAATTGGTTCTTTCATCGGGATGGCTGCTATGACTCAATCTGAAATAACTATAAAAAACTGTCAAATCGCAGAATTAGGAATTATTCCTACCGTTTTTCAAAAATTGGGCATACAAATGGAATTCCGTGGTGATGATATCTATATTCCTGCACAAGAACATTATGAATTAGAAAATTTCATTGATGGATCAATGATGACTATTTCTGATCACCCTTGGCCAGGTTTCACCCCCGACTTACTTTCTATTATATTAGTTACAGCCATTCAAGCCAAAGGAACTGTTTTGATTCACCAAAAAATGTTCGAAAGTCGATTGTTTTTTGTGGATCGCTTGATTGAAATGGGGGCACAAATTATTCTTTGTGATCCACACAGAGCGACGGTTGTTGGATACGACCGTAAGCAAACATTAAAAGGCATTCGAATGTCCTCACCCGATATACGTGCGGGTGTATCTTTGTTAATAGCAGCCATGTCAGCAACAGGGACTTCCATCATAGATAATATTGAGCAAATTGACCGTGGATATCAAAATATTGATACACGACTGAATGCGATAGGAGCTGAGATTGTTAGGATTTAGAGGAGAGAAATGTAGAATTGAGAATGTAGAATTGAGAATGTAGAATTGAGAATGTAGAATTGAGAATGTAGAATTGAGAATGTAGAATTGAGAATGTAGAATTAAGAATGTAGAATTGAGAATGTAGAATTGAGAATGTAGAATTGAGAATGTAGAATTTAGAATTAAGAATGTAGTATATAAAATTGCGAATGCTCAGTATAAAATTTTTCTCATTAAAGATTATATCTTGTCCTTTTACCTATTAACTATTACCTTTTACCTTTTACCTATTACCTTTTACCTATTACCTATTACCTTTTACCTATTACCTATTTCATCATAACCCATAATTACAAAAAAGCTTCTTTTGAAAAAAATCATTTCCACCATTCAACTAGCCATACCGATTGTCATCGGACAATTAGGAGTCATGCTCATGGGTTTGGCTGACACGATTCAAGTTGGACAAATGAAAGAACTTGCGGCTGAAAGTTTAGGGGCATCTGGTATGGCAGGTTCCATTTTCTTTACAATAGCAGTTGTTGGATTAATTTGTTTACAAATCATTGCACCCATGATTTCAAAAGCAGAGGCGGAAGACAATACTGCAGAGGCAGGACATTTATTGAGAGCAGGATTCAGAATTGCCCTATTTTTAGGAATTATTACCATCGCAATCATCGGGGTAGTCGCACTGAATTACGATTTATTTCAACAGTCGGACATCAATAAAAAGTTAACATTGCCATTTTTGGCATTGATATCCATTTCGGTTGTTCCTACTTTCGTATTTTCTGCATTAAAAAGTTTTACAGATGGCTTGCGCAATACTAAAATTGCGATGATAATAACCATTGTGGCCTTATTTATCAATATTGCTTTGAACCATATACTCATCAACGGTATATTTTTTATCCCTGAATTAGGTTTATTTGGTGCAGGTATATCAACCTTGTTAGCTAGAATTTTTATGGCTTGCGCTTTAGCCATTTACATTTTCCGCAAAAAAGATTATAAGCCCTATTTTGTTTCCAAATTAAGTTCAAAACACGCTTTGGAATTAGAAAAAAGCATTTTAAAAGTAGGAATTCCTAGCGGCATGCAAGGATTTTTTGAAATTGCCACCTTCGGAATGGCAGTAGTCATGATGGGATGGATTAGCACTACAGCACAAGCAGCTCACATTGTAGCCATCAATATGGCATCTTTGACCTACATGGCGGCCACAGGAATTGCAGCAGCGGGAGGGATCAATGTAGGAGCTGATTTAGGAGAAAGAAATAGAAAAGAGATTTTCATGTCAGGAAATGCCGCATTATTAATTGCCATTGGCTTCATGGCCATTTGTGCAATCATTATGTTTACAGGCCGAGAATTGTTGGTAAGAGGTTATACCCAAGAAACCAAAGTCATAGCCATCGCAGTACAATTAGTCGTATGGGGCGCTATTTTTCAATTATTTGATGGAATCCAGGCAGTTGCATTAGGACTTCTGAGAGGTTTACAAGATGTTAAAATTCCAACAGCCATAACCATATTCTGTTATTGGGTCATCGGATTACCCCTCAGTTATTATTTAGGCATATATCTCAACATAGGAGCTGTTGGTATTTGGATGGGTTTAACCGCAAGCCTGGTCTGTTCCTCCATCCTTCTCCCCTGGCGGTTTTATTCCAGAGCAAAGAGGATTGATGTATGATGTAAGATGTATGACGTAAGAGGTAATAGGTAATAGGTAACACGTAATAGGTAAATTAGAAACATTCTTAATTCTTAATTCTTAATTCTTAATTCATACCTCTTCTTACATCGTACATTCTTCTACATCATCTTACGTCTTACTAATATTAGAGAATACATTATTGCCTGTGGATTTCTTCCTCAATAATCTCATCTCCTTCTAATTTATGAAAGATATCATTCGTTGCTTTGTTTAAAAGAAAAAGTCTCCCTACAAACAAAAAGATTTTCCGGTTAGTGCAGCAGAAACCTCAAAAAATCAAAATGGATAAAAGGTTTTTGCAAAGAAATAAGGAAGGAAATACCAAAAAGCAAAATAATAAGAAAGACCGTAGCCAAAGTAAGACCGACGTTTCGTGCTTTGGATTGTTGGTCAATGGGGAATTTAGAAGCGGTGATTGAAATAAAGATAACATTATCCATGCCAATAACCATTTCTAAGAAGGTAAGTGTTAGTAAACGAACAAGACTATAACGGAAAGAAAAGAAAGCCTAAAAAAATGAAAAAAAATATTGCTTGTAAAGATGCTGTGTTTCAAGGAGATAATCAAAAAAAGGCTTAGTAATAAAAAAATACACATTTTTTTAAAGGAAGCATTTGCATAAAAAAAATAAAATTCAGATATTTGCAAACCAATTCAAACAGAATGGTCTAATAGCTCAGCTGGTTCAGAGCACCTGCCTTACAAGCAGGGGGTCCTAGGTTCGAATCCTAGTTGGACCACCAGAATCCACCTCAAAAGGGTGGATTCTTTTATTTTACGGAGGTGGTAGCAAAACAGGTAGCACGAAAGGAGTTTTCAGGTGAAATATAACTTTGTTTAAATTTAAACGAAGTCTAGAAATAACCTTTATTGGTCTGATTTTTTCTGGGGATTTACAAAAAAAGAGACCCCTATTACTAGAGGTCTCTCCGTATTTTATCAAACTAAAAAACAATTTTTGAACCATTAGAGATGCATTGGTCTGCCCAGCTTTTGCAAACACATTTGTTGCAAGTTCTTGCTAGGTATTTAAATCTGTCCATTTAACTATTTGCCCCGCCTAACGTTCATGCCAAAAGTTGTTTCAACTGAATTGAACCACTCTTCATCAGTTTGGGCATTAAAGTCAACCCATTGTTCATCTGTCAAAGATGCCCGCCATCCTAAAAACGGAAGTGCTGTGGGACCAACGGGGTGCCTTAATTGCCAAGTGTCTCCATTGGCTATTTCAAACATTAGATCAGCTACCATTGAAGGAGGCGTAGGCTGTTTAAGCGATTCTTCGAACATAGCTCCAAAACGAAGTACCTGTGGATATTTAGAATGGCTATCCACAGTAATGTCTTGTGCCATTTTTGTATCAATAATACCTGGTTCTATTAACGATACCCTGATATTAAATGGTTTCACTTCTCCTGCTAAAGATTCTATAAGTGCTTCCAAAGCAAACTTGCTGGCGCAATAAGCACTTAAAGGGGTATTAGCAATTTTTCCTGCGACTGAACCAACATTAATAATGCAACCATTTTTATTTTCTCTCATTTGAGGTAGTACTGCCTGAATGCATCGGATTACACCAAAATAATTGGTCTCCATAATAGCTTTAAAATCACTAATTGGCAATTCTTCGATCGAACCATGACGCTCAATGCCTGCATTATTTACCAATACATCTATGATTCCATGCTCCTCAATAATACTTTGAATGCAATGTTTAACTGAATCATCCGAATCCACGTCCATTTTATATATGATAATATTTAATGATTCGTCGGTGATTTGTTTTTGTAAAGTTGACGCAGCTTCAAGATTTCTCATAGTTGCAAAAACCTTATAGCCTCCTCGAGCAAAAGAAAGGGCTGTCTCAAAACCAATGCCCTTACTTGTTCCTGTAATTAATACTGATTTCATAATGCATAATTAAATATTGCCTACTTAAATAGGGTTTCGGCTTTCCCTCTCTTTAATATTAGTTGATTTCAAAAATTTATGAATATCAATTGGCCAAGTTTGGCTAAATCTTTGGTGTCATAAATGGCATTTTCCCGCATGAAGAATTTACTTTGAAAGCCAATGCATTATGTTAAGCGCAAATTGCTTCAAATCGTATTCTGGCATTTGCATCCCCACCTTAATCTTATCTTTTCCAAAAAGCATGGCTATAAATATCTCCGTATCTGAAAGAATCACCAGCTTACCTTTACCCACTTTTCCTGCCAAACCTACATAAGATCTTAATTCTTGGCGAATTTTATACAATACAACTCATAAAGAAGAAACCCCATTTTCAGAGGTCTCTTCTCTATTTTGTTATACTAAATTTTACTAATACCAATTTTCTCCTGAAACATCGTGAAAGGGCGATTTGGGAAATTCAAAAACGTTAGCGTTGAATTCTTCTTTTTAATACCTTTTCCACTCTTCTTGAAATATCATTTTGGAGCTATTTTACGGCACTTTATTTTTCAATTAGTATTTACTTACTTGTTAACCTTTTATTTAAGGTCATCATAAAACGATCGGTTCTAGACCAAGCATTAGCAAAAATTAAAACGTCTTTATCCCAAGAGCCTTTACCATATACCTCATCCCAAGCAGTAGCTAAATCTGAATCTTTTTCATCATCTAAATCTTTCCATCCATTAGGAAAATATCTAACTATATAATATCTAGTTTCCCCTGTAAATGAAGAGTAAACCGCTATTTTTCTTCCTTGTTTCTTCCAAACTTTTGGCATTTTTAGTAAAAGATCATTAAACGCTTTGGAACCATTTTTAACCGTCCATTCTGTGCTCACTAATTTTTCTGCCTTGGGGTCTACTTCAAGGTTGGAAAATTCAGGTTTATAGACAAGAATATCATTGGTAATACTTTCAATATGGGGTGCAACAGTTAAGTTCCAATTATCAAACCATCTTATGTTTTCTATAGTAGGGGGAGTAGCAACATCTCTATCAGTAAAACTTTTCCCTATATTATTTACAAACAAATATTCTCCATTATGTTTCCCCCCGGTAATATTGTATCCGGTTGCTGGAGATAAGCCACCTTTTGCCGGAAAAAATTTAGTTATTAATGTTTCGGTAGCATCAACAAAAGAGGTAGCGTGACCCATTTTAACTTTCCAAAAAGCGGTATTCATGGTAAAAGTTTTTTGTTGAGCGAATGGGGCAAAACTTATCAAAGTCAATGCAACCATCAATAATTGTTTTTTCATGTGTTTTTTCATTATTTTAAAATTGTATTTATTTTTTGAAATATATAAATACCTTTTAGAAACTAAAAATAAATTAATAACCTTAATGCACATTTAATAAATATAAAAAAGAGCAATTGTGTTTAAATCTAAATAGCAAACAAACGAGCACAATAAACTGATTTAAAACCTTAATTCGTATTATGAGGTATGAATTATGAATCTTTTACCTCATAATTCGTGAATTTGTTCTTTCGTCAGATTACCAGTTGTTTGTCAATAAAAAGGACAAAAAGAAAATGGAGTGAATTTTTCATTAGAGACTTTACAAATAAAAAAATCTCCCTAGTGAGTATTGAATGTCGGTTTAAATTTAAAATTAATTTCAGGGTTCACAAAAGTTAAACTTCTAGCAACATTCACGATGGAGTGGTTTCAGTAAAAAAAATACCTCAATCCTCCATTTCCAAAGCCTAGCAAAAAGTAGAAAAATATTAAAAAAAGGCTGGATAAACTTATTCTTTCCAAACAATCGGAATAATCACTTCGTTTTTTCGGCCCCAAAATTGGAAGGGAGCATTATAACCTAAAAAAGTATAAGGCCCAGCAACCTGAATACCTTTATCATGGATTAATTTCAATAAAAAATCACGCCTTTCTTTAATCTTTTCATCATTTGCATAACCACCAAAACCAATGACTGCCACATATTGCGGGCTTGATTTCACGATGTGAACACTGGCATCTTTGGGTTTGGGCAAATCTGTTTCTTTGTATTTTTCCGGCATCACAAAACTCATGGAAGAACCTTTTTCACTGAGTTCCATCCGCACAGGGGCCGTCATAGAGATACTTTTACCTTGGTCATTTCCACCAAATATGTAGCCAGCTAATTTCTTAAATCCACTTCCCGAAACCGATTGATAATCGGTACCTGTACTGTAAATCTTCGCAAAGGTAGCGGCAGGATAAAATCGTATTTCAAATTGAGCATCCTTGAAAACTGTCCTGTATTTTTGGTTTTCCGTTTTGAAATTTTTGCTCATCAATTGATACGATTGTATCAAAAGAAATAAAAAACCAATACTCGCAATGATGTAAATTGCTTTCATCTCTAAATATTTAAAATGATATAAGATTGACTTAAAACTAAATATAGGGTTTATCCGATAGAAACAAGCTAATTTAATAAAATGATTAACTGAAAGCTACCCCCTTTTATACCCTCTTATGAAATATCATTGTCAAAATCTGGGTGCTTATCATTTTTTGTTTATTTTTAATTTTTTAAAATCGGCCTCTACATTTTAAAAGTGGAGGCAAAATAGAAACCTCTTAAACTAAATTCCATGCGAAATAATCGTAGAAAATTCATTCAAAAAGTAGCTTTAGGTACCATCGGCCTAGGCTTAGGAAATATTCACAATGGCATAAGTGCCAAAAGCTATTCTCGCATCATTGGAGCGAATGACCGACTAAATGTAGCCCTCATGGGTTGTGGACGTAGAGTTAGTGCCTATTACAGTGCACTTAAAGATCAAAAGAACAATGTGGATATCTCCTACATTTGCGATGTGATGCAAAAACAACGAGAAAAAGTTGGACGCGATTTACAAGGAAAGGTATCAGGAAAAGCAACCTTGGTGAATGACATTCACGATGTTTGGAACGATAAAAGCGTAGATGCCATCTTCAATGCAACTCCTGATCATTGGCATGCTCCGGGTACCTGGATGGCTATGCAGGCGGGAAAACACGTTTACATCGAAAAACCTTGTAGCCAAAATCCTCGAGAAGGAGAATTACTTGTGGCATTTCAAAAAAAATATGGCAAGGTTGTTCAAATGGGAAACCAACAACGTTCTGCCAGAGAATC
>Ga0209084_1002241_pt1 | contig 15218 bp, 11 predicted proteins | sample C_130820_MF_Meta_FD_187309 | JGI IMG/M metagenome (GOLD analysis project Ga0209084, IMG submission 187309) | Freshwater microbial communities from Lake Croche, Canada to study carbon cycling - C_130820_MF_MetaG (SPAdes) (version 2) | ecosystem: Environmental > Aquatic > Freshwater > Lake... | reverse complement strand
AGGTTATGCGACGTCCCTGGTTGGTAAGTGGCATTTAGCCTCGAACATCCGCCAGGCCAACGAGGCTTGGCCCACACGACGTGGGTTTGACCACTTTTACGGAACGCTCGCGGGTTCTTGCTCCTATTTCCAGCCCGCATCGCTGACCCGCGGGGAACGCAACGCAGAGGCTGAAGCCACGGACAGTTCGAGCTACTACTACACCGACGCGATTACGCAGGAAGCCTGCGCCTTTGTGCGTGAAAAATCGCAGATCAATCAGCCCTTCTTCATGTATGTCGCCTACACCGCGCCGCACTGGCCGCTGCAGGCGACAGAACAGGACATTGCCAAATACCGTGGTCGCTACGACGAAGGCTGGGACGTGCTGCGTGAACGACGAATGCAGCGCCTGCGCGAATCCGGGCTGCTGGCAGATGCGGTGAGCGAGTGCGAGCGCGACCCTGAGGAGCCCGCGTGGGAATATGCGGAAAACAAAGACTGGGAAGCTCGCCGCATGGAGGTCTATGCAGCCCAGATGCACCGGATGGATCAGGGCGTCGGCGACATCCTCGCCACACTGGAGGAGACGGGTCAACTTGAGAACACGATGGTGTTTTTCTTGTCGGACAACGGGGCCTGTGCCGAAGTCCTTCCGCTCGACGGCAGTGCCGAAGCGTTCAAGCAACGCAGGCCTGACCTGAATCGCTTGAAACCCCGAAATGGACGCGATCTTCAAGTCGGCAACGAACCCGCCATTGTCCCGGGACCGGAAGACACCTATGCAAGCTATGGCCGTGCCTGGGCCAACCTGTCCAATACCCCTTTTCGGCTTTACAAGCGCTGGACGCATGAGGGCGGTATTTCCACACCCTTGATCGTGCATTGGCCTGCTGGCGAACTGGACAACGGCACGATTGTCCGTGCGCCATCTCAGCTCACCGACGTATTGCCGACGATCCTGGAGGCAGCGCAGGTCCCTTACCCCGAAAACTTCAAGGATCGAGCTGTTCCGAAATACGAAGGCTGCAGCTTTTTGTCAGCTCTGCGCGGAGGCACACCAACTGACCATCCTTTGTTTTGGGAGCACACTGGCAACGCAGCCATCAGGCAGGGTCGTTGGAAATTGGTGCGCGAGTACCCCAAGCCCTGGGAGCTTTACGACATGGACATCGATCGGGCCGAAACGAAGGATCTTGCTGCGGTGAGCCCCCAAATTGTTCGCGAACTGGTTGCGCAATGGCAGACCTGGGCCGAGCGTGTGGGGGTGGTGCCTTGGGAGGACGTGCTGGAGGGTTACCGCGCCGATGGCAAGAACGAGTCCGAGGCCGCGGGTTGATGGGACAAGCATCCCGGACCCGGTCCGGGATAACCTGGCGCGATCAGCTCAACAAGGCATTCACCCGCTTCACATAAGCCGCAGGGTCTGCGGGCAGGCCGCCTTCGGCCAGCACGGCTTGGTCAAACAGGATGTGGGCCAGGTCGTGGAAGTGCACCGAGCCGTCGAGCTTTTTGACCAGTGCGTGCTCGGGGTTCACTTCGAGCACGGGCTTGACTTCAGGTGCTTGTTGACCGGCTTGCTTGAGCATGCGGGCCAGTTGCATGCTCATGCCGTCGTCGGTCACCACCAGGCAGGCGGGGCTGTCCACCAGGCGGCTGGTCACGCGCACATCTTCGGCTTTGTCTTTCAGGGCTTCTTTGAGCTTGGCCAACAGCGGTTTGAAAGTTTCAGCTACTTCTTCAGCGGCTTTCTTTTCTTCTTCGTCTTGCAGTTTGCCTAAGTCAAACGCGCCCTTGGCCACGCTTTGCAGCGGGGTGCCGTCAAAGTCTTGTACAAAGTTCAGCGCCCACTCGTCCACGCGGTCGGTCATCAGCAGCACTTCGATGCCTTTTTTCTTGAAGACTTCAAGCTGTGGGCTGTTCTTGGCGGCGGCCAATGTATCGGCGGTGATGTAGTAGATCGCGTCTTGACCTTCCTTCATGCGGGCTTTGTAGTCGGCAAAGCTCACACCCACGGTGTCATTGGTGGACGAGGCGAAACGCAGCAATTTCAAAAGTCGATCGCGGTTGCCAAAGTCTTCGCCTAAACCTTCTTTCAGCACGGCGCCGAACTCGGCGTAGAACTTGGTGTACTGGCCCAGCTTGGCTTTGTCTTCGTCACTCAACACGTCGGTGACTGCATCGGACGCTGCAGCCCCTTCGGCGCTGGCTTCTGGCGCTTTGTCGTGTTTCGCCAAATCTTCCAACATCGACAACACGCGTTTGGTGCAGCCTTCGCGGATGGCTTTCACATCGCGGCTTTCTTGCAGCAACTCGCGGCTCACGTTCAGCGGCAAGTCAGCGGAGTCCACTACGCCTTTGACAAAGCGCAGGTAGCTGGGCATCAGCGCCTCGGCATCGTCCATGATGAACACGCGTTTGACATACAGCTTGATACCGGCTTTCTTGTCGCGGTTCCACAGGTCTTGCGGTGCTTTGCTGGGGATGTAGAGCAGCTGCGTGTATTCGGTGCTGCCTTCAACGCGGTTGTGCGTCCAGTTCAGCGGCGCTTCAAAGTCGCGGCTGATCTGTTTGTAAAAGTCCTGGTATTGCGCGTCCGTGATGTCTTTCTTCGGGCGCGTCCACAAGGCGCTGGCCTTGTTGACCGGCTCCCAATCCCCTGTCTTGACCATGCCGCCCGGTTGGCGGCCGCCTTTTTCGTCCTGGGGGTCCAGCAGCTCGCCGTCTTTCCACTCTTCTTTTTCCATCAAGATGGGCAAGCTGATGTGGTCAGAGTATTTGCCAATGATCTCTTTGATCTTCCAGGTGTTGGCATACTCCGTTGCCTCCTCGCGCAGGTGCAAGATCACGCTGGTGCCGCGTTCGTCGCGGGTGATGCTCTCGACCTCAAAATCGCCTGTGCCGCCGCTGATCCAGCGCACGCCTTCAGCAGCCGCAGTGCCCGCACGGCGGGTTTCAACGGTGATCTTGTCGGCCACGATGAAGCCCGAATAAAAGCCCACGCCGAACTGGCCAATCAATTGTGCGTCTGACTTTTGGTCACCGCTCAATTTGTTCATGAAGTCTTTGGTCCCGCTCTTGGCAATCGTGCCCAAGTGCTCAATGGCCTCTTGTTCTGTCATGCCAATGCCATTGTCTGTGATAGTCAAGGTCTTGGCCTTGTCATCAAACGACAAGCGTACTTGCAACTCGGGCGCGTCTTCAAACAGTGCTGAATTGTTCAGCGCTTCAAAGCGAAGCTTGTCGCAGGCGTCTGAGGCGTTAGAGATCAGCTCGCGCAAGAAAATCTCTTTGTTGGAATACAGCGAATGGGTGACCAGGTGCAGCAGCTGCGACACTTCGGCTTGGAAGGAATGGGTTTGTTTACTCATGGCGATACAAATGGTGAATACAAAAGGTCAGAAAAAAACAAGACAATCTACAGTTGGGGGCGACCGAAATGATTTCAAGAGAGTCAAAGCACTTGTGCGCCCACTTCCTTGTTCCAGCGGTGCAAAAGGCGGCGGTGAATTTCAGGGTCTTCGTGCTTTCTTTCAGAAAGATTCGTTCGGCCCTAAATACCGCCATGTCCCCGCAGGCATTTGGCCGAGTTGCACATGGCCCATGCGAATGCGTTTAAGCCCCACGACTTTCAAGCCGACTTGTTCGCACATGCGGCGGATCTGGCGCTTTTTGCCTTCGGTCAGCACAAAGCGCAGCTGTTCTGGGTTTTGCCATTCCACTTTGGCGGGCTTCAGGGGCTTGCCGTCCAGGCTCAGACCGAGGCGCAGGCGCTCGAGTTGCGCTTTTGGAAAGACTGCTTGCACATTGCTCGTCACGCGGTCGTTCTCGTCGATACTGCTCAGCTGCGTGGCTTTACCGCCATAGGTGGCGGATGCGGCCGATGCCGCGGCGGTGTTTTCGTGGCCCGTGTAGGCCACGCGCACCAAATATTCTTTTTCCATCTCCGAGTCCTCGCCAATCAATTGACGCGCCACGCGACCGTCTTGCGTCAGCACCAACAGGCCGGTGGAGTCGATATCCAGGCGCCCTGCAGGGGCCAGGTTGCGCAGGTGGGGCGGCGTGAAACGCATCTTGGACGGATCGCCCATCCAGTGGCTGCGTGGGTTGATCAGGGTGATGGCCGGTTGGTGTCCGTCTTCGGCCTGGCCGCTCACATAGCCCATGGGTTTGTGCAAGAGGATGGTCACTTGGCGTTCTTGTTGCAGCTCGGCCGCTTTGTCCACCGTGATGCGGTCCGACAACGTCACTTGCTGGCCCATGCTGGCGGGCAGGCCGTTGACCTGGACCCAGCCTTGCTCGATCCAAGCATCGGCTTCGCGGCGTGAGCACATGCGCAACTCGGCCATGCGTTTGTTCAGGCGCGAGGTACCGCTGGGCGCGGCCGTTTCGCCTTTGCCTTCTGGGCGGGGGGCACGTTTGAAAGCCGGGGGCTGTGTCATGGAGTGGCGGGGCAAAAAAGAAGTTGACCGATTGTCCGCTGTTTTGAACCGTCGCTGCTTGAGTTTTCCCTACATGAATTGCGCTGTTCGAAGTCCATCCAGATCCAAAATCCGCAAGCCGCCGTATTCGACGCGGATGAGCTGACGCGCTTCCAAGACTTTCAAGGCTTCGTTCACGCGTTGCCGCGACAGTCCCACCAGATAGGCCAGCTCTTGCTGGGTGATGCGCAGCACTTGACCCGCGCCTGAAAACAAGACCGGATTGAACAATGCGGCCAGGTGACGGGCCAAGCGCAGTTCGGGGTTGTTCATCCGGTCCATTTCGCGGGCGGCAATGAATTGTCCCAGTCGTTCATTGAGCTGGTTCATGATGAAGCGGTTGAACCCCAGCGAGTGGTCTATCAACCAATGAAACGTGTCCACAGGCAACCCCGCCACGAGGCTGGGGCGCAGCGGTTGAATGTTGTAGCGGTAACTCTCGCGCTTGAGCGCGGTGCCTTCACCAAACCAACCGCCGGGTGGCATCCCAGTGAAAGTCATGGTTTGGCCGCTTTCGTTGTCGCTGCTCATTTTCAGTAAACCCGAGACCACGCCAAACCAATAGGTCACAGGCCGTCCCACCCGGCAGACATAGTCGCCCGGCTGGGGGTCGCTCACCACCAATTGGGGAATGACTTGCGCACGCTCTTGGACGGTCAGCAAACTCATCCACGGAATTTCTTGCAGTTCGGTCGCCGTCGGGGCACGACGGCGCTGGTGGACGCTAGGGGCTTGGGTCATGCGCAGTGCCTTTGTCAGACTCGGGTCAGTTGTGATCAGGGTCTTCCCTTAATTGTCGTTGAAACGACAACTTAGCGTCAAATGTAGACCTAGCATCCGCTCATGAATGGGTGCGCATCCGTGTGGGTGCGCTGCGATTGGAGACAGAACCGGTGATGCAAACAACCTTTCCCCGCTTGATGCGCATGCACGCTCAGCAGCGTCCGGGCGCGGCTGCGCTGCGTGAAAAAGAATTCGGCATTTGGCAGAGCATGAGCTGGTCGGCATTGGCGCAGCTGGTGCAGTCTGTAGCGTGTGGACTTCACCAAGCGGGCTTGCAGCGGGGCGAGCACATCATCATCGTGGGCTCCAACCGCCCTCGCTTGTACGCCACCCTGTTGGCCGCGCAGTCGCTGGGCGCGATCCCTGTGCCTTTGTATCAAGATGCGGCCGCTGCCGAATGCGTGTTCCCGATCACCAATGCCGAAGTCCGGTTTTGCGTGGTCGAAGACCAAGAGCAAGTCGACAAGATGCTCGAGGTGCGCGAGAAGTGCCCGCAGTTGACCCATATTTACTTTGACGACCCACGCGGACTGCGCAAATACACCGATGACGGTTTGAGCTCACTCGAAGCGTTGATTGCTGAAGGCAGCGTTTTTGCCCAGCAGCAACCGCAGTTTTACGCAGAAGAAGTTGCGAAAGCGCAGCACACCGATGTGGCCGCGATGTTCTTCACCTCCGGCACCACGGGTAACCCCAAAGGCGTGGTGCACACGCACAGCTCCTTGATTGACCGAGCCGAAGCTGGCGCTGAATTTGACAAACTGACGAACAGCGAAGACGTGCTGGCCTACATGCCTCCGGCCTGGATTGGTCAAAACATTTTCAGCTATGCACAATGGTTGGTGTGTGGCTATGTGGTCAATTGCCCGGAGTCGGCGGCCACCGTCACCATCGATTTGAAAGAAATCGGGCCCACTTATTATTTTGCGCCGCCCCGTGTTTTTGAAAGCATGCTCACCAGCGTGATGATCCGCATGGAGGATGCAGGCAGCATCAAGCGTGGCCTGTTCCACACCTTCATGGGGGTGGCCCAAAAAGTGGGCCCTGCCTTGATGGACGGGCAATCGGTGGGCTTCGTTGACCGACTGAAATACGCGGCGGGCAACTGGCTGGTGTATGGCCCTTTGCGCAACAATCTGGGCTTTAGCCGTGTGCGTGTGGCCTACACCGCAGGCGAGGCCATCGGGCCTGATTTGTTCACTTTTTTCCGATCGATCGGTGTCAACATCAAGCAGTTGTACGGCTCCACCGAAACGGCGGTGTTCGTGTGCCTGCAACCCGACAACGAAGCCCGCGCCGACACTGTGGGCGTGCCATGCAAAGGGGTCGAAATCAAGGTGGCCGACAATGGCGAGATCTTGGTCAAGTCGCCCGGTTTGCTCAAGGGTTACTACAAAAATCCAGAAGCCACAGCGGAAGTGTTGACCGCGGATGGCTGGTATCACACCAGTGATGCCGGTTTCATCGACAGCCATGGTCACCTCAAGATCATTGACCGCGTGAAAGATGTGGGTCGCATTGTGGGCGGTGCCAACGATGGCGCCATGTTTGCGCCCAAGTACGTCGAGAACAAACTCAAGTTCTTCCCGCACATCAAAGAGGTGGTGGCCTATGGCGACCAACGCGAAAAAGTGTGCGTGATGATCAACATCGATTTTGATGCGGTGGGCAACTGGGCCGAACGCCGCAACCTGCCCTATGCCGGTTACACCGACTTGGCACAAAAAACCGAGGTGTACCAGTTGATCCAGGAATGCGTCGAGAAAGTGAATGCCGACTTGGCGCAAGACACACTGCTGGCGGGCAGCCAAGTGTCGCGCTTCTTGGTGTTGCACAAAGAGTTGGACGCAGACGATGGTGAACTCACCCGAACCAACAAGGTTCGCCGTGGCTTTATTGCCGAGAAATACAAGCCCTTGGTCGATGGTCTGTACGAAGGCAAAGCCGAGCAATTCATCGAGACCATTGTCAAGTTTGAAGATGGCCGTTCGGGCAGCGTCAGTGCAACGCTGCTGATTTCTGATGCGAAAACGTTCACCCCTGTGAAGGCAGCAGCATGAGTAAAGTGATTGGTGACGTCATCCTGAGTGTGCAAAACATCAGCTTGCGGTTTGGCGGTGTGAAGGCCCTGACCGATATTTCTTTCGATGTCCGTGATCACGAGGTGCGCGCCATCATCGGTCCTAACGGCGCGGGCAAGAGCTCGATGCTCAACTGCATCAACGGCGTCTACACGCCGCAAGAAGGCTCGATCACTTTCCATGGCCAGTCGTTTGACCACATGAACAGTCGCCAAGTGGCCGAGATGGGGATTGCCCGCACCTTCCAGAACTTGGCCTTGTTCAAAGGCATGAGCGTGATCGACAACATCATGACCGGGCGCAATCTCAAGATCAGAAGCAACATCTTCTTGCAAGCTTTGCGTCTAGGTCCGGCCCAGCGAGAGGAAGAGGAGCACCGCTCAAAAGTCGAGCACATTATCGACTTTCTGGAGATTCAGGCTTTCCGCAAAACTCCCGTCGGCCAGCTGCCCTATGGTTTGCAAAAGCGGGTGGACCTGGGTCGCGCCCTGGCCATGGAGCCGCAGATACTGTTGCTGGACGAGCCTATGGCCGGTATGAACATGGAAGAAAAGCAGGACATGTGCCGTTTCATTCTCGATGTGAACGACGAGTTCGGCACCACCATTGTCTTGATCGAACATGACATGGGCGTGGTGATGGACATATCGGATCGCGTGGTGGTGCTGGACTACGGCAAAAAAATCGGTGACGGGACCCCCGAAGAAGTGCGTAACAACAAAGAAGTGATCAGTGCCTATCTGGGCACTTCGCACTGAACCCCCTCGCACTCCAAAGGATTTAAAGATGGCATTTTTTCTGGAAACATTGCTCGGCGGCCTGATGGCGGGCATGTTGTATTCGCTGGTGGCTTTGGGCTTTGTGCTCATCTTCAAAGCCTCCGGTGTGTTCAATTTTGCCCAAGGTGCCATGGTGCTTTTTGGTGCCTTGGCCATGGCGCGGTTCTCGGAGTGGATTCCGGCATGGACCGGCATGAACAGCCTGTGGCTGGCCAACGTGCTGGCCTTTGCTGCGGCTGCGGTGGTGATGTTCATTGTGGCGTGGGCAGTCGAGCGATTGGTGCTGCGCCATCTGGTCAATCAAGAAGGCGCCACGTTGTTGATGGCCACGCTGGGGATTGCGTACTTTTTGGAAGGCTTGGGCCAGAGCTTGTTTGGCAGCAATATTTACAAGATCGACATTGGCATGCCCAAAGACCCGGTGTTCATCTTGGACAGCCTGTTCCCGGGCGGCGTGTTGATCAACAAAGAAGACTTGTACGCCGCCTTGATTGCCGCTGCCATGGTGGCCTTGTTGACTGTGTTCTTTCAAAAAACATCCACCGGTCGCGCCTTGCGTGCAGTGGCCGATGACCACCAGGCGGCACAGTCGATTGGTATTCCGCTTAACCGTATTTGGGTGATCGTGTGGTGTGTGGCCGGCGTCGTCGCGCTGGTGGCGGGCATGATTTGGGGCAGCAAACTGGGTGTGCAATTTTCTCTGGCCACCGTGGCCTTGCGGGCGCTGCCCGTGGTGATTTTGGGCGGCTTGACGTCCGTGCCCGGCGCCATCATTGGCGGCTTGATCATTGGTGTGGGCGAGAAATTGTCTGAAGTGTATTTGGGCAGTTATGTCGGCGGCGGTATTGAAATTTGGTTTGCCTATGTGTTGGCCTTGGGCTTTTTGCTGATCCGTCCGCAAGGCCTGTTTGGCGAAAAAATCATTGACCGCGTCTAAGGGAAAACCATGTTCTACAGAGAAAACGGCCAATTTAAGACGTCCTACCGCGCTGACCAGCAAATCCTGCCCATCCGGCAGGACCAGATCTTCATGGCTGTCTTGTTGGTGTTCGCTTTTGCTGTGGTGCCCCTGCTGGCCACCGACTATTTTTTCCGCGCCATCTTGATTCCCTTTTTGATCATGTCTTTGGCCGCCTTGGGCGTCAACATTCTGGTTGGCTATTGCGGTCAGATTTCATTGGGTTCGGGGGCTTTCATGGCGGTGGGGGCCTACGGCGCGTACAACTTTTTTGTCCGAATTCCAGGTTTGCCACTGATTCCCGCTTTGATTCTGGGCGGCTTGTGCGCCACGGCTTTTGGTATTTTGTTTGGCTTGCCGAGCTTGCGCGTGAAAGGGCTCTATTTGGCCGTGGCCACCTTGGCGGCGCAGTTTTTCAGCGACTGGATGTTTTTGCGCATCAAGTGGCTGACCAATGATTCGCCTTCGGGCTCGGTGTCAGTGGCGCAGTTGCAAGTGTTCGGGCTGCCGATCGACAGTGCTTTGAGCAAATACTGGCTGTGCTTGGGCGTGTTGGCGGTGATCGCATTGCTGGCCAAAAATCTGGTGCGCAGTGCCGTGGGCCGTGAATGGATGGCGATCCGCGACATGGACGTTGCGGCGGCGGTGATCGGTATTCGGCCCATGTATGCCAAGCTCAGCGCCTTTGCGGTGAGCTCGTTCATTGTGGGCGTGGCCGGTGGCTTATGGGCCTTTGTCTACTTGGGGGCGTGGGAGCCTGCGGCGTTCTCGGTGGACATTTCATTCCGCTTGTTGTTCATGGTCATCATTGGTGGCCTGGGCTCGATTCTGGGTGGCTTTTTGGGTGCGGCGTTCATCACCTTGTTGCCGATCGCATTGAGTCAAGCCTTGCCAGCGCTTGCCGGCCTGGTGGGTGTCGAAATTTCAACGGCAGGTGTATCGCACGCCGAGTTGATGATCTTTGGCGCCTTGATTGTGTGGTTCCTGATTGTGGAGCCGCATGGCTTGGCCAAGTTGTGGTCGATTGCCAAGCAGAAACTGCGTTTGTGGCCCTTTCCGCATTGATTGATTTTTGTAAGTGCTATTTTTTCTAAGGAGACTGACATGAAGATACGTGATTTGATTTTGGCAGTGGCGGCCCTCGCTGCTGCCGCATCGTCGCTGATTGCGACCCCTGTTCAGGCGCAAGCCAAGGAGCAGTTTTTTCCCTTGCTGTCTTACCGTACAGGGCCTTATGCCCCTAACGGGATTCCTTGGGCCAACGGCAAGCAGGACTACCTCAAGTTGATCAACGCGCGAGATGGCGGCATCAATGGTGTCAAGCTCACTTTTGAAGAGTGCGAAACCGGCTACGCCACAGACCGCGGCGTCGAATGCTATGAGCGACTCAAAGGGCGTCCTGGTGTCAGCCTTTTTGATCCGCAGGCCACAGGCATCACCTTTGCTTTGACCGAAAAGGTCACCACCGACAAAGTGCCTTTGATCACCTTGGGTTATGGCTTGTCCATTGCGCAAGATGGCTTGGCCTTCAAGTGGAACTTCCCGCTGATGGGCAGTTACTGGACTGGCGCCGATATTCTGGTGCAGCACCTGGGTAAAAAAGAGGGCGGCTTGGACAAGCTCAAAGGCAAAAAAATTGCCTTGGTTTACCACGACTCACCGTTCGGTAAAGAGCCTATCCCCTTGTTGCAAGAGCGCGCCAAGATGCATGGTTTTGAATTGCAGTTGATTCCTGTCACAGCGCCTGGCGTGGAGCAAAAATCAGCTTGGTTGCAAGTGCGCCAGAGCCGCCCTGATTACGTCATGTTGTGGGGATGGGGCGTGATGAACTCCACCGCTTTGAAAGAAGCACAAGCCACCGGTTACCCCCGCGACAAGATGTATGGCGTGTGGTGGGCTGGTGCTGAGCCAGACGTCAAAGACGTCGGTGAAGGTGCCAAGGGCTACAACGCCTTGGCATTGAACACTTCGGGCACACAACCCAAAGTCATTCAGGACATCTTGAAGCATGTGCACGGCAAGAGCCAGGGCACAGGTCCGAAAGACGAAGTCGGTCAAGTCTTGTACACCCGTGGTGTGATCATTGGCATGCTGGGCGTGGAAGCAGTGCGCCGTGCGCAAGAGCGTTTCGGCAAAGGCAAGGTCATGACCGGTGAGCAAGTGCGTTGGGGCTTGGAAAACTTGGTATTGGACCAAAAGCGTCTGGACGCCATCGGCTTTACCGGCATCATGCAGCCCCTGTCGACTTCGTGTGCTGACCACATGGGATCGACTGCAGCCCGCGTGCAAACATGGGACGGCAGCAAGTGGAGCTTCACTTCGGACTTCATTCAGGCTGACGAGCAAATCTTGAAGCCTATGGTCAAGGCCGGCGCAGACAAATATTTGGCAGACAAAAAGATGAGCCGCCGCACACCGGCAGACTGCCAGTCTTGATGTGTTGATGTGGATGGCTTGCGCGCACGCGTGAGCCATCCTACAAACAGGCTACCCATGAACGATTCAAATATCATTCTCAACGTCAATGGCATTGAAGTCATCTACAACCACGTCATCCTGGTGCTCAAAGGCGTGTCCTTGCAAGTGCCCGACCAAGGCATTGTGGCTTTGCTGGGCGGCAACGGTGCGGGCAAAACCACAACGCTGCGTGCGGTTTCCAACTTGCTGCAGGGCGAGCGCGGGGCGGTGACCAAGGGCAGCATCGAGTTGCGCGGTGAGCGCATTGAAAACCTGTCGCCTGCCGACCTGGTCAACCGCGGCGTGGTGCAGGTCATGGAAGGGCGTCACTGCTTTGCACACTTGACGATCGAAGAAAACCTCATGACCGGCAGTTACACCCGCACCGACAAGGGCGAGATCGCGGCCAACCTGGACAAGGTCTACGCCTACTTTCCACGCCTGAAGACCCGCCGCACCTCGCAAGCGGCTTACACCTCAGGTGGCGAGCAGCAGATGTGCGCAATTGGTCGCGCCCTGATGACCAACCCGAGCATGATGTTGTTAGATGAACCTTCGATGGGCTTGGCGCCACAGATCGTGGAAGAGGTGTTCAACATCGTCAAAGACTTGAACGAGAAAGAAAAGGTCACCTTCCTCATTGCCGAGCAGAACACCAACATGGCACTCCAATTTGCCAACTATGGTTACATCATGGAGTCCGGCCGTGTGGTGATGGACGGTGCCGCTGCAGATTTGCGCACCAATGAAGACGTCAAAGAGTTTTACCTCGGCGTAGGCGGCGGTGAGCGCAAAAGTTTCAAAGACGTCAAGAGCTACAAACGGCGCAAGCGTTGGTTGGCTTGATGGCCATGTGAGCCCTTCCTTTCATCACGCATTACCTCAGAAAGAAATTCATGTCTCAGCATTTTGATGCCTTGGAAACCCGTGCCCCACACCTGCGCGAAGCCGCTTTGATGGCCGCATTGCCCGGCCAAGTTGCGCACGCCAAAGCCCACGCACCGGCATTCACCACTCTGCTCGCTGATGTGAACGCGGCCAGCGTCAACAGTCGCGCTGCGCTGGCGCAGTTGCCCGTGATCCGCAAAACAGAATTGCTTGAGCGTCAAAAGTCTTCTCGCGCTGCGGGTGGCTCGGTGTTTGGCGGATTCAGCGCTTTGGGCTTTGGCAAGGCCATGCCCCGTGTGTTTGCCAGCCCCGGCACGATCTACGAACCCGAAGGCACGCGCGGGGACTACTGGCGCATGGCCCGCGCCCTATTTGCAGCGGGTTTTCGTACGGATGATTTGATTCACAACAGCTTCAGTTACCACTTCACGCCCGCCGGCTCGATGATGGAAAACGGCGCGCATGCTTTGGGTTGCACGGTGTTTCCAGGGGGCACGGGCCAAACTGAGCAACAAGTGAGCGCCATGGCCGAGTTGCAACCTGCAGGCTATATCGGCACCCCCAGCTTCTTGAAAATCATCCTTGAAAAAGCCGCTGAGCAAGGTGTGGCTTTGCCCAGCGTGCGCAAAGCCCTGGTCTCTGGCGAAGCCTTTCCGCCCAGCCTGCGTGACTGGATGACCGAACGCGGCGTCGCCGCTTACCAGTGTTACGCCACGGCCGATGTCGGTTTGATCGCCTATGAAACTTCGGCACGCGAAGGCCTGGTGCTGGACGAGGGCGTCATCGTCGAGATCGTGCGCCCCGGCACCGGTGACCCGGTTCCTGAAGGCGAGGTGGGCGAACTGGTGGTCACCAGCCTCAACCCCGACTACCCTCTGATTCGCTTTGGCACCGGCGACTTGTCAGCTGTGATGGCCGGTCCGTGCCCCACGGGCCGCACCCATCAGCGCATCAAAGGCTGGATGGGCCGCGCCGACCAAACCACCAAAGTGCGTGGCATGTTTGTGCACCCGGGGCAGGTCGCACAGATTGCCAAGCGTTTTCCAGAAGTGGTCAAAGCCCGCTTGGTGGTCAGCGGCGAAATGGCCAACGACAGCATGGCGCTGCATGTTGAAACAGCGCACCCCACAGACGCATTGAAGGCGCACATCAGCGAAACCATTCGCGACATCACCAAGCTGCGTGGCGATGTGGTGTGGGCGCTGCCCGGCGCCTTGGCCAATGACGGCAAAGTGATCGAGGATGCTCGCAGTTATCAATGAAGCGCGTTTGATCTGACGCAATGAACTGCAGATGCAGTTCAAGTAGCCTTTCTGGTCTCGGCTTTCAAAGTAATTCCCGTGATCTGACAGGTGATTTGGAAGGTTTAAACTGAGCCTGTCTATTTTGGAGATTTAAATGAAACGTATGTTTGTTGTGGCCGCTGCGGCCTTTTCGCTCATGGCGCATGCCGATACCTATCCCACGGCCAAGCCCATTTCCATCGTGGTGCCGTTCACGGCAGGTGGGCCGACTGACCGTGTGGCGCGTGACCTGGCCGAGGCCCTGCGCAAACCCCTGGGCGGTGCTACGGTGGTGGTCGACAATGCCGCCGGTGCGGGCGGCTCCATCGGTGCCAACAAGGTCGCTAAAGCGGCGCCCGATGGTTACACCTTGCTGTTGCACCACATTGCCATGGCCACCATGCCCACACTGGTGCGCAATATTCCCTTCAAGGTCGAAAGCGATTTCGAATACCTGGGTATGGTCAACGATGTGCCCATGACCCTGATTGGCAAGCCTGCATTGCCCGCCAACAACTACAAAGAGTTGTCGAGCTGGATCGGCGCCAACAAAGACAAGATCAACTTGGGCAATGCCGGTGTGGGCTCGGCTTCCCACCTGTGCGGTTTGCTGTTTCAAAACGCCATCCAAGTGGACATGACCACCGTTCCCTACAAAGGCACGGCTCCGGCCATGACCGATTTGATCGGCGGCCAGATCGACCTGATGTGCGATCAAACCACCAACACCACCAGCCAGATTGAAGGCAAAAAAGTCAAAGCCTTTGCGGTGACGACCACCAAACGTTTGACCACACCGGCTTTGAAAGACTTGCCGACGATGCAAGAGTCCGGCTTGAGGAGTTTTGAAGTCACCATCTGGCACGGTCTGTACGCCCCCAAAGGCACACCGCCCGACATTTTGGCCAAGCTCAATGGCGCTTTGAAAGCCGCTTTGAAAGACCCTGAGTTCATCAAGAAGCAAGAAGGCCTGGGCGCTGTGGTTGTGGCTGACAAGCGCGTCGAACCCGCTGAGCACAAGAAATTTGTGGCCGCAGAAATCGCCAAGTGGAGCCCTGTGATCAAGGCTGCGGGCGTTTACGCCGATTGATTTGAACGGGCCGGGTTCAACATTCCGACAAGGGGACAACATGTTTCTGAAAATTATTTCTGGCGCTTTGGCTTTCATGCTGTGTTGCTCCTTTGCCCTGGCTCAAGCCCCACAAGGCGAAATTAAAGCTGGCACGCTGTTGCACACAGCGCAATCCAGTGCGGGCTTGGTTAAGGGGGCTCAAGTAGCGCTTCCGGTCGCTCTGGTTCAATCGGGTATTTATGTTGGCCTACTGCAAGATGCTCCCAAAATGAGCAACGTCGGAGTTCCTGTCGTACTGTTTATGCATGGGTCATCTGGGCTCGGTTTAAAAGCGATCGCAGAATGGCAACGATGGCTGGCGAGCCTGGGGGTGGCCAGCATTGCGCCTGATTCTTTTGCATTGAAAGATCGGATGACTTACACCTCACCGATTGACAAAGCAACTTACGAGAAGGTT
>Ga0209084_1002239_pt1 | contig 15227 bp, 4 predicted proteins | sample C_130820_MF_Meta_FD_187309 | JGI IMG/M metagenome (GOLD analysis project Ga0209084, IMG submission 187309) | Freshwater microbial communities from Lake Croche, Canada to study carbon cycling - C_130820_MF_MetaG (SPAdes) (version 2) | ecosystem: Environmental > Aquatic > Freshwater > Lake | place... | reverse complement strand
AATGTATGCCTGAGCTTGTTCAAACTGTTTACAAGACAAATAATAGTGCTGTAAATTTATACACTAAAGACTATCTACTTAAACCAGGTAATATTTCTGCAAGATCTAATTGTGATCTTAGTTACACCACTGCTTGGGACAATGGTAATGCTGTTCCTGCTAGAAGTCAATTTACTCCAGGATCTGCAGGATATGATTCATTTGATATTAGAGATAATAAGTTTGTCACTAACTTCAGAAATGGTATTGTACATTTAATTTTTTATGCTACAGAATATGATGAAATTGGTAATCAAATGATTCCTGATAACTATCGTATTAGAGAATATGTAGAAGCATTCATTAAATACAAAGTATTTGAAATGTTGTCTAATCAACTTACAGATGAGACTTTTCAACAAATACAACAAAAGCTTGGTTATTACAAACAATTGTCAGAGGAAGCTTTCATTATGGCTGACATTGAAATAAAGAAACAAACTGCTTGGGATAAGCAACGTAGAATTAAAAATGATCTGAATAGGTTCAATATGTACGAACTGCCAAACAGAACAAACAGATATGGCCGCAGAAGAAACAACTAATCAGGAAAATAGAGGAAATATCGTTAATAATTTCAATGCTGCTCAGCTTGGATTAAATATGGATAATTCAATTGCCCAAATTAAAAAAGGCACATTGACTTATGCATTAAATGCTGCTGTAGAAAATTTTGATAGTAATTCTGTTAATTATCAGAATGAACCTGCTAATCAATTTTGTGTAAGTTTCCCTGTTAATTATACACTAATAGGAAAGTATTTTATTCCTGAAAAAAATAAACATGTTTTCTTTTTAGTAAATGTAGGAACTAGTGAATCACAAATAGGATATATGATTAATAACGACTGTGTATATCGTCCGTTATTAAGTTTAACCTGTTTAAATTTTAATATAAACTATCCCGTTCATAAAGTTGTACATAAAATTACAAATTGTACAGAAGAGATATACTGGACTGATGGATTAAATCCTCGTAGATATTTAGATTTAGTAGGCGAAATGCCTACAGATTGTAACTTATTAAAAATAGAACCTAATTTTAACATTCCTCAATTAGTAATTAATGATGTTGTAGGTGGGGGTCAATTGACTGCTGGTACATATCAGTTTGCAATTCAATATGCAAATGCTAATGGTGTTGGTTATACATCATATTATTCTGTTACAAATCCCTTACCTATTGCAAATGTTAACAATGTAGAAACATTGCAATTTGATTATGTTGTAAATAGATCTATTCAAGTTAATATTAGTAATATTGACAATAATGGATATTATGACTATTACAATTTAGCTGTAATAAAAACAGTTAATGACATTGAATCTGTAGAACTAGTAGGTACTTATTTTATTGATTCTACAACTAACACAATAACATACACTGGACAAAATCAAACTCAAATTCAATTATCTCTTAATGATATATTTGAGAAGTTTCCTTTTTATGATGTAGCACAAGATGTAACATCTGTAGAAGATATTCTTGTATGGGATAATTTAACATCTAATAAAAGAGTTAGCTATCAAAAGATTGCTAATCAAATTACTACACAATGGCAAACTTATAGAATTCCTACAACTGAGAATTATTCTAATGCTTTAAATGCTTCTAATCTACGTGGTTATCTACGTGATGAAGTGTATGCATTTGAGATTGTATTCTTATTAAAGAACGGTAGACAAACAGATGGTTTTCATATTCCAGGACGTGCATCTATACCTTCTGATAGAACACCGATTGCTAATTCAAATCCAGATTATATAGAATCCACTCCTACAGCAGAACGTTGGAAGATTTATAACACTGGTTCTTTTACAGGATATGCTGGAGGAGCTAGTATTAATAATGCCACTCCGCATCAATATGGTCAATTTTCATTTTGGGAATCTAATGATGTTTATCCTAATAATATAGATGTTTGGGGTGATCCATCCACACCTACAGGATTAGCAGGAAAAAAGATTCGTCATCATAAATTTCCAGATGTATTAGTTTCTCCATTAATAGAATCTGCTGATCTTGTTATTGGACCAGACGGCACATATTCTAATATAAAAATGAATAGTGCCACTGCTATATTTCCAATAGGTCTTAAAATAAGTGCAGTTCAAATTAATACATTGATTCAGAATTCTCTAGATTTAACAGCAGAAGAAAAATCTGATATTGTTGGATTTAAAATAGTTCGTGGAGATCGCTCTACAAATAAATCTATTGTAGGTAAAGGTATTCTTCGTAACGTAGGTACATATAATAGAGGTAAAGCAGTTAATGGTAATGGTTTAGTTGTTTCTCAAGGTACAAACTATTATCTTCCTAACTATCCATATAATGATTTAAGAGAAGACCCTTTCTTAAATGCTCAGTCAAATGGAAACAATGCTAAGTCAGTTCTTTGGTATTTTCTAACTTCTTTTGAAAGTGGTGTAACATCAGGTGATTTATCTTATACAGATTGTTTTACAGGAGAAACTGTAATTAAAACATATACTCCAGCAATATTTCCTGCTAACAAATTATCACTATGTTCCCTCACTGTTCCTATATCTGTCACTCCAGGATTTACAATTGGTGATCCTTTGAATGTTATATCTGGATTATTTGTAAGTAATCCAAATCCTAGCATAGCCCCTACAAAAGGATATTCATTTAGACTATCTTGTTTAGAACCAGGAGCATTTACAAATTTTGCATACACAGATACATTATCTTATAGATTAAATAGTAGTGCTGCGCCTACCATTGTTAAAGTGTATTTTGGTTACCCTATTATTGTAAACTCTATAAATATTCCAGCAAGATCACAAACAGAACCTGCTGGTTCATATAAATTTAGTATACAATATGATGATTTAACTAATCCATATTGCTTACCTTCTGGATTAAATGCATTTGCAGATAATAATTCATTAGATCCTAATTCATCTAAATACCGTATGGTATTTAATTCACCAGAAACATCTTTTCTTAAACCTACATTAGGTAATATATTAAAATTAGAAAGCGTTATTTTTGGTGGTGGTCAAGCTCATTTTAAAGAAGTTGAGAAAAATGCTCAATATAAATTAATTACAATAGCTGCACAACAACAAGCACTAGATTCAAGTTATAGTCTTGCTAGTGGAACAACATTTGATGTAAATGCGTTTTTTGTAGCATATCAAACTTACCTAGCTATTTTAATTGCTGGTATTAGTAGAGAAAACTTTGGATACTCATTTAATTCTATTGCAACTTATGATTATTCTGCAAACGTAACTAACTCTGGTAATAAGCAACGTATACTAGATAAGTCTCAATATCTTATTCCTGGTGTACAATCTGTATCAGATTTATACAATGTAAATAACTTTCAAAGAGAATCGTCTGTATATTTAAAAACAGATCCTGTAAAAACATATTTACCTTGGCCTTCTAATTCATCAAGTATTAAACCTGGAGCAGTTAGTCTTATTTCAGATAATTCTAGAATTACAGCAACTCAAGTGAACACTTGTGCAGCTCCTGAATCATTACAAGATATAAAGGTTATTTCTTATTACGGATCTTTAAAAAATCAAAACGTTAATCAATACGGACAGATTTATTCTTATGAAACTATTGATACGGGGTTTCAATTAGATTTTGATTTACAACCATTATCTAGTGAATACGTTGTATTTGGTGGTGATACATTCATTGGTAAATTAGCATTTAAAACAAAGCTTCCTTTCTTCATTGATAATACAGTAGGTGCAGTAAATGATGCTGACATATTTTATGATGAACTTGGTAATGTTGCCTATCCTAAGTTTTGGCATTCTAGTAATTCTATAACAAGTACAGCATATGTTCCAAGTGGTACATATCCTGGACAAAAAGAATTTCCAAATATAATATCTGTTAAGACACGTAATTTTGATTGTCCTAATTTTCCTGTAGTTACTAATAATTCATTTGCAAACATTGATAAAAACTTTACAAATTATACAGGTAAGTTTTACATGTTTGCTTATGGTATTCCATATTTCTATTGTGAAAGTGGAATTAACTTAGATTTACGTCAAGCATTTAATAATAAAGAAGGAAACTTTTTTCCAAGAGTTAGTACAGGTATTCCAGATGCTTGGTTACAAGAATCATTTGTATCAATCAATTTTGATAACACATATTTTTATAATACTACATATTCTAGACAAAATACACAGAACTTTTTCTCACACTTGCCTATTGATTTTAATCAAGCTAATTCATGTTATACATATTATCCGTTTAGAGCTATCTATTCGGATTCACAAGTAGCAGATCCTACAGGTAAAGTAAATAACTGGTTAACATATAGAGCAGTTTCATTTTTTGATTTTCCTCAAAATTATGGTAAGTTAACATCATTAGATGGTATTGAAAATAAAGCTATTCTTGCTCGTTTTGAAAACAAGTCATTGTTATATAATACATTACTTACAATCAATACAAGTAATCCACAAGCTGCTTATATAGGTAACGATACACTATTTAAATCTTCTCCTCCAATTGACTTTGCTGAAACAAATCTTGGATATGTAGGAAGTCAAAATAAGTTCTTATTAAAAATTCCTAATGGACAAGTAACTGTTGATGCTAAGCGTGGACAAATATTTTTATTATCTGTAGATACTTACGGAAGACGCAATCCTACAGATTTAACAGGATTTGGTTCAGGGGTCAATCGTTTCATGACTGACCATTTAGCATTTGAAATTTTACGTTATTTCTCAGATGCTGATGTAGATAATAATTTTAATGGTGTAGGATTACATGGTGTATATGATTCTAAATTTGATCGTATCATTATTACTAAACTTGATTATATTCCACAACCTGCTTATGTAGGTTTAATTAAATATGGTAACAGTTCATCCTATCCATTAACATATAGAAAATATTATATAGGAACACAACAATCACCAACTATAGTTAGTCTATTAAATCCTACGTATTTTTGTAATAAGTCTTGGACCTTATCATTTAATTTAAGTACAAAAAGTTGGATTTCGTTTCATAGTTATATTCCTAATTATTATATAGCTGAAAATAATTTCTTTTATTCAGGACTATCAGAAGGTTGTTCATTATCATTTATTGCAGCATCTTCTATTGTAGGAAATTGTACATTAGTTGGAATTGCAAGTTTAAATAATACAACAAATTGTATTTTTGAAGGTAGAGCAGTAACTGTTCCTACTCCAGAAACATATTGTCAACTTGCAGGCTATGCTAGTAATACTGTTATACCTGGTTGTTCATTTACAGGTACTGCTATAACTGTACCTTCTCCTACAACTACTACCACAACAACACTTGCAATTAATTGTACATTACAAGGAGTTGCTGCTTATCCTTTAGGAAATTGTCAAATAGAAGGTAATGCGTCAACCACTTCAATTGTAGCATCAACTACTACTACAACTTCTTCTTCTTCCACATCAACAACTTCCACTTCTTCTACTTCTTCTACTTCTTCTACATCAACTACTACTACAACAGTATATGTTCCTGTTTGTTCAATAGCTGGTAATGCTGTTACAGTTCCTACTCCTACTACAACTTCTACAACTAGTAGCACAAGTACAACTACTAGCAGTACAAGTACAACTACTAGCAGTACAAGTACAACTACTAGCAGTACAAGTACAAGTACAAGTACAACAACTAGTACAACTACTTTAGCGCCAGGAACAGTTTCTATTACACCATTAAATAGTCTTGTTGGAACTAGCTACACTCCATACATTAATGGAGTTGCTGATCCTGCTTGGGATAGTGGTACAAGATCGTATGCTGTAGGAACAGTAATTCGTATTGATTATTCTTCTCCAGCATGTAGTGTTACTGTAAACGGAACATTATACTCTTCTGGATCTAATATTACCGTTTCTACAGGAGCTACATATGCATTTCAATTAAAGAATGCTGATCACTATGTAAACGATGGTGCACCAACTTGTGTAGGTAATGAATTACGTCAACCAATCATTAATGATTGTGGAACTACTTCTTACATTTTAATTAGTGAATGTTCATGTACTTGTAATCGAGCTTGTAATGGTACATATTTTGGTTCTTGGTATTGTGATATCAATCAAACTAAGAGAAATCAATACTACTATTGTAATGGTGCTCTTACAGGAGTTGTTGAAACAAATCCAAATTGTACAGTAGCATGTACAGGTACATATTGGGAATACTATTGCGTCAATTATGGAGTAGCTCCGTATACACAAAGAAGAAGACAAAAGTACACTTGTAATAATGCTAATACAGGACTTGATGAATTTGTAACTGATTGCAGTGGAAACTGTGGCGTTAATACTTCTCAAATTGCAAGTGCTGAACCAATAGGAAACAAATATGTTTGTAGTGGAGGTGTTGTAACGATTTATCCTGTTTATATTAATATTAATACATGTTATACAGGACCTAATATTTATTATGTAGGTGGAGCATGGCAAGAGGCGTACCCTGTTAATAATCCACCAAATACCACTGCTAGTTATCAATTTCAAAATTACACAGCTTGTTACCAACCAGCATGTACAGAAGGCGATGTATATAAAGATGTAAATGAGTGCTCTTCTACATGCAATAATTATTTTATTGAAATCAATGGAAATAAAATAAATGTAGGTGGACAACCTACAGGAGGATCTTGTAATTATAGTTCAAACTGTCAAGATACAGGATCACCATATTGTTCAGGTCCAAACTGGGTAGTTAATCGTTATCAAGCTAACCCTTGTTCAAGTCAGTCTTGTCCATCACCTAGAGTAATTGAATACAACTCTGTCACTCACGGATGTTACACACCACCTACTTGTAGAACTTACCAAATAGTAGGAGACTATACGGATCAGTCTGTAGAAGGTGTATACACTGCTTGTGGTGGAGGTAGTGCCAACTTCTCATTCTTTGGAGGTCCAGGTACAGTGGGATATGTATGTGCTCAACTATCTACTGTGTATGTTACAAGTGGTAATGGATATGCAGTAGATGTAGGAGGATGTTAAACTAATAGTGAATAAAATAAAATAAAAAAAAAAGATGCCTAAAACAATTGTCATAAAACTAACATCACTTGGTAACAAAGTACAAGGGCCATTTGATATAACAGATAACTTAGGGAATGTTGTAGCTACTAATGTAGCTATACAAACCTTAATTACTGGGGCATCTTATACATTTGTAGATGCTGCAGTTTCAGCTACATTAAAATCAAAAGACACTTGTAACATATCTGTAACTACTATTATTGCATATATGTCACAACAGAATATTAATAACATTCGTTTAATAGAAAGTAATACAGGAAGTTTATGGAGACATTTAACTGACACTATTAATTACAATAAATACTATGGAGTTATAAAACCATATATTATTGAATATCCTTTTTACTATCAGAATCAAGATCAGATATTACAAAACATCAAAGACTTCACTACAGCATATAAATATCTTCCTATTACAGATGGTGTGTTCAATGAGAATGCTAAAATTCAAACTGATGATCAATACTTTAATAAAGCAATTTTATACAATGGTCAACAATGTACAGGCATGTTAAATTTGGTTCCTAAACCAATGCGTAATTTACAATCTTACAATTCTTATCCCCAATATAATACAGATAGTAAAACAATTATATTTACTAAATCAGATAGTTTTTATCAATACAATACTTTTTGGTCTATAGTTAAAAATAAATCATTACCTTTATTTAATACATCATGTGAGTCTTTATCTATAGACAAAGTGTTAAATCAAACTAACATGGATTATGGTGTACGTTCATTTAAGAAAGATACATTAAGAGCTAAAAGTTTATTAGTGAGACACATCTTAGATGATAGATCTGATGCTCATCTTGTGAGTCAATTTATTCTCGCACCTTCTCAAATCTCTTATAAATAATGTCTAGTAAAGTTACATGTTCAAGTTGTGGTCATTCCTGGAATACATCAGATTCTAGTAAGAAGGATGTGAATGTCTGTCACATATGTGGTAAAGACAACACAATGAAAGATGGTGGTTGGTTAAATAAATATCAAGAAGGTGGAGAAGCTAGTAAGTATATACAAAATGTTCCAAAGACATTTGGTAGAGGCGTTGCTGCATCTGAAAGTACAGGAGTTAATAAAGTATTACCTACTGATCCTAGAAAATTAAAGTTAATTAATCAAGCAGAAGAAGATGCAAAAATAGCAAAGGAAAGAAGAGCTAGAATTAATAAATCTATTTCTCCTGAAGCTCTAGATTTTAATAAACCTTCAGAAGATCTTGCTTTGCAAACATCTGCTACTGCAGATAAATTACGTTTTTCTGACTACCCTAACTGGTTTGATGATTCTATGTTGAATCCTATTCCTACTCTTGCACCAATGGTTTCAGGATTAGGTAGAATTCCATTAGAAATTAGTCAAGGTAATTATGGACAAGCAGCTTGGAACTTAGCAGCTCCTGTACTAGCAGGTGCTGGAGAAGCTGCTGGAGAAATGCTACTTAAGCCTGTCATTGATCCATTAATGGCATATGGTAAAACTGCAGCTAAGAAATATGTATTAACACCAGCAATGGCTAAGTTAAATAGTATTTTAGGCAGACAAGCTTCTGTTCCTTCTATGGGACCTTACATGAGACCATCTCATGTTATAGACGATTTATCTGGAACTAATATTGGTAGAAACATTAACCAAGATTTTGGTATAGATCAATTATTAGCTGATAATTCGCAACTTGCAGATCAGTTTAAATTACCTTTGTATGAACCTGGATCAGGTAGTGGGATACTTCCTCAAACTGCTAAAACATCTAAGGATTTTAAAAAATTAATATATGATAAAAATTTAACTCATTTATATCAAAGAAGTAAATTAATGCATGGTTGCGGTTCTGCTGCAGAGTGTGCACAGATTGCTAATGCTATTGCATCAACGGTTAATAGACAAGTTACTCCAGATGTTCCATTTGATTACAGTGGTAATGCAGATAATGCTTGGTATAGTACATCTCAAATGTTACGTAATGATGGAGAACTTATATATAATGAAGGTAGAGATGGTCTTATAAATTCAAACATTGCATCAAAGCTTCAGGTTGGAGATCAAGTGATGATGGGTCCTGATGCAGGAACTCCTCATCCTTCTGTTTCTTCTGCTACAGGAAACATTAAAGAACCTAATGTTAATCACAGAGCTACTATTGTTGGTACAGATTCTGATGGAAACATGTTACTTAATGAAAGTTTTGATGGTAGATTGGTTTCTGTTCCTATACAAAATAACGTTTACTATAATAATAATTCTAATTATGGAATTAGAAGTATTGTTAGACCTTCACAATTTGTAGATAAAGCTCAAGATATTGCAAAGAGAGCTATTTTAAATGATGTAAACATGAACACTGGTACAATGGATTTTGGAGTTAGTCCAGAATTGCAAATGTACAAAGAGCTTTATGATAAAGTAAAACCTAGATTAATTGGTAACTTAGGAATTCATGCAGATGAGGCTGATCAAATCTTTAGACATATATTAGGTATTGGTGTACAAGAAACTAAAATGTCTGGTAAGTTAGCTAAAGGTTTACCTAAAGCTAAAGTAATCATTCAAGATAAGTTAAGAGAAGCAGGATTAACCAAACCAGTTAAAGAAATGATTAATGCTGTAAAGGCATTTGGTAATAGAAAGTATGAACCTAATCCAGATTTATTAGACTTCCCTGGTAAAAGTACAATCCAAATGGAAGCTAGTAAACTAGCTGAGAAAGAAGGTATTGATGTTATAGATGCTGTAGAACAGTTATACACTACAAAATACAATAGACCAAAGCCTTTTGCTTTATCTGATACAGATCCATCTGTTGGTGCATTTAGACAAAAGCATCTTTCTAAAACTGCAGAGAGATTAGGTTTAACAGAAAAAGATTTCAAAATTGGTAAAGGAAATAAAAACTCATTTTATAATAATCCTGAGAATGAAATACTTGGAGCATTTTCTAATTTTTATGATTTAAAAAACAGCTTAGCAAAGAAGCATCCTGATTGGAATCAGCAGAAATTATTTGATATGGCTACATTGTCTTGGAATTCTCCAAGTAAAGCTAACAATGCTGAACTTGTAGATTACTTCTATGACTTTGTAGATAATTCAAAGTTTGAAGGATTTGATTACTTAAACAAAGTAAAGAATAATATTAAAACTTATGCACCTCTAAAATCTGTAACTCCAACATCTGAAGTAAATATTACTAAACCATTCTTACAGTTTAAAGATGGTGGATGGCTTGATCAATATCAAGAAGGTGGCGAATTAGATAAAAGCGCTTTATCTGGGGTAAAGAATGTTTTATCTGCAGTGAGTGATATAACATCAGCCCCTGCAAGAGGACTTACATATTTAGCTACAGGCAAGTATCAAGATCCTTCACAAGCTATGGGTATTACTAATCCTATAGGAGCATTTTTAACAGATGCTATATTAGATCCTGCTAATTTGGTAGGTGCAGGACTAGCTACTAAAGTTTTAAAAGGAGCTGGTAAAGTAAACAAAGTAGCTAGAGCAGTAGATGTAGCTGATAGGATAGCAAACACTAATACATTTCAGCGAATGGGAATTGCTCCTAAGAATATACCTATTGATCCTAAACAGTTTAAGCAGGCTTCTCAATCTACTATTGATGCATTAACACAAAGGGGACAAGAACTAGATAAGATAACAAATGGTAAATTTAATGTAACTCCTGATGATATTCATTATCATGGAACTTTTGCTGCAAGACCTATTGTAGAAGTTAAAACTCCACATGGCTCAGAATATTTTTATAAGTCTACAGGATGGGGTGGTAAAAAAGGAATTGATCCAGGACAATGGCAAGCATTTGGACAATGGATGGATGCTCCTGCAGGAACTGTAGCGCCTACAGCTATTAATAATTGGTTTGTAAAAGGTAAAGGATTTGATAACTTTTATGGCAGCAAATCATTTGGTAATGTAGCTAACAGTCTTGATGACGCTCTTATAAAAAAATATAATGTTCCACCAAAAGATATAAATAAGTTTTTAAATTTTCAGAACATTCAAAGTGATGTAAATACTTTTATTCCAAAACGTAAGGATGGAGGATGGTTAGAGAAGTATGAAGATGGAGGAGAGTTAAACTATAATGATTCTAATGCTTCTGCAGGACCAGGCTTTCAAGGTGATGGATATAGTAACGTAGGACGTAACTATTCTCCTGCATGGGGAGGACAGTTTCAAGATGGTGGAGAGATTGCTCAAACTGGTAAAACAGTTCCATTTGAACAGTGGTATAAAACAGTTCCTAAAACTAAGAATGATACTACAAGTTATAACTTAAGAAGAGCTTATGAACTAGCTCCTCAAAAAGATTTAGATTCTTTTGTAAAAAATCCTAAAGCTCATTTAATGTCTGCCTATGAAGATCCAAACACAGGTATATATGAGTTTATGAAATCTAAGAACCACCCAACTATTCAGAAAGAACTAGATTGGTATAATAGTAAACAAGGTGCAGATTTTAAAAATAGTCATAGCCTTGATACCTCTGGAAATTATTATAAGTATATTCCTAAAGAAATGGCTATGGGAGGATCTATGCCAGGTGCTGTAGGATTTACATACGCACGTGTAGCAGGATCTGCTCCTGACAACGGTAAGTATGCTAAGAAGACAAAAGCTTCTGCTAAGAATGGTACAGAGATGGAGTACTATCAGAACGGACTTGATTGGAAACCTAGAAATATCTCTAAGAATGGTAAGAAAGTAATTAAAGATGACAGAGGACAATGGGATCATCCAGGAGAAATCACACAGATTGGTTCTAACCAAATTACAATGCAAGGTGTGCCTTATCCTGTGATGGGTATATCTGACACAGGAGACATACAAATGATGTATCCTAACCAAGACTATCAATACGATGGAAAGTCTGTTACAGAGTATCCTATGATGGCACAAGGTGGACAGTTGACAAAGCTAGATCAGCTTACAAACTTTACTAATTATAATAAACCAACCAAAGGTGGGTGGTTAGATAAATACAAATAATATGAAAGCTCAAATATTAAAAATTGCTGGTGTTAAGAATGAGAAAGAGTTCTATCGTAAATTTCCTACGGAAGAAGCTTTTATGAAAAAACATGGTAAAGAACTGAAGAAAGCTCAAGTAGGTATACAATTAGATGGCGTCATGGGTAAACCTTTTCAAGGTATGCCTAAAAAGTTTAACAAGTTTAGTGTACCTGAAACCCTGCAACTTAATACTGACGTTTCACAAAACCCATATATGGGTGGATCATTAATTGGTGGTAAAAAGCCTGTAGATCCTAATTTAGTTATAGGTAGTACTAAACCAGGTGCATCAAGTAATTTACTAAGTTCTGCTGTAACTGCATTACCTGAAATCATTAGTGGTATTAGTGGTATTATGCAAGATCAAGAAAATTTAGATAAGTCTAGAAAATATGCTAAGCTTGCTAAACTTGTTGCAAATTCTCCACAAGAAAAACTTCCTCAACGTCAGTATGTAATACCAGAAGACATGTTAGTAAATGATCCTAATAAATATGGTATTGCACAAAATGGTGCATTCATTGGTGGCAATCCTACAGAGATTCAGAATATGTATAATCCTAATGATTTATATTCTAATCTTGGTTATGAACCATTAAATGATAGTAATCCTAAACAATATCAATTTGGAGGCAATGTTGATTATTCAACTCTTACACCATTACTTGGTAACTTTGCAAGTGGTGTAGGTAGTTCTGCTAGAGGTGGAGGATTTAAACAAGGTAATATAGGTCAAGTGGCAAGTGCTATTGGGGGTGTTGCAGGAACTGCTATTGGTGGTCCTCTTGGAGGAATGATTGGTTCAACTTTTGGAGGATTGATAGGAGGAGGATTTGATGCAGATACTATAGCTCAACAAGAAGCTTTAGCTGAAGAACGTGATTCACTTTTTGGATCTGCAGCATTTGGTAATGTTAGACAAAAACAATTTGGAGCATATACAAAAAATGGAGGAAGTGTTCCTTCTTATGAAGATGGCGGATATATGAATCCAGAATACAATCCACAAATGATTGCTAAGTTTGGTGATTATGATGTTGATAAATTATTTAAACCTCCATATGATGCTGACATGTTACGTTCAGGCGGTCATCTTGCACAAGTGAATTACACTCCTCCTAGTGCTCAAGCTATGTATACAGGACGTAATCAAATGGAATATGGTGGACAAATGGCTATGGGTGGTGATTTACAAGTTCATCGTGGTAAAGCAGAAACAATATCATATAATCCATTCTTACCAAACGGTGGAGAAACTGTAATGTTCAGAGGACCATCTCATGATAATGGTGGCATGCCTATTTCTTATGGAGAGAATGGTGTAGAAGTTGAAGGTGGAGAACCAGCTCAAATTATGCAAGATGGTGGTGATATGCAAAACGGTAATGACGAAGGTAACTTACTTGTATTTGGTAATTTAATGAAACCTGGTACAAATCAAAAGTTTAAAAACTACATTGCTGATTTATCAAAGATAGAAGCTAAACAAAATAAACTAGTTGATAAAACTACTACATTAATTAACAATGCTGATGTTAATGATCAGTTTGATAAATTATCATTAAACACAGGGCAAGTAAATTTAATTGGTGCTAATATGAAACTAAAAGATATTGCCAATAAGAAAAAAGATGCAGCAGCTGAACAAAATGCTATTCTCGATACAGCTAAAGAATTTGGAGTAGAATCAGATGCATTAGCTAAAGGTAAAATCAAATATGCTAAAGCTAATGATCCTTATGCTAAGTTTGGTGCTAAGATGGAAACATTTCAAAAAGGTGGAAAAACAAGTAAAATAAATCTTCGTGAAACAGGTAATTTAGCAAAACTATATCAAAAAGCAGTATCAACAAAAGATCCAATAGCTGTTAGTGAATTTCAAAGAGTTGCTTTTAATACGCTTGGTGCTAATGAAATAAAAAAACTTACAGGTGTAAAAGATACTAAGAAATTTGTAGATGGTGTATTTGGACCATCAACAAATAAACTTGGTAAAGCTGTTTCACAGAAGGCACAACAAATGGTATTGCCTGCAAGTGTACCTAGTGCTAATGAACTAATACAATATCCTGATGAAGAGCAAGCTATGTATCAATCAACATACGTACCACCACAAGCTATTGGAATGAGTTTTCCAGATCAAGAAAATTATATTGCAGGAATGTCAGATGTAGAAATGGCAAAACGTAATCAACAATCTACCGCTGATAATAAAAATAATTTACCAAAATCATTACTTACTGGACTTAAATCACTTATGCCATATTTACGTCCTAGTAATCAAATGGAACTTGATCCTGCACAATTATCAGGAGAGATGTATGCAATGGCTACTAATAAAAAGCAACCTGTATTTGCACAAACATTCACTCCTGATTTATCTCAACCAACTAGAATTAGTTTACAAGATCAAGTGAATCAAGTTACAGCTCAAGCTAATGCTTCTAAGAGATTAGTACAAAATAATCCTACTGCATTAGCTTTTATCGATGCTCAAGCTAAAAAGTCTATTGGTGAAATTTTAGGAGAACAATTCAGAATGAATCAAGGTGAGCAACAACGTTCAATGGAAATAAATCGTCAAACAATGAACGATGCTAAATTAAAGAACTTAGGTATTCGTCAAGAGCAAGCTGATAAAATGGCTGCAGTTGATGTTAATACTAGAAGAGAAAACCAAGCAATTCTTAATTCGGTTTCTGCAAAAATGTTACAGAACAAAGCTCAAAATAAACAACTAGCTATCATGGAGAACATGTCTAACTATCGTTTTGATCCACAAGGTAGGGCTTATAGTTTAAATGCTCCTTATGAATTTAATATGTATGGTAATGAAAAAAATCAAGATGGGGTTGCTCCAGCTGGATATGAGTTTTATAAAGCAATGAGAAAGAAAGGTGCTACAAAAGATGATGATCCTGCAGTTGTTAGAAATGGTTCAATTGTAAAAGCAATCAAAGGTCTCTAATCAAACTAGTTATACAAGATTACTAACTTTTGTTAGTCTTCTTTGTATATGTAATATTTTAAATTATATTTGTTAATTATACTATCCTATGGCTTCATATACAGACGCA
>Ga0209084_1002238_pt1 | contig 15229 bp, 18 predicted proteins | sample C_130820_MF_Meta_FD_187309 | JGI IMG/M metagenome (GOLD analysis project Ga0209084, IMG submission 187309) | Freshwater microbial communities from Lake Croche, Canada to study carbon cycling - C_130820_MF_MetaG (SPAdes) (version 2) | ecosystem: Environmental > Aquatic > Freshwater > Lake... | reverse complement strand
CTAACCAATGGACAATCATCTGCATAGTATTTGTATTCTCCATTGTAATCTCTAAATAAAAATTTTTCGTTTACACCTTCACCGTGCCATTCTCCTTTGATTTTTGCGTACTCAAACGCTAATTGTATAAATTCTTTAATTGTATGAGTTTCATTAGAAGATAACACAAAGTCTTTTGGTTTATCTTGGTTAATCATCAACCAAATACCTTTAACAAAATCTTCCGCATCGCTCCAATCTCTCTTGCTGTAAATATTGCCAAGTTCTAAAGGTTCAAATTTTTCATTGTGAGATTTTAAGGATTTTAAAATTCTTGCTACATTTTTTGTAATCTTTCTAGTAACAAATTCTTCACCTCTTCTGACTCCTTCATGATTGAAAAGAATACCTTGTACAGCAAATATATTATAAGACTCTCTATATACTTTTACTAAATGATGGGCGGTACATTTTGAAACTCCATATGGAGATCTTGGTTTAAATGGATGTTTAATATCTTGTGGAGCATAATCAACGTCTCCAAATTGCTCTGAGCTTCCAGCATTATAAAACCTACAAAGAGGAGCAATATTTTTAATTGATTCTAAACAAAGAAGAACTCCAATAGCATTTGTCTGCATGTGATTTAGTGGCATTTTCCAACTGTTTCCAACAAATGAATTTGCTGCAAAATTAATAAAATAATCTGGCAAAACTTCTGTAACTACAGAATTAATGCTTTCTGAATCGGTCACATCCATTTCAATCAATTTGAATTTTGGATGTGATAATAGATGATTTATATTTTGTCTGTTGGGAACACTCAATCTTCTTTGAGTTCCATATACTTCTATATCATTAAAATTACCTAATAGATAGTCTGCCATTAAGCTGCCATCTTGTCCAGTGACGCCCGTGATTAGTACTTTTTTCATATTAATTTTTAAAACCTTTATATAATTTTACGTTTTCTTCTGAGAATTTTTTGACATGATTCTTGTCAACATAAACATCTAGAAAAGAATTAATTGCTTTTGTTAACTTTGGTCTTCTATCTTTAAAGCAGTAATCAACTTTTCTTTTTAAGTCTGCAATTTCATCGTTTGAAGTCGCTTCTCCTATCGCGTCTTCTAGTTTCCACATTCTAATATGTAAAACAATAAACCGATCTAAGATCTCGGCAAAGCTCTCGCTGAATTCAATATCATTTGAATTGATTGATTCTTTATCAAATCTTTCTGCAATTTCTTCTAAAAGTAATTCGCTAATTTTTGTTATTCTTTCTATTGACATATTATAGATTATTTAAATAATTAACTAATTCTTCTACTTGTTTTTCTGTTAATTTTGCATGAAGTCCAACATAAAAACCGTTTTGATGTAAAAGCTCGCTCATTGGAAAATTTTTGTAAGAAGCAAAATCTTTGTAACATGTTTGCCTTAGCAAATTACCAGAAATAATTGGCCTTGTTTCAATTCCTTGATCGTCACAATATTTTAATGCTTCTTTCTTTTTTTGTGAATTTTTAAAAATAATAGGTAAACTAAATGCACTAGCTTCTCTATTATTAAATGTATGTGGCAAAATGTATTTAGAATTTAATTTACTAGAAAATAAGTCGTAAATATTTTTTCTTTTTGTTATATATCGTTCCTTTTTTGAGAAATCAATAAGTCCAATAAATGCATTTAAATCTGTATTTCTAAAATTGTTTCCTAAACAATAAAAATCAAATCTTCCATCTACGTCATTATTTCTATACTGATTTGAATCGCTGACTGATCTTGTCATGCCATGATTTCTTAACATTAAACAATAATCATATTCCTCTTTTGAATTTGTGAATACAAATCCTCCCTCAATGCTTTGAAGTTGATGTCCAAAATATGTACTTGTTGTAGATGTTGCAAAAGAAGATACGTTTTTACCTTCAAATTTTCCAAACGTATTTTCGCAATTATCCAACATCAATTTAACAGAATATTTATCTGATAATTGTTTTAATTTATTTAAATCTGGAACAAACCCTAACAGACTAGTTGCGAAAATACATGCTATATCTTCATTTGTTTTTAAAACTTCTTCTAGCTGATCGTAATTAAATGAAAAATCATCAAGATTCACATCTACGAATTTAGGCACAAACCCTTCTCTTATAAAAGGGGAAATAGAAGTTGTCCACGTTGTGGATGGAAAAATAATAGTTTTCTTTTCTTTATTTTTGTCTTTCAACATCATTGCTAACATTGTGTTAGCTGTTGAACCGCTAGAGCAAAAAACTGCATATTTGCTTCCTATAAATGAAGCCATTTCTTCTTCAAATTGTTTTACTTTTTTATCTTGTGTCCACCTGCTGTTTGGATTTAAAATAAAAAAAGATATTTTTAATTTATCTAGAAAAGTAAAATTATTTACATTTAATGGCCAGTTCATATTTTTAAAAAACTATTCGTTATACCAATATCTTTGTGGTATATATTAAAATATTCAGTATTAAAATCAAGCCATTCAAAATTATTAGAGATATCTAATGGAATGATTTTATTCAATCTTTCTTCGTCGTAATTTAAAACTATTTTTTTTCTAACTCTGGGATAACAGTTTGCCGCATGGTAAAAACCACTATCTACGCCTATATAAATAGCAGCAGAAGAAATTATTTTAATAGTATCTAACTTTGATAATCCTCTTTTATCTATTGAATTTTTTACTTGAGGTTCATTTGGCATTCCTATTTGAATTATTTCGTAATTTTTATAATTTGATGGAATATGATCAATTACATGTTGTGCCATTAAGCCATTTGTAATGCCTTTTACATGAATTACTAATCTATTTAAAATTTGAGGCTCATCTTCAAATATATAAAGTCTTGGATGTCTTAAAAATATATTTGGAACTTTATAATTCCAGCAGAATTCTGCAGCATTAGATTTATGTGAAATTCTAATACCCATATCAATTATAACTAATTGATCTCTATAAAAATCTATTATAATTTCTGGATCTTCATTCCTTACAACATAAGGATTGCTATCGTATATCCAATGTTTATCTAAATCTATAACTTTATTGTTATAATTTTTATAGAAATTCTCTGGAAATGAACTCTTTATTAAAGCATCTCCTATTCCACCTGGACCATTTCCAGTTATACCTATTTTTTTATTAAAAAAAAGCGAATCTACATCTAATGTAAAAGACATTGGTTTATTGGATTTAATAAAATATTTAATCTTTCAAAAATCTGTTCTATGGTAGATTCCATTGGCATTACCCAATTTGGATTTAATAACCATCTAACCAAAAAATCATCATCAAAAAAATTAGTAATTATAATTTCTGGTTTTCCAAAATGTAATGGAAAAAATCTTGGTCCACTATCGCAAGAAATTACTGCTTTACAATTTTTAGAAAATTCCCAAAGTTCATTTAATTCACAATAAAAAATATCTAAACCTATATCATTACAATAATTTATTAAAAAAGTATTATCTGAAGCAACTGGACACACTAGTTTTATATTATTTGTTTTTGAAAACGAAACAATTTGTCTTGCTTTTTCTTTTGGTATTTTATGCATTTCGTGTTGATTCTCTCTCGCGGTTGGAAAGAAAAACACGTAATCTTTTTTGTTATTTTGTAATGTAATATTTGGCCGAGGAAAATGTTTATAATATTTTGCCAATGGTAAATCTGTATAGTTTGGCCATAACATGGTGTCTGGAACAAAATTATAAACCTTATTATAATTAACAAATTCATCAAATTCATTTGTTGTTTGTTGCATGTCTATCCAAATATCTTGATGCGTACTCTTGGTTTTTTTTACATAAATAACTTTATTATAAAAGTTAAAACTTTCCTGAATAAATAATGGATAGTTTTTACCTATATGTTCATCTACATTATTTAAATAAGGTCTAATTATATCTATTTCATTAGGGGAGTATTCATCTATAACGGCTGGAACAAATCTATTAGCTAATAGATGATCTCCAATTCCACCATACATTATAATTCCTATTTTCATTTTCTTGTTATCCAACAAAGTTCTGCTGTTGATACTTGTATATTGTTTTTTTGTGACCACTCGTTTACTGCTTGAACAACTCCTTGCCAAGTATCGCTATAATCGTGGCCAGCAAAAATACCGCCCTTTTTTACTTTGGGATACCACAATTCAATATCTTTTTTTACTTCTTCGTATTCATGATTTGCGTCAATAAATACAAAGTCTAAAGATTCATCTTTAAAGTGACTTGCCGCTTGATCGGATCTTAGTCGCATTGGGATTATGTATTCGCTAATTGGTTTAATATTTTCTAAGAAAGTTTCGTATAATTTATCTTCAACAACTCTTTGGTCGTCCATGTGTTCTTCACTGCCTTTCCAAGTATCGACACAAAAGAAATCAATATTCTTTTTTGAGTTTGCTATTTCTACAGCCATAAATACTGCACTTTGACCAAGCCAAGTTCCTATTTCTACAAATTTTCCATATGGGAAACTATGAACTGCATAAGCATATAATTGCGGATAGGAAAACCATCCTTCTACTTTTTCAAAAAAATGTTGTTTCATAAATTTAATTTGTGTTCGAAAATTTCATAATCAAAATCTTTTTCTTCCATGTGAATTTTATGAGCTGGAGATTGCCCTCCTCCTTCTACATACCAATGTTCATTCCAGAATTCATGATTTCTTTTTAATCTAGAATTTAAATCAACGTATCCAATATGAACTACAAATGGAATTTGATTTGATTCTAATGCTTCTAGTCTATTATCTAGTCCTTGTGTAGGAATAAAATTTCCATTTTCATCAACAAGGTCACAGCCATCACTCATTAATGTATTGATGGTTCCATCTGATTTTCTAGCGGCAATTTGAGGCGCTCTATAGGCAATGCCTTTATTGAGATATTGTTTGTGATTTATTGATTTAAAATGCTGAAAATCTTTGTAAAGATCTACTGATGGTACAGCGACGCATTGAATATCAGAATTAAATTTTAATCTAAAACACAAGTTATTCCATAAGCTCCTTTGTGCAATAGGAATGTACTCGTCAAGATCTAATTGAATTTTAAATTCTTGTGTGCATTTTTGCAACGCGGCATTTTTAATTTTGCCATCTAACCAAGGATCTTTGTAATCAAAAGATGTATTTATAATCTGATAAGACTTTGCTTCTTTTGCTAGAATTTTTCTTATACTGTTTTCCGTATCATCTTCCGATGTGTTTATTGCAACCACAACCTCGTCAGCAAAATGGCAGGACTTGCCTAAGCAGTCCTGCCATCCAACAAATCCATGTTTATTTAAATTAAAAGCTGAATGATAAATGGAAATCACTCAAATAATAACTTAATCTTCTATAATTTCTACGTTAGCTAAAGATGGATCCAACAATAAAAATTCTTCTTGATTAAATTCTTGTTCTCCATCCCAGTCATATTCTTCTGCTTGGGCTTTTTTGTAAGCTTCTTTTTCTGGGTAATCTTCAGAGCCTGGTTTTGCAGGTTTATATTTTTTACCCATTCTTTGTTTCTTTTCTCTTATATTATCCCAAAGACCCTTTTTTGCACCTTCAATTTCAATTAAATCGGTTATATCTTTTTCTTGGCAAGTTGCACTCTCGCATCCACATCTGCAATTTTGAGAGAGTGATTGCGAAAATGTTTCTGAAGATGTTATTTTGCTAACTGGAGTCTTGCTCCAGTTTTTACATGACCAATAATTAGCCTTCCATTTTGGACCAGGGTTGTCGCAACCATGTCTTGCTCTATAAGCTTTTCTACGCTCAGGATTATCTCTTTTTATAGTCATGTTTGGATCTCCAAACTTGACCATAACGACATTTCCTTTATCGTTTTTTACATAAACTCCAAATTTCTTTTTAGATCCAGAAGGTAATCTAAAAGGTTTATTTAGAGTCTTGCTTTTTTTTTATCTTCTGCCGCAAAAGATACTTCTTCAAGTAACTCTGTATCGGTTAAACCAGCTTCTATAATTGAAATTTTTGCTAATTGAAATTCAATATCTGAAAATGCAGAAAATTCTGTATTTGAGGAATCAAAATTATTTGTTAGAATATCACTATCTGCTTTTGCATAAGATGTATTAACAACTTGATTTAAAACCATCTTAAAAAATGAATTAACTCTAGCGAATGCCCATTGAATTTTAGAAACTCCAACTCTATGATTAGTGTCAAAAGCTTTTAACCCTCTATTAAAAACTTCCTCAACTTGAGCTAAAGTAATTTGACGATCATTATTTTCGTTAAATTTTTCTACTTTGCTTTGTAAGGATGCTTTTACTTTATTTTTGGCTTTTGTTTTTTTATTCGTTTGCTGAGAATCTTCTTTATCTTCAATATCTTTAGATTCTCCAGCTTCGTGTTTCGGGTCTTCTTCTGGATCTTTATTTTTTGCTTTTGTTTTTTTATTCATTTTCTCAAGATCTTCTTTATTTTCTTCATCTTGAGATTCTCCAGCCTCATGTTTTGGATCTTCTTCTACATCTTTATTCGTAGCATTTTTTGATTTCGCAGCATATGTGTCATCCATTTCTGCCATACATTTTTTGCACATTTTATCTGCATATGTATCTTCCATTTTAGACATACATTTTGAACACATCTTCCCAGCTTTTGAATTCATGTCGCCTTTTTTCTCAATATCTTTAATGTCTTTAGATTCTTGAGCTTTTTTAGCTTTCATTTTTTCATCTTTTTCAGCATTTGGATCTCCTTTTTCCATTTCTTTATCTTTCTTATCTTCCTTGTCAGGATGCATCTTGGATTTAGATGTATCGCATTTGCACATTGACATTGGTTTGTCGCAATTTGGGCAGGTTTTTTCTGCCTTGCTTGCGAACAATTTTTTAATTTGTTCAGAAAAATCGAGTTCCATTTGATAAAATATTACACTAATTTTTATAAAAAGTCATTAAGATTCGCAACTCTTGCACTCCATAATTGATCTAGCAAGTTCTTGAGATGGATTTACACCCCTTTGATAGTATAAAGATTTAATTCCTTGTTCCCAAGCAAAGATCATTAATTCGCTTACTTCTTTTGGTTTTGTATTTTTATGAATTCTAAGATTTAAACTTTGTCCTTGATCAATATATTTTTGTCTTCTAGATGCTTGTATGACAATTTCTTTTTGGCTAATTTCTCCGAATGTTTTGAACACATCTTTTTCTTTTTTTGATAAGAAATTTAAATGTTGAACGCTACCGCCAGACTTTAAAATACTAGTCCATATTTCTTCATTATCTTTATAATGATCAGCTAAAACACTCTTTAAATATGGATTTCTATATGAAGATCTAGACTTTGCTAAATCTTTAACGAAGTAATTATCCATTAGTGGCTCAATGCTTGGAGAGACTTGACCAAGAATAAACGAACTAGAAGTTGTTGGCGCGATAGCTAGTGTTGTAACATTTCTTCTTCCATAGCCCTCAAGTAAAGGGGGTTCTCCTAGATATCCAGCAAGTTTTTCTGTGGCTGCATCCGCGTGTTGGCGAATTGTTTTCCAAATCTTAGAATCTAAAAATTTAGCCTCCATAGATTCAAACGCAATCATTTTTGATTGTAATAAGGAGTGCCAGCCAACGACACCAATACCCAACGCTCTTTGATTGATAGCAAAATTTCTAGCATATTGCATGTGATGCATATTTTCTGTTTTATTTATAAACTCTGTCATTACAGCGTCCAAAAAGAAAACTAGAGTTTCTACAGCGTCCGTATCTTTCCATTCCTCCCATTTTTCCAAATTTAAAGAAGAAAGATTGCAAACAAAAGATTCTGTTTCGGAATTTGAAAGCATTATCTCTGTGCATAGATTACTGTGGGATATTTTTAATCCTTTGTCTTTGTAAACTTGAGGTGCTGCATTATTTACATTGTCAGTAAAGAAAATATATGGATATCCACTTTGGAATTTCTTTTCGATTAACAATGCCCAAATATTTCTTTTTTCTTTATCGCCACCAATCATTGACTTCATCCAATCATCAGAAATGCATACTCCTATTGAAATATCTTGAATTGGATCTCCCTCTCCTTTAATTTTTAAAAATTCATGTATGTCTGGATGATCAATAGGAAGATAAGATGCAAATGATCCCCTTCTTACATTTCCTTGTGAAACTACTTGCATCAATTTATCAAATAACTGCATGAAGTGGACCGCTCCAGTAGATTTGCCACCAGAAGAAATAACCGATCCTCTTGGACGCAACTCTCCAAAAAATGCAGATGTACCGCCACCACCTTTTGTCATAATTCCAACTTCGGATACCTTGTCCATAATTGCGTCCATAGTATCTGAAACATATGATCCAAAACAAGAGATTGGCAAACCCCTTTCTCTTCCAAAATTAGACCAGATTGGGGAACTTTGTGTATACCAACCCCTTTTCAAATAAGATTCAAATTTATCTGCAAACCCATTAAATTGTGCAGGATTTCCATATACAGGATTTTTTAAAATATTTTCTGCTGTTATACCATTGTCTTTTATCCTTTGTTCTGCTGTTTCTCCGTCTAATAAATAGCCTCTACTCAAAAAAATTCTAGATTCTTCGTTTAACCAGTATATATCTTCCATATTAAAATAAATCGTCAGCTGTAAATGATTGATCCTTTTGTGAGTATTCTGTTGGCTTAGAATGAAAAAAATCTGCCATATTGTTTGCAAACAATTCTTCCGTGAACCAATTTGTTTTTTCTAAGATTCCTTTGTCGCAGACAAAAGGAGTTGCAAATCCTATTTGCAACAAAGATTCGTTGATTCTATTTTTAATAAATTCTTTCAAAATATCAGCGCTTAAATTAGTTTCATTTGTACCATTTACCATCCAATCAATAATTTTTGATTCAGACTCAAAAGCTTCATGGGCTTCATTTAGAATTTTATCCTGTAATTCTTGGTCAAACAAATCTGGGTACTCTTCTCTGATTGTGTTAATAATTTTAATACCAACCAAAGCATGAATATTCTCTTCGTTCCTAGTGTACTTTACTTGTTGATCTGTGTCTTTTAAGACGTTTTTAAATCTTGCAAACCAATTAATGACGTAAAATTGAGAAAATAAAGATACATTTTCTACAAAAAGAGTGAACAAGATAATTGCATATAGATATTGTTTCTTGCTATCTTTGTAGAACTTATGTGTATACTTTTTTAAATATTTGACTCTACCCTGTATCCAATCAAGTTTTAAATTTTGTTCAAAAACGTCTTCTAGCCCCAAAACAGAAAGTAATCTTTCGTATGCGTCATTATGAATTACTTCGACATTTGCCATTACATAACCAAGATCTTGAAAACAAGGCTGTGGTAGGTTGTCTCCTAATTTAGCCCAAAACGTCTTCACGGCTACCTCTATCTGTCCTATAGCAGATAGCGTCCTAACAATAATTTCTCTTTCTTTGTCGTTTAAGTCGGTTTTAAACTGTTGCGTATCTGAAGCAAAAGAAAATTGTTTGTCTGTCCAAAAACCGTCATGCATTACTTTTTTAAATTTTTCAGTCCAAGGGTATAGGTTGGGTTTTCGCGAGATTTGTTCCTCGAAAATCATAGTGGTTATGATTTTACACATCTAAATGCGTAGGTCAAGAATAAACAAAAAAATTAAAGAACTTGCATTTTAGGCTTGACATTGCCAAAAAAGTGTAGTTAAAATATTTTCAGCGAAACGCCTCCAAATTAAAAACCGTTTTTAATCTTCGCTGCGCTCAGAATGATTTTTAAAAAAATCATATTTTATGTTGACTTTCTCAGAAAAGAAGATATTCTATTAATAATGATTAGGAAAATTAACAATTTAGAATTTTTATATCTATGTCAAAGCGCTGATTGGCAATGTATAGTAGAATCGGATTCTGAAGAAAATGCTGCTACGTTGGCAATAGAGAATATAATGATGACTGATGAATCCGATAAATTTTCATTAACGGCTTCAATCGCAATAAAAAAATTAGATAATAATCTCTTTTTAGATAAAGAGGAAAATGAAATTATAGAATTTTACTCTCCAATGATTTTGGCAAATGCTGGTTTTCATTCAGAAGCTAAATCTTTAGAAGAGCTTTTAAATAAATAAATAAAAAAATGACAAAAAGAATTTTTATAAAAAACAATTTAAAATTAGAAGAAAAAACTCATTCTTCCGATATTGGCATTGATGTGCGTTGCACTTCGGAACCTAAAGTAATAGGAGTTAAAGCAACTGATGGAAATTGGAGATCTGTTGATTTTATTGAATTTGAAACAAATTTATTTATTGATTGCCTTCAAAAGAATTCAGAAACAAATTTATATATTGATGTCAGACCTAGATCCAGTATTTCAAAATATAATTTACTTTTAGCGAATTCTGTTGGTTTGATTGATCCCGAATACAGAGATCAAATATTTGTTAGATTTAAATATGTTTTTCAACCAAAGGATTTAAAATGGGACGCTCAATTAGAGCAATTTGTATGTTCTATTGATTTTGATAAGGTTTATAAAAATGGAGATAAAATATGTCAATTAATAGTTAATGAAACTATTGAAGTTGAACATGTTTATGTACCAGAGTTAGCGCCATCTAGAAGATCAACTGGAAAATTTGGAAGCACAGGAGAATAATATGTTTGGAATATCTGGATACGCAAGAACAGGAAAAGACACTTTTGGAGAAGCTCTAGTTAAAATTTTAACTAGATATGGAATTAAAGCTAAAACTTACGCTTTAGCAACTCAGTTAAAAACTGATATTACCTTTTTAACAGAAGGTGATTTTAATATTTCTGCTTTTACAAAAGATAGTGAAGAAAAGAAAATTATAAGACCGCTACTTGTTGGCTATGGCGAATCTTGGAGAAAAGCAGATCCAGATCATTGGATAAATATTTTAGATTCAAATTTTGAACCAAGAACTCTTCCAGTAGTAACTGATATTAGATATGAAAATGAAGCTGATTGGATTTTAAATTCAAAACATTCTTTTTTATTAAATCTAAGTCGAACTATTTCAGAAGGTCATTATGTAACTCCAGCCAATAAAGAAGAAGAAGAAAATGCTCCAATAGTCGCTTGTAAATCTTCATTTTTATATACTTGGACAACTACAGACAACGAAAATGAAATTGAAGAAATGGTTGAATCTTTTATTATAGCTATCCTACAACAAGATGGATACATAGATTTATGGAAAGCGACATATCCCTTATAAAAAAAGTAAAAAATGAAGGGGATGAAACTTCATTAAACGAATTAATAGAACGACATTCTGGAATTTATTTGGATATGGTTAATTCTGTGATACCAAACGATTGCGATTTTTTAGATAAAAATGATATCATAGACGAAAAAAATATATCTATTTATAAAGCAATTTTAAATTATGATCCAGATAGGAATACAAAATTTTCTACATATTTAGGAAATGAGACAAAGTGGAAATGTCTCAATATGTTTAATAGAGGGACAAAATATAAATATATAGATATTGATAATTTAAAAGAAGATTGTAATTTCACAGACTCTAAACTAGTCGAAAATATTTCTTCAAAAGAAATGATAACAAAAATTTACGAAAAAGCTCAGAATCATCTTGACAAAAGGGTATCAAAAATTATAGAGTTACGCTACAAGGTAGGAGAAAAAAATAAAACCATGCCTTGGAAAAATATTTCAGCCCAATTAAATGTTAGTGTTCAAGGCTGTATAAACATCCACGATAGATTCATAGAAGAAATTAAAAAAGATATTTATGTATAATAAAGTAGTACTAATTGGAAACCTTGTCTCTGATCCAGAGACAAAATTTACAGCAAATGGAACTGGAATCTCTAAGTTGAGACTTGCAGTTGATGATCCTTTTAGAAAGGATAATTCTGTTTTTATTGATGTTGAAGCTTGGGAAAAAATCTCTGAATTTTGCGCACAATGGTTAAAGAAGGGTCGAACTGTAATTGTAGATGGGCGACTTTGCATGGATACCTGGGAAAAAGACGGACAAAAATTTTCTAAACTTTATGTCAAAGCACAAGATGTTAGATTTTGTTCAACAGGAAAGAAAGAAGACGAAACAGAGACTAAGGAAAAAAAGCCTACTGGATCAAATAATACAGAACCATCTAAAACATCCAAAAATACCAAAAATACCAAATCATCTTCCCATTCAGATTTAGATGATTCTGATGTGCCATTTTAATAAATGAAATTAATTGTAGAAGCACCATTAAATCAATTAAGTTTTGGAAATGTTTCTTTTAATTTTTTAAGAGAATTTTTTAAAGCTGGAATTGAAATAGCATATTTTCCAATAGGAAATATTGATTTAACATCATTTAAAGTCCCCAATCAATTTGTTGATTGGTTGAATCACTCAATGAATCATCGTCATGATGCTTTAAATAAAGATTTAACTACATTAAAACTATGGCATTTGAATGGATCTGATCAACTTAGATCCAGAAGACAATATTTATTAACATTTTACGAATGTAATTCTCCAACTAATATTGAGAAAAATATTGCTAAAATGCAAGATAAAACATTTTTCTCTTCTGAGTTTGCTAAAGATCAGTTTGATGGATCCGATACTTTTTCATTAGGTCTTGATGAAGACTTTCATGCAACAGAAAAAAAATACATGCAAGATGTTATTCATTTTGGACTTTGTGGAAAGTTTGAAAAACGAAAACATACTGAAAAAATTATTAAAACATGGCTTAAAAAGTACGGTAATAATAACAAATATTTATTAAGTTGTTGTATTACAAATCCATTTTTTAAACCAGAAGATATGCAAAAAATCATTGCAAATTTAACAGAAGGAAAACATTATTCAAATATTAATTTTTTACCTTGGTTAAAATCAAATACTGAAGTTAATGATTTTTTAAATGCAATTGATATTGATTTAACTGGATTATCTGGAGGAGAAGGATGGAATCTTCCAGCTTTTAATGCTACTGCATTGGGCAAATGGAGTATTGTATTAAACGGAACTGCCCATAAAGAATGGGCAAGCGAAGATAATTCAATATTAGTTCAACCAAATGGAGAAGAGTCTGTACAAGATGGAGTGTTTTTTAAAGAAAATGACTCTTTTAATCAAGGAACATTCTTAACATTTGATGAAAATGAATTAATTTCAGCTATGGAAAAAAGTGAGACACTGGCGGGACAATTTAACATGTGTGGCTCAATTATGGGTCAAAAATTCACATATAAAAAGTCTTTAGATGAAATTCTCTCTAAGATTCAATTAGCATAAAAAATATTATAATAAAATTCTATGTTTAACTCAACATTAAATACACTAACATCATTAACGCCATTAGATATTAATGGACTCTTCACAACAAGCAATAATAATTCATTGATGAAAGACTCTATTGTAGCAATAAATAAACATAGTTATAATAGTAATAGACAAGGAATTACTTTTATTGATAAGCCAGATCGTTATGTAGCTATGCTAAATGTAGCTGGATTTGATAAATCAGAAATTAAAATTTCTGAAGATAAAACTAATTGTGGTTATTCAATAATAAATGTTTCTTGTAATAGTCAAGAATTTAACTTGAAAATTAACTATACATTTGGCATTCCAAGCAATGCGAATTTAAATACAATAAAGTCTGTATTAAAGAATGGAATTTTAACTGTATCGTGTGAAATTAAAACTCAAAAGCCAAAATCCATTTCAATCGAGATCGAGTAATTAAACAGTTAGTTTAGCACAAAATAGACCCATCAAAAAGATGGGTCTATTTTATTATATACATATGCCAATTTATTTATATCAAAATATAGAAACAAAAGAAATTAGAGAAGTTCTTCAGTCAATGAATGACGTTCATAAGTACTATGGTGATCAAGATGCTCCAGAAAATTGTTGGGAACGTATTTTTACTGTGCCTACAGCCTCCATAGATTCGAAATTAGACCCCTTTGATGGCAATCAATACATTAGAGCTACTGCAAATAAAAAGGGCACGTATGGGGACTTGTTAAACAAGAGTCAAGAACTGAGCGAAAAAAGAGCTGAACTATCTGGTGGATTAGATCCAATTAAAGAAAATTACTATAAACAATATAGCAAGGATCGTAGAGGAGCGATTCATCAAGACAAGATTAAAAAAACATTCGAAAATAAACATGTAAAAGTTGAACTTTAAATTGGATTGAATAGACTTAAAAATCTACCGTCTGAAGATGCTAAAGTCTGAGCATCAAAAGAAGCGAGTATAGGAAATAATGGATCTATACTTTCGTAGTTTACCATACTTAGTCCACTTGAAGTTGTATTTTCAAATGAACAAGTTAAAGTATAATTTAATAAACCATTTAAATCTATACTATAATTAAAACTATCAACCGATAAATTATCTATTATCAAATCTGTTACTTGAGAATAAACTACTCCGTCATATTTTCCAGAAATACCAATAGTTATTGAAAATTTTGAATTATTATTAAAAAATGTATTCAAATCTCCAGCTGTAAATGTGTTGCTTAATCCAGTTATTTTTAAAGATCCTTCTATAGGAAGCATTATTCTTCTATCAATTGGATCGCTTCCAGTTTCAAAAAAGTAAAATTTATTTCTATTTAAATTAATAGAAAAATCCATCGTTTGAATAACTCCAGTTAGAAAAGTGTTAATGTTAACACCTGGCACATTTAGTGATGAAAACGTATTTGAAATACTTATATTTTTCATTACGTAAACTAAAACTTGAGAATCAGACTTTTGCGTTCTTTCTATATAATCAGTTGCTAATGATTGACGCAATAGGGCTGAAGTTGTTTCGCCACTTGGCAATTGTAAATAATTTGAAGCTATATTTGCAATTTTTAAATTGGAAGATGCAAATGATGTTGATGTAATTGGTATTTGACCTACTTTATAAGAAAAAGATAGAGAGGTTAAATATACATCTCCCATTGAAATACATATCATGCTTGAATTAAAACCAATATTTTTTATTTTATAAAGCAAATCTGAAAATTCAACATCGCTATAAAGTATAAATATATTTTTATTTCTATAATTTTTAGCAATTAAATTATCAAATGAATATTTTTTAATAGGATCATCCACATCATTTAAAAAAAGACCCAACATTTTTTCATTGAAAAAATCTATTTTTTGATAATAGTCAACTTGCAAATTGATATCTGGTTTAACAAATTGATTTTTAATAGTGGATTCGCTACCTATA